>OIWU01001924.1_pt1 | contig 18878 bp, 22 predicted proteins | sample 1587711 | NCBI WGS metagenome assembly OIWU01 (sample SAMEA3888909, study PRJEB22519) | human gut metagenome | biome: human gut; feature: human-associated habitat; material: faeces | place: Denmark | collected 2010 | reverse complement strand
GGTCCAACAGCGCAAAAGTTCGCTAGATTTTAATGCAAATTTTCCATTTCCGGCAGACCCCCGGAAAAAAGTTCCCCGGGAGGTCAAAAAAGGCGGGAAGGCAAAAGATGATACTCTATGATACTGATTTTCTGCTATAATTGGTACAGTGGATTTTTGACAAAGCCCGGCGGCAGCGATGCCGTGGGGCTTTTGTTATACAGAGCTGCTTACAATTCGTAAGCGACCCGCAAAATATAATGCTCTGCCGGGTGCGCCCGGTGGGGCATTTTTTATTGGAGGATGCACAATGCCCAGGCGGAGCGACAAGAAAGATGCCGCCCGCGAAGAATACCTACGCCGTATGCGAGAAGACGGCGCGGTGAATCTTGCGGCGTTGGCAGAAGATATCGGCGTGAACTATGACACGGTGCGCCGGTGGAAGTCCAAGGAAAAGTGGGACGAGCTGGAAGTGCCGCCAAAAAAGAAACGTGGCGGCCAGCCTGGGAACCAGAACGCAGAGGGGAACCCCGGCGGCGGTGCCCCGCCCAGAAATAAGAACGCCCAGAAACACGGCGGCTATGCAGCGGTGTTCTTCGATCAGCTGACGGATGATGAAAAGTTCATCATGGACAAGACACCGAAGACTGCCGTTAAAGCACTCCGGGAAGAACTTGGTATTCTGAAAGTTCAGGAAAAAAGAATCCTCAGCCAGATTACTGTGCTGGAAAGCACAGATCAGGATGAACTTTACATCAGCACGCTGCTTGATATGCGAGTGCCGGGAAAAGTAAACGGCACAAAACAGGACGGCGCAAATCAGAATATGGGAATGTACTCAAAGGAGAGCGCATTCACCAGAAAGATGCATTTGCAGGAAGCCTTGAACAAGGTGGAGGGCAGAATCGCAACGATCATCGGAAAGCTACAGCAGGCAGAAGAAACCGAAGCCCGCATGAAGCTGGAACGTGAGCGGATAGAATTTGCAAAGGCCCGCGCAATTGGCGCGTTCGATGTGCCGGATGAAACGGAAGAGGATGCAGACAATGACCCTTTACACAAGTAAGGTTGTGGCGCAACACCTGAACCTCACGGAACGCCGTGTGCGGCAGTTGAGGGATGAAGGCGTGATCCGGGAAAAAAGACCGGGGCTGTATGACCTGGTGGACACCATGACACGCTACATCAAGTACATTGGCGCAGGGAGCAAAGCTGACCTGAACGATGAAAGAGCCAAGCTGACCAAAGAAAAAAGAATTGCGGCAGAAACGGAAAACCGGGTAAGGAAGGCTGAACTTCTGGAAGTGGGCGATGTGGAAAAAGCCTACTCCGCTATGATGATGAACTTTCGTTCCCGCATTCTGGCGCTGCCGCAAAAACTGGCACCCGCAGTTGTGGCGCTGGAAGGCGACGAACAGCAGGTGCAAGACCTGATCCAAGCGGAGCTGGAAGAAGCTCTGGAAACTCTGAGCCACGCCGAAGAAGCATTGGCAGAACCGGAGGATGGGGCAAATGAAGAAGCGGAAGAAAAAGACACGGGATAAAAACCCGTGCGCTGGCTGTGAATGGGGGTACGAACTGAATGAGCAGCAGGTGTATTGCCCGCTGCCAAGGTGCGTGAACCATGACAAAGAAAAGGAAGACTGTAGAGGTAGCCCCGGAAGTGAAGGAACTGTTTGCCCGGGTGCTGCTGAAACTGAAACCGCCGCCGAAGCTGACGGTCAGCGAGTGGGCGGATAAATACAGGAGAATGTCCCCAGAAGCTAGCGCAGGAACGGGGCGGTGGCACACGGACAATGCGCCGTATCAGCGCGCCGTGATGAATGCCATTGGTGATCCACATATCCGCATGGTGGTGGTCAAGACATCATCCCAGATCGGGAAGACGGAAATCATCCTGAACACACTGGGATATGCGATTGACTACACCCCAGCACCGACGCTGGTAATGCAGCCAACGGTAGAAATGGGACAAACATTTTCCAAAGACCGTCTGGCACCCATGATCCGCGATACCCCGGAACTGCGAAGAAAGGTCGATGCCAAGAGCCGCTTCTCCGGGAATACGATCATGCAGAAAGCATTTCCGGGTGGACACGTCACCATCGTTGGAGCAAACAGCCCGGCGGGGCTTGCATCCCGACCAATCAAGTTTGTTCTGGCAGACGAGGTGGACCGATATCCGGCATCGGCTGGCACCGAGGGCGACCCGCTGACGCTGGCAAGAACCCGCCAGACAACATACTGGGACAAGAAAACGGTGCTTGTCTCCACGCCAACCATAAAGGGCACCAGCAGGATTGAAAAAGCCTGGCTGGAAAGCACGATGGAAGAGTGGACGGTGCCGTGCCCGGAATGCGGTGAGTATCAACCGCTGGTCTGGGCAAATGTGGTTTTTGACCGGGAGAACTGGCCGCATGGCGGTGTGCAGTACCGGTGCGAATACTGCGGCTGCATTGCTGGTGAATATCGCTGGAAAGCACAGGGCAGGAAGGGAAGGTACGTTGCACTACACCCGGAACGGGAGGTGCGCGGCTTTCACCTGAATGTCCTTGCATCGTCGTTCTGTGCATGGTCCGGCATCGTTACGGAATTTCTTTCCGCAAAAGAAGCACTCGACCATGGCAACCCCGAGTTGATGAAGGCATGGGTCAACACCAAACTTGGGGAAACCTGGGAAGAGCGCGGCGAGAGCGCGGACGATATGGCACTGTACAGCCGCCGTGAAATGTACCCGGCAACCGTACCGGCTGGCGTGCTGGTGCTGACCTGCGGCATCGATGTTCAGGACGACCGTTTCGAGCTGGAACTGGTGGGCTGGGGAATTGGCAAGGAAAGCTGGGGCATCCGATATCAGAAGATATACGGCGACCCACTTAAACCTCAGATTTGGGAAGACCTTGATAATTTCCTACAAACACGCTGGCGCAGAGAAGATGGAGCGGTGATGAATATTCTTGCGGCGGCAATGGACACCGGCGGACACCATACGGATGCGGTTTACCGCTTCTGTCTGGAACGCTGGCAGCGTCACCTCTACGCTATCAAGGGACGCGGCGGTGTGGAAACGGTGTTCGTGTCGAAGCCGTCAACCGGCAACCGTGTGGGCGTACCGCTGTACACCATCGGCGTTGATAACGGCAAGACCATGGTATACCAACGTTTGAACGTTCAGACACCGGGTCCGAACTATTGTCACTTCCCATTGGATGAAGCGGCGGGATATGACGAAACCTACTTCAAGGGTTTAACGGCAGAGAAGCAAGTTGTGCGCTGGAAGAAGGGCAGACCCACGACGGCGTGGGAGTTGAAAGACCCGAACTACCACCGCAACGAGCCGTTGGACTGCCGAGACTACGCGCTGGCCGCACTGGAAATTGCAAACCCGGTGCTGGAAAACCCGGACGCGGAAACGGAAATGCTGGCGGTTCAGCATCCGGCAGGACGAAGAATTGTATCGGGAGGTATTGGATAAATGGCAGGAATCACGCTGGAACAGGCAGAAGCGAAACTTCAAACCTGGATGGAAGCGGAAGAAAAGATTGCCAGTGGACAGGGCTACTCCATCGGCGACCGCCGCCTGACCCGTGCCGACCTTTACACGGTCCGTGGCGAGATCGAATACTGGAACAACAAAGTGAAAGAACTGGAAACGACGGCAACGGCTGGAAGAAACAAAATGTACCGGTTTGTGCCGCGTGATATTTGACGGAGGACAGCATGGGCAAAATGAACCTCATGGATCGTGCAATTGCCGCTGTTGCCCCGGAGCGCGCCCTGCGCCGGGCGGTGGCGCGGGAAAGCCTGCACTTCATCAACTCCGGCTATGGGAACTACGGCGCGAGTACGACCAAGAAATCCATGCGCGGCTGGCTGTTTGCTGGCGGAAGTGCGAAAGAGGATATCGAAGATAACCTCAAAACGCTGCGCGAAAGAAGCCGCGACGCTTACATGGGTGTGCCAATCGCAACCGGCGCACTGAAAACGATGCGCACGAATGTTGTTGCAAGCGGCCTGACACCATCACCGCAGATTGACGCGGACTTTCTGAACATGACACCGGAGCAGGCGAATGACCTGCAAACGCAGATCGTCCGGGAATTTTCACTGTGGGCAGACAGCCCGCTTTGCGATGCCGACCGGGTGGATAATTTCTACAAGCTGCAACAGCTGGCCTTCCTTGCCTACATGATGAACGGTGATGCTTTTGCTGTGCTGCCGATGCGGCACAGTGTTGGACAGCCGTATGACCTGCGTGTGCAGCTGATCGAAGGTGACCGGGTGTGCAGCCCGGATCAGGATGACCGGTTGGCACCGTGTGTGGTGGATAACGTGTCCGTGCAAAGCATTGTGCAGGGCGTAGAGACGGACGGCAACGGTATGGTTATTGCTTACTGGATTTGCAATCAGCACCCATTGGCAAGTTTGTACGCTCTGCCGGAACCGCTGAAATGGCAGCGTGTGGAAGCCTACGGTGAAACCACAGGACGCAGAAACATCCTGCACATCATGAACCGGGAACGTTCCGGGCAGCGGCGCGGCGTGCCGCTGCTGGCACCGGTACTGGAAGCGTTGAAACAGCTTGGACGATACACGGATGCTGAGATCACAGCCGCAGTCATTTCGGCGATGTTTACGGTGTTTATCACAAAAGATAACCCGTCCATTGGCCGTCCACTGGGCGAGGTGATCCCGCCGAACCAGCAGATCGATGCGGCAGACCGTGGCACAATTGAGCTGGGGTCTGGTGCAATCATCGACCTGAACCAAGGCGAGAAGGTGGAATTTGCAGACCCGAAGCACCCGAACACGGGCTTTGACGCATTCTCTGCCGCTATCATCAAGCAGATTGCGGCGGCACTGGAAATCCCCAGTGAAGTGCTGATGAAGCAGTTCACGACGAGTTACAGCGCGGCGCGTGGTGCACTGAACGAATTTTGGCGCACCTGCGATATGCAAAGAAGCTGGTTTGTGGACGACTTCTGCCAGCCTATCTATGAAGAATGGCTGACGGAAGCTGTTGCGACCGGACGAGTAAAAGCGCCGGGTTTCTTTGATGATCCGGCAATCCGAAAAGCGTATACATCCTGCACATGGAATGGACCGGCGCGAACTAACCTGAACCCGGTGCAGGAGGTGGATGCCGCTGTGAAGCGCGTTGCAGCGGGATTCTCGACAGCGGATCAGGAAACTGCAACAATGAACGGCGGCAGCTATGCAGCGAACATCCGCCAGCGTGTCATTGAAGCAAGAATGAAAAAGGAGGTGGACGACATTGCGAATGAAGAAAATGCCCCAAAAGGGAACGAACCGAATCGTGAATCAGGCGGGAAACCCGCAGACACCCAAAAAGAATAACTGTTTCTGGAAGTTCCGCAATCTGGCAGACGGCCAGAAAGCGGAACTTCTGCTTTACGGCAATATTTCTGAAAGCAGCTGGTGGGGCGATGAAGTTACGCCGAAGCAGTTTGCGAACGATCTTGCCGCGCTGGGCGATGTGCAGGAAATTACGGTGTACATCAACAGCGGTGGCGGCGACGTGTTCGCTGCGCAGGCCATCGGAAACCAGCTGGAACGGTCGAGCGCGACGGTGACGGTTCACATCGACGGCCTGTGCGCCAGCGCGGCCACGATCATTGCCTGCCATGCAGACAAGGTAATTGCGGCGGCGGATAGCTGCTACATGATCCATCCTGCCAGCATGGGCGTCTGCGACTACCTGACAGCAGAAGATATGCGCGACTGCCTGAAAGCGCTGGACACCATCCGCGAAAACATCGTTGCACTATACGCCAAGAAAACCGGTAAGAGTACGGATCAGTGCGGCAAGTGGATGGATGAAACGAACTGGTGGACAGCCGCCCAGGCAAAGGAGAACGGCTTCATCGACGAAGTGGACGATGAAGAATCGGATGCAGTTGTCGAAAATAGAAACGGTGTGCTGTTCGTAAACAGCATCGGGATGGGCCTGCCGTTTGATAAGGCCCCTGATTTCGTAAAAAGCCGCATGGGCAAACAGCCCGGCGGCTTTTCTAATTCCGCAAATAATCCGGGAAAGACCGGAACACAGGAGGAAAGAACAATGGCTATCGAAAACAAGAACGACCTGGTGAAGGCGTACCCGGATATGGTCAACGAGATCAAAAAGGACGCCGCCGTGGATGCCATCAACAGTGAGCGTGCCCGCATCAAGGACATTCAGGACATGACCATGCCTGGCATGGAAAAGACCATGCAGGATGCCCTGTACGGTGAGCATCCCATGGATGCCACCCAGTACGCCAAGGAAGTTGCCAAGTTTGCCCGCAAGCAGGCAGAGGACAAGACCAAAGGCCTGCATGACGACGCACAGAGCGGCGGCGCAAACAGCGTGAACAGCGTTGACCCCGGCAACCAGCAGACAGACATCTACCTGGATGCCCTGCGTGCAGTCAGCAAGAAGCAGTAAGGAGGAAGAACCATGAGCATGGATTTGGAGGTCAAAAAGTTTTCCTACTCGCCGGAATACCTGCTGGCGGGCACCGACATCCGCGTTACCACGGCGGTGAAGAAGGCTGGCGCTGATCTGAAAGTGGGCGCACCGGTCAAGCTGGATAGCAGCACCGGCAAGGTGTCGCCCGTCGGCAAGAGCGACGGCGTGGCCGCCCTGTACGGCATTGCCACCGAGGACTTCAAGGCTGACGAAGAAGCTGTGATCTATCTGACGGGTGAGTTCTTCGCTGACCGCCTGGCGCTGGAAACTGGCGTCACCGCCGCTTCTCTGGAAGTGGCATTCCGCAACATCGGCATTTTCCTGAAGTAAAGGAAGGAGGAAGAAAATATGCCTAATACGGTAAGCATTTATGATCCGCGTTATCTGGCAGAGGTTGTGAGACTGGCACCCCCGATCCACACCTTTATGCGTGACAGCTTCTTTACCAACAAGAAGACTTCCACGGCAGAGCGCATCGACTTCGATCTGGTGAAGGGCGACCGCCGCATGGCTGCTTTCGTGCATCCCCGCAAGGGCGGCAAGGTTCTGTCTGCCAGCGGCTATGAAACTCTGAGCTACAAGCCGCCCCTGATTAACCCCTACGACATCACCACGGCAGACCAGCTTATGAGCCGTCTGCCTGGCGAAGAGCTGTACAGCGGTATGACCCCTGCCCAGCGCGCTGCGCAGAAGCAGATCGAGGAATACAACCGCCTGAACGATGCGGTTGTTCGTAGGGAGGAGTGGATGTGCGCCCAGGCCATCATGACCGGTCAGATTCCCATTGTCGGCGAAGGCGTGAACGAGATTATCGACTTCGGCTTTACCAACACGAAGAAGCTGACCGGCACCGCGATGTGGGGGGCTGACAAGGCGGAGATCGTGAAGAACCTGCGTGAGTGGAAACGCGAGGTTTCCAAGAACGGATTCTCCAACGTGGATATGTGCATCATGGGCAGCAAGGCCCTGGACCTGTTCCTGGATGATCTGGACATCCGCAGCCGTCTGGACACCAAGAACTACGGCTTCGGCGTGATCAACGTGAAGGAACTGCCGAATGGCCTGACCTACTACGGCCACCTGAACGACCCGTCCATGGACATCTACTGCTACAATGAGTACTATCTGGACGACTGGACCGACCCGGAGCATCCGGCCACGAAGCCCCTGGTGGACCCCAACAAGATCATCCTCATCAACCATGCGCCCAACTTCCTGATGGGCTATGGCCTGTGTACTTACCTGGACGATGCATCCAAACAGTGGGTCAGCGCTCAGACCGACCGTCTGCTGCGCTCCTATGTTGAGCATCACCCTGACCGCCGCCTGATGGAGGTTCAGTCCCACCCGCTGCCCATCCCTGATAAGGTGGACAGCTGGATGGTTGTTGAGGTCTGCGCCGCAGACTAAAAGCGAAAGCTCCCCGCCGCGCTGAACGGCGGGGAATAGCTTTTTTGAGGAAAGAAAATGTCCGACTTCAAAAAACTGCTGGAAGTGGATATTGATGCCGTATTTCTGGATGATGATATTTTCGCAGATGAACATACCATCAACGGACAGAAGATGAAGGCTGTAATCTCGAATGACACGCTGAAAGAATCCAGCGGACATTGGGAAGGCGGCGTGCGTCAAAGCTACGGCACATCCATATATTCCACAAGCAAAAAGCTGTACGTCAAGGTACAGGACTTCGGCAAGAAACCCAAAATCGGAAACCCAATACAGGTTGATGGAATGGACTTGTTCATCCAAAACTTTGATGAACAGCAGGGCATATATGTGATAACCATAGATCGGAAACGGCAATGAGCTATACACGATACAATGCAAGTGACCTCTCGATTGAACTGATCGGCGAGAAGGACGTAGCAAGAGCGCTGGGGAATTGTGGGAAGAAAGCGCCGCTTGTGATCCGCAATGCGGTGAACGAGACGGCAAAGGATGCCCGCAAAGTCATGATCCGGGAAGCAAAGAAACGGTATGCCGTCAACGGCGCCGGCCGTCGCCATTTAAACGACTTGAAAATCAGAAAAAGGGCGAAGGTGTCAGACTTGGGCGCGGAACTGCATATCGGCGGGCCGGGCCAGAAAGATGCTATGAAAAATGACCTGGGCTATTTCAAAACAATACCGTCAAGACCTTACGTCGGACAGGATGTGGCGAATGCCCCGGCACATTTCAGAGCGAAAGTTCTGAAATCTGGCAGCATGAAGCGGCTGACCGGCAAGGGAAACCTGAGTAAAGGCTTTCTGGTGGAGTTTGCCAGCGGGCACGTTGGCATGGTGCAGCGCGTCATTGGTTCCAGCAGCCATAACACGGTCACAAAGAAATCCGGCGCACCGCGCTGGCGGAACAAAGATGGCAACGTGGAAACGCTGCAAACCATGGGAAGCCCTTCGGCAGCGGCTATGCATCATGTAATCTGGGAACAGGTAGAGCCGGATGTGCAGGACACCTTGGAGAAGAAACTTGAAGCGTCGATCCAGAAAACGCTTGCCAGAGCGGCAGTGAAGAAGGGGGCAAGGTAATGACAGAAGAAATGCTTGCCATGACCCCTTATATGATGCAGATTGCATTGAACCAGACGCTTCAAAAAATCTTCAAAGGAAAAACATACTGCGGACCCGGCGGGGAAAAGGAACTGAATTTCTTTGAACAAGACCTGCCCATCGACACAGGACGGGACGATGCTGTTGATACCCCAGCAGCATTTGCGCCCTACATCATCACAGAAATTGGTGATATGGATTCGCCGGAAGGCGACACGCCAATGGAAGTTGATGTGACGATGTACATTTGCGCGTATGACACCGGGCTAAAACGGCAGGGCTACCGAGATGTTCTGAACATTGCAACGGATATCATGAAAGGATTCAGGGCGGTGCCGAGGTTCGGCAGGGCGTGTACCGTACAGGGGAAAATCCATGCACAGATGTCGAAGGACGACTATCACCCGTACTACTTTGGTGCTGTGCAAATGACCTGCACAGTCCCGAATGCAGACCCGGCAACAGACCCGGAGATAGAGGATATGGTATGAAGAACGAAGCAAGAACCCGTGTATACTGCGGACCTTCCGTCCGTGGCGTGGCACGGCAGTACACATGCTTTACCGGTGAGCTGCCGGAGCAGATGAAAAAGTTTGTTGAGCAGCACCCGATGGCGGAAGGCCTTATCGTACCTTACGACAAGGTAGCACAGACCCGTGCCAACATGGAACAGCCTGCATTGCCGGGCCAGCCCAAAACGGCAGAGCGGATCATTTTTGAACAGCTCAGAGCAGAGCTGTAAGGAGGAAGAACAATGGCATATCGTCATGGCGTATATGTAAGTGAGATTCCGTCCAGCGTGAAAGCACCGCTCGAAAGCGATGCTGGCACTCAGGTAATCGTGGGCGTGGCCCCGGTCAATCTGGCGGATGATCCTTACGGCGCAACTAATGTGCCGCTGCTGTGCCACACGATGGCAGAAGCCAAAGGTCTTGTTGGCTACAGCAGCGACTTCAAAAGCTACACGATCTGCGGTGCACTGTCTGCATCCTTCCAGATCGTGAACGTGTCCCCCGTGATCGTGATTAACGTTCTGGACCCCACCAAAACCGAACACACCGCAGATGTGGTCGAGCGCTCCTATCAGGTGAACAGCGGCACAGCACAGCTGGAAACTGTTGGCCTGTTGCTGGACAAACTGGTGGTCAAGGCGGACGATGTGGCGCTGAAAAGCGGCGAGGACTACACCGCAGCATTCAACGATGATGGCACGGTTACACTGGTGATCCTGCCCTCCGGAAAGGGTTCCGGCAAATCGCAGGTCACGGTTTCCGGTAAGCGCATTGCCCCGGAAAAGGTGACGGGCGCAGACATCATTGGTGGCGTGAATGCGGCAGGCAAGGAAACTGGCATGGAAGTCCTGCGCCAGATTTTCCCGAAGCTGGGCATGGTGCCGGGCAATCTGCTGGCGCCCTGGTTCAGCAAGGACCCGACCGTGGCTGCTATTATGCAGGCGAAGACCACGATGCTCAACGGCATTTGGCGTATGTTCTGCTGGGTGGATATGGACACGACCTCCACCGGCGCACCGAAGTATTCTGACGTGCGCGCCCAGAAGACGAAACAGTCTCTTACCTCTCCCAACTGCGCAGCCGTGTGGGGCTGCCCGAAGGTGGGCGAGGTAATCTACAGCCCCAGCGCCTTTGCTGCTGCATATATCGCCCGGCAGGATGCGGAGAACGATGGTATTCCCATGCCGCCGCAGTCCAACATTGCAGTTGCCGCAACGTCGATCTGCACCGAGGATGGAGAGGAAATTCTGCTGGACCTGGATCAGGCAAATGAGGTGAACGGAAACGGTGTCGTTACCTTCCTGAATTTCAACGGATTCCGTCTCTGGGGCAACAATACGGTTGCATATCCGTCCAACACCGACCCGAAGGATCGTTTCATTTCCGCTCGCCGATTCCTGAGTTATGACGACAACAACTTCATCCTCACGAACTTTGGCAACGTGGATATGCGGACGAATCCCCGCCTGCGCGAAGCGGTGATCGACCAGCAGAACACCATCGGCGCAAGCTACATTTCCGCCGAAATCTGCGCACGGTACGAAATGGAATTTCTGAGCAGCGAGAACACCAGCGAAACGCTGGCGGACGGTAAGATGTATTTCCACAAGCACGTTGCAATGTATCTCCCGGCGGAAGATATTGAGGAAATCGTGGAGTTTGACATCAATGCAATCACCGCTGCAATGAGCAAGTGAGGAAGGAGGACAGTACATGAGTAGCCTTTATATTCCTGACAAGGTTGCAAAGTTTAATGCATACTCCAACGGCATCAAGCTGGGCATCACCGGAAAAGTTGATACGCCGGAATTCAAGATGAAGACCAGCACCATGTCCGGCGCTGGCGTTGGCGGCGAGATCGACAGCCCAACGCCGGGTCAGTGGGAATCGACGGAGCACGAAATCCCGTTCGCGCTTTTCGACAATGACGTTGCATACCTGTTGCAGCAGGGGATGAATGTGAACATCACCTATCGCGGTGCAATGCAGGTGGCGCTTCGTTCTGGTGGCTATGCCATGCGCCAGCTGCGCATTGTGGAAGGCGGCATGGTCAAAGGCTTCAAGGGTGGTTCCCTGGAAGCAGGCAGCCAGATGGAAGCAAGCGTGACCATTGAGGTTGTGCGCTACAAGATGGAGTGTGGTGCCGAAGAGCTGATCGCTGTGGACAAGCTCAACGACGTTTACCGCGTGAACGGAAACGATATGCTGGCCGCAATTAACCTTATGACCTGATGAACAGCCACCCAGGAATGGTTCGGGGTGGCTGATTTTTTGGAAAGAAAGGAAATCCAAAATGGAAAACATGATCGAACTGAAAAAGCCCTACGTCTTCGACGACGAGGAATACAAGAGTATCGACCTGTCCGGTCTGGAAAATCTGACCATGCAGGATGCAATCGACGCCCAGAAAGAAATCATCGGCACCGGTGACGACAAAATCATCCTGTATGCACCGGAAGCGTCGCAGGCGTTTATCGACGCTGTGGCTGCCCGGGCAACCGGCAAACCGGTGGAGTTCTTCAACGGCCTGCCGATCGCACTCTGCGCAAAGGTTCGCACTATGGTACAGACTGCGTTTGTGGCGGATGGTGAAGCGAAGGATGGCGTTGTTGCTCTGGATAAGCCCTACAGCTATGGCGGCGAAACTGTCAGCAAGATCGACCTGTCCGGCGTGGAAGAGCTGACCAGTATTGACATTTCCAAGGCGGAAAACGAAGTACTGAAGACCGGCATCTACTCCGTGGACATGAAGAACTTCTTCGCCTACTCCTGCGCACTGGCTGCCCGGGCGACCGGCAAGCCGATGAACTTCTTCACAGGCCTGCCCCTGCATGAAGCGGTGAAGGTGCGCGGCGCGGTGAACGCCGCAAGTTTTTTCGAGTAAACGCGGGCGCAAAGGAACTTCGCAAGCTGGCCATTGCAGCAGCCGGGGCAACACACACCGGAATTGATTTTTTTCTGGAAATGCCGGTGACGGAATTTCTTGAAACCTGCAAAGACATACAGGAGATGCAAGAGCAATGGCAAAAAGCAACGCGCTAGAACTGAGCATCCGCATTGCGGGTAAAGTCGATAACTCGCTGACAGCAGCGATCAAGTCTGCACAAAAGCAGACGTCCGGTCTGGCGCGAGGAATCAGCACGTTTGCGAAAACATCTGCTGCTACGCTGGCCGGTGTCACAACTGCGGTTGCGGGTGCGGCGGTCGCCTGCGGGAAACAGGCGGCGGACGTGGAAAAGGCAATGGCGCAGACCAGAACGCTGCTGACCGGCACCGCAGACGAAACGAAAGCCCGCACGGCGGAACTTACGCAGGATGTGATGAACATTTCCCGCGTAACGGGCAGGGTGTCAACCGAAATCGCTGCTGGTTCCTATCAGGTTATTTCTGCGTTCCAGGACACAGCCGATACGGCAAGCATTCTGGAAACCGCAACGAAGGCGGCAATCGCAGGTCAGGCGGAAACCGTGGACACGGTGAACGCACTGGCTGCCGTTACGAAGGCATACGGGGACACCTCTGCGCGGGCTGTCACCCACGTTTCCGACCTGTCCTTTGAAACGATCCGACTTGGACAAACAACCATGCCGGAACTGGCAAACGGAATCCAGAAAGCGTCTGGTTCTGCCGCTGCCCTTCACGTTTCACAAGAGGAATTGTATGCCGGATTTGCAACGCTGACCGGTGTTATCGGTAATACCGACACCGTGGGCACAGCTCTGAACACCCTGTACACAAAGATGCTGAAACCGTCCAAGGCACTATCGAAGGCCGTGGAAAGTCTGGGCTACAAGTCAGCCTATGCAATGGTTCAGCAGGAAGGCTTGGGCGGAACTATTAAGAAACTGGGGCAGTACGCAGGCGGTGACGCAACGAAGTTTGCTGCTCTGTTTTCTATGCGTGATCTAAAAGCCGCACAAGGCATCCTGAACACTATGGATGTGTACGAGCAGAAACTTTCGGAATTGCAGGATGCGGACGGCGCAACAGACCGAGCGTTTATGACCAGCATAAACAACTGGAATGATATGTTTGGCATTGCTTCCAACAAGGTATCTGTCTTTGCACAGCAGGTCGGCATGAAACTACTGCCCTACGCGAAAGATTTTTTATCGGACGCTATGCCAAAAATAGATGGTCTAATGGACACGGTGCTGGCGGGCATTGACAAAATCATGCCGAAAATAGAAGCACTGTTCAAGTACCTGTCTCAAAACGGGCCGCAGGTGGCGGGTGTCGCTTCGGCGGTAGCTGCCGCATGGGGCGGCATGATCGCTGCCCCAAAAATCGAAACAGGTATGAAGGGACTGGCTGGAATCTTGCCGTCTATCATTGGAAAGACAAAAGGCAACGGATCAAAGTTGCTTGGAAAGGCAACGAGCTTTGGCGGGTCTGTTCTGGATAGCGTGAAGGATATTCGTGCAAATCCTGGGCTTATAAAGTCGCTGCCATTCTTTGGATGGGCGCATAATGTTAAAAACATTCCCGGAAATGCAAAAAAATCCATGTGGAATGAAATTAACAATTCGGGCAGTCTGCTGAAAGTTGCGGGCGCAGGGCTAAGTTCGGTTTTCGGAAAAGGCGGTCTCAATTCGCTTGGGATGCTAAACGTGGCAACAAAACCGCTTCAACTGGCAGGGAAGATTTTTCTAAGTCCAATGGGCCAGTTTACAACAGCAATCGGCACCGCCATTGCGCTGTTCAGCATTCTGAGCGATCATCTGGACGACATCCGGGGACTTGTGCAGAACACCTTCGGCGAACAGGGCGTTGCGGTTTTTGATGGCTTTGTTGGAGCAGTTCAGAACGTCGGCGCTACGATTCAGCAGGCGCTTTCACCGGAAGGACTGGCAGGCATCAAAGATTTTATCACGCAGACATTTGGCGAGGGCGCAGGCAACGCCTTCGGAATGTTTATCCCACTGATCCAGTCGGTGGCTGGCATTGTAGGTCAGCTGGTAGACTTGGGCGTGAACTACCTGAAACCGCTGATTCTGGAAGTCTTTAACTTCATGACGACGCAGGCACTTCCTGCACTGATTCCGCTGCTGGCATCGGTGGTGTCGTTGGTCGGCACAACGCTGGTGAATGCGGTAAAAGTCGTGGTCGGCATCGTGCAAACGCTGCTGCCCATCGTGGAACCGGTCATCATGGGAATTATCAGCCTGATCCAGAGCATCGTTTCAGTGACGATCAAGGTCGTCAACGGCATCATCGGTGCACTGAATAAAATTTCAGTGCCAGTCCCGGACTGGGTGCCCGGCATCGGCGGCAAGACCTTCGGTTTTAACTTGTCTAAAGTCGCCATGCCACAGTTTGCACAGGGCGGCTTTACCAACGGACCGTCTATTGCGGGTGAAGCTGGAACCGAAGCAGTTATTTCCTTCCAGCGCGGTGTACGGCAGCAGAACATTGATATCTGGCGCATGGCAGGCCAAATGCTGGGCGTGCAGGACAATGACGGCAGTATGCCGCAGATCGTGTTCTCGCCGAACATCACAATTTCCGGTGATGCTGACCCGGCGGAAGTGACCCGAAAGACGAAGGAACTGTTCAAGCTGTTCGAGCAGTTCTTGGATCAGTATTTCAGAAAACATAACAAGGTGGCATACAGCAAGTGAGGTGACGGACAGTGCCGTACATAACGGTGAGTGGTGACACGTTTGACGTGATCGCCAAGAAAGTTTACGGCGATGAATACTGCGCCGATATCCTGATGCAGGCAAACCCGGAACAGGTCGGAACTTTCAGATTTGATTCCGGGGTCGTTCTGAAAACTCCGACGCTTACGGAGGAACAGAGCGGTAGTCTGCCGCCGTGGAAGGTGAGCTGATGGAACCGAGAAGCGCAAGCGTGAAGCTGATCTATAACGAACAGGACATCACAGAGAATATTTCAGAAGATATCGAAAGCATTTCCTACGAAGGCAATGCGGCAGATAACAGCAACAGCGTGAGTGTGACCATCAATGCGATGGAAGACAAATGGCTGAATAAGTGGATGCCCACAAAAGGCTCAACACTGGATGTAACATTCTTTACCCACAACTGGCCCGATGAAGGACAGGAAGGGCAGATGAACGGCGGTGTTATGACGGTGGACGATATCAGCTACAGTGATGCCCCTTGCACCATGACCATCAGCGCCACGGCGAAACCAAACGATACCGATTTTTCGGAGGAAGACCGGGAATATATCTGGAAAAACACCAGCGTCAAGAAAATTGCTCAGACGATTGCCGGGCGGTACTCGCTTGAACTGGGGTTTGATGGGAAGGACGCAGAAATCGTAAAGCGAGAGCAGAAGGCAACGGACAGCGCTTTTCTGAACGAACTTTGCAAAGACTACGGACTGATCCTGAAAGCGTACTCAAAGAAGCTGTGGATTTATGACCGAGAATCTTACAAGCAGAAAAAGACGGTGGCGACCATCGACCGGGCGGACATCGTGCCGGGGTCGTTCAGTTTTAGTGATGGGTTCGATGGGACATACACGCATGGTATCTGGGAGTATTCCAACCAGACCAAGAAAATCAAAATCAGGGCGGAGATCGGCAAGAACGGCAGGACAAAACGCATATCCAAATATGCGTCCAGCCCTGCCGATGCAGAACGCCGTCTGCAAGCCGCGATGGACAATGCGAATCACGGAGCAACGAAAATCAAGTTCAAACTGGCTTTGGCACAAATCGAACTGTGTGAGAGCCAGACCATCGAGATTACAGGATATGGAAAGCTGTCCGGTAAATACTTCATCGACAAGGTATCACCGGATTATAGCAGGGGCGGAGGAATGGACCAGTCCTTTGAATGCAGCAAAATCCCCGGAGCCGAGGAAGACAAGGGCGAAACCAACGGCAAGGAGGTCACGCTGAACAATGCCCCGCTCTACTACACCAGCGTGGACAAGAAGCCAGTTCGCAAGGTGAGCGGAAAGTATTTCCTGTATGATGGTATCAATGTGGCAGGGCGATACCGGATCACGAACCTTGCTTCCCGCTGCGGTAAAACGCCCGTAGGGAAGAATGTGACCGGTTGGGTCGATGCAAAGGACATTGGAGGTGTTACCTGATGGCAGATACGATCCGCTTCGGCAAGGTGTCAAACATCAACTACGAAACCGGCTGTATGGAAATCGTGTACGAAGACCGGGAAGACAGCGTGACGGACATGATCCCGATGCTGGCAAATGCCGGGTACAAGATGCCGAAGGTCGGAGATATCGTTGCAGTGGCGCATAATTCCAACGGATCAGAAGAAGGAATGGTGATGGGCACTGTCTGGGGAGAAATGAAAAGCCCCCGGAGGGTGCCCAAAACCTTTACCGGCAGGACTTCGATGACGAACCGGGGAAGTGCTATTTCCGCTATGACGGAAAGAAAGCAACCTTCCACAATGAGGGCGACACGAAGTCGGAAACCAAGAAGAACAAAACGGAAACCGTTGACGGAAATGCTGAACTGGAAGTGAAAGGAAAGCTGACCATGAAAGTGGGAAGCTGCACCGTCACGATTCAGGGCGGCACCGTTCAGATCGTGGGCGGTTCTCAAATCAGTATGAATGCACCCACCATTACCATTGATGGCGGAACAGTCAACATCAAAGGCGGCGGTGGCGATGCGGTAATCAGCGGAATCAGTCTGGTAAACCACACGCACAAGTATACGCTGCCGCTCCATACCGCAGGCACGGGCGATACAGTAAAGCCGACGTAAATCGCAGGAGGGCACGGTATGCAGGTTGGGTGCTTTGGCAATCTGGTTTTCTCCGTGAACAGCAAAAAAGTGTTCACGATGGAAGGTATTCAGGGCAGCGCCGGCAGTGAGTGGGCGACACACAACACCACCGGAGGAAAGCCAAAAAGTGAGAAGACCGGGGAAAAGCTGATGTCGTACAAGTTTACGGTCACGCTGGATGCCCAGTTTGGAGTGAAGCCCCGCGAAATGCTGACCACAATCCAGCAAATGGCCCAGAACGGCACGGTTGATTACCTCATCATCGGAAATGAACCGGTCGGGATGTGCCTGTTCAAGCTGACGGACGCTTCCGACAAGTGGGATTGCGTAACATCCGGTGGGCGGCTGGTACGCTGCAAGATCGACTTATCATTTGAGGAATACGCATGATACTGGGAGAAGCAAAAATTGAACTTGCATCATCCAACATGGATGATGCAGAGGATATCTGCGAATGCCTGAAAGTGCTGTACTCTGCAAGAACCGGAGAGCAGGGACTTGACCGGGACTTCGGACTTTCCATGGATGCCGTAGACCGGCCTATGAGTGCCGCAAAAGCGCTGATGGCGGCAGAGATTGTCCGCAAAACAAAAAAGTATGAACCCCGCGTTGAGGTGGTCCATGTGGAATGGGACACCTCAAAAGAGGGACAGGGAATCTTAATTCCGAAGGTGGTGCTGCGAAGTGTCTGAAATTGCCCAGCTTAAAGACCTGCCGGATATCAGTTTCATTGACAACCTGACTATAAAGGAAGTTGAAGAACTGACAAAGGGAGAGTTCAACCAATCCATGCAGGAAGCAACCGGGCGGACACCAGTTATTTACCCCGCGAGTGTTCCGGCACTGGTACTGAAAGCAATGACGTTGTTTGGATATCAAATCCTGCAATACGTTGATGCTGGCCCGAAACGAATGCTGCTGAAATACTCCGCCCACGACGATCTGGACGACCTGGCTGGAAACTATGGCTTAACCCGTCGCCCTGCTGAAAAGGCGAAGGTAACGATCCGGTTTACACTGTCTGATGCAAAACAGCCCGGCGCCGTAGGCATTCCGGCGCAGACCCGCGTTAGAACGCAGGACGGTATTTATTTTACCACGATGGACTATGCGGAAATCGCGCCCGGTTCGCAGTATGCGGACGTGGAAGCAGAAGCCGCAGAGGAAGGCGCGGCATCGTCTGGCATTGAGGAAGGGCAGATCAATCAGCTGGTGGACCCAATTCCCTATGTTGCATCGGCGGTGAACATTACCGCCAGCAGCGGCGGCACCGACATTGAAAGCGATGATTCGCTGACAGAGAGAACATATCTGGTGCCCTCTACATACAGCTGTGCCGGTCCGCCGGATTCGTATGAATACTTCGCCAAGGCATGGCGGAACGATGTGAAAGATGTTTCAGTGGAAAGTCCATCACCTTGCGTGGTGGATATTTATTTTACATTGCAGGACGGAACCCTGCCGAGCAAAAGCGATTGTGAGAGCATGGAAGAAAATCTGCGTGATGATGCACGCCGCCCCATGACGGACTATGTGAACTGCAAAGCCCCGACCGAGATCGAGTACAGCATTGACGTGACCTATACTATTGCTCGCAGCAAATCGAAAATCGCTGTCACGGTACAGAATGC
>OIWU01001919.1_pt1 | contig 18907 bp, 10 predicted proteins | sample 1587711 | NCBI WGS metagenome assembly OIWU01 (sample SAMEA3888909, study PRJEB22519) | human gut metagenome | biome: human gut; feature: human-associated habitat; material: faeces | place: Denmark | collected 2010 | reverse complement strand
TCCGGCAGCGGAAGAGACTGCTACACTACCAGTAGAGGAGCCAGCAGAAGAAGTTCCAGAGCCAGAAGACCTTGCAGCGCCTCCTGCAACTGAGTGCTCAGCAGAAGCCCCAGAACCAGAAGAGACAGCGGCGCGACCTGCAGAGGAGGCAGACGCCAGAGTTCCGGCAGCGGAAGAGACTGCTACACTACCAGCAGAGGAGTCAGCAGAAGAAGCTCCATGGCCAGAAGATCTTGCGGCGCCACCTGCAACTGAGTGCTCGGCAGAAGATCCAGGGCCAGAGGAGCCAGCAGCAGAAGATCCAGGGCCAGAAGGCCTTGCGGCGCGACCTGCAGAGGAGACTTTCCAGACGAGGTGACCGTCCTCAGGCATTTTCCGGCGGCCGAGGCTTTTTCCGCTTTCGTACAGGCGGACTTCATCACAATTCGAATACACCCAGACCTCACCGCCATACGGGCCGCAGATGTGCACTGACGGCTCATCCTTCCACGCGGCCTTCAGGTAGAACGCCTCGTCCTTGGGGAAACCGCAATAGTCGAAAATACCGAACTGAGAACCAGTAGCAGGCCATTTCATCGGATTAGGCTCGCCACGGTAATCGAAACCCGTCCAGTAGAACAGGCCAAGACCCCATGGCCTTGCCTTGTAGAACTTCCAGCCGTATTCAATGACATTGACACGGCCAAGTGTATCAATCCTGTTCAGCGGCACCATCCAGCCCTTTTCCGGTACCGTCCGGTAAACACCTCTTGTTCCTGCTCCGGAAGTCTCCTCCGTGCCCACGGCACATTTCTCCGGATATAGCCTATGATATTCATCCACAGGGTTTTGCACAATGTAATTATAGCCGAACACATCCACGCCCTTCACCAGGTCCGGCCCGCCGGCATTGCCATAGGTAGAAGGCCTGGTCCTGTCCATTCCGTGCACAGCCTCGCTCATCCTCCGCGCTATCTCCACACCCTTTTCACCATGTTCCACAGCCCATTCCTCATTGCCCACACTCCACAAAATCACAGACGGATGGTTCCTGTCCCGGTCGATCATATTGCGCAGCTGACGGAGCTGCTCCTGATTCACGCCGAACTGCCTGTTCTCATCAATCACCAGCACGCCCATCTCATCACAAAGGTCAAGCATTGACACGGAAGCGCAGTTATGGGAAGTGCGGACAGCATTGAACCCATACTCCTGCAGCCGCGAAATCCTATATCTCCAGAGCTCATCAGGAACGGCAACTCCCACTCCGGCGTGGTCCAGATGCATATTCGCGCCGCGCAGCTTGACAGCCACACCATTGAGCAGCAGCCCCTTCTCCGAAGAGAACTCGAGCGTCCGAACGCCGAACCGCCTCGTCACCACATCAGAAAGTTCGCCATCATAGAAAAGCCTGACTGTCAATGTATAAAGATATGGAGAGTCAATGCTCCAGCGACGTTCAGCCCTCTCTACTCGCCTACCTTCCGCATCACGGATTTCGATTTCACGAGTGACCTTATCCCTGTTTACAGCGGCATCCGCCAGAATATAGTCGAAGTCAATGCAGGATTCATCCACATACACGTCCGTTGTCCCGTCAGAAACAGTCCAGATGGACCCGTCCGCCTTTTTCTGGCTGATTTTCAACGAATAATGTTTCATTGACACAGGCCCTGACTTGTACAGCCTCACATTGCGATAAATTCCTGCGCCCTCGTAATACCAGCCTTCCTCCAAAGACGCGTCACACCGGACTGCAATGACATTGTCCCCGCCGTAATTCAGATATGGAGTCAATGTATAGACACTTGATGCATAACCGCTTCGCTCACCGCCGAGATAGAAGCCGTTGCAGAAAACTTCGCTGTCACGGTATATACCTTCAAACTCTATAAAAAACTGCTTTCCCTTATCTTCTGCCGGGATTTCTATATGTTTGCGGTACCAGCCGACCGAGTTTTCCGGATACTTCCAGCCGATGCATTTGTAGCCATGCGAATGACTCGCTTCCGGACTATACGGAAGGTCCACAGCCCAGTCGTGAGGCAAACTGACTTTCTGCCATGAAGAATCGTCGAATTCCGGCATTATCGGAGCATGACTGTGATTGGAGGACTGCGCCTTGCAGATATACGTAAAGTATTCTGTACCATGCGTATAGTCCAGTTCCTTGGACGCCGCATTCCCCATCGCGAAGGTCCAGTCATTATTGATGACAACTCCCCCGAACTTTTCCCCGCCGGTTTCGGCTGCAAAAGAAGACTGGACAATGAAGAGTGCACAAATCAATGTTGCAAATACTTGTTTCATCGGCGATTACATTTTTCAGGCAGCACAAAACCCACGCTAAAGATCAAGTGTCAGTTTATGATAACCCGGTTCGTATTTTATGAACTCGGACTTTCCTGTAGCGGAATTATTGACAGTCAGATCATAGACGGCATCCCTGAAACGGCGGACAATATGATATTGCCCCACAGAAGCAGGAAGTCCCGGCTTCAGCAGCAGGCCGTCATATTCAGGGAACACACCCAAAAGGTATTCCGAAGCAGTCAGCCAGTTCCACGCGGCAGTACCAGTGAGCCAGCTGTTCTTGCCCTCGCCAGGCTTGGCGGCATCCTTGCCTGCCACCATCTGGCAATACACATAAGGCTCCACCTTGCGCAGAGTCTGGTCCTGGACAAACGCCGGGGAGATCTTGCAATAATGGCTCCAAGCATCATCATAGCGCCCGGCCAGAGTCTCGGCAATGATTACCCACGGATTGTTGTGGCAGAATATCCCGGCATTCTCCTTATAACCCTGCGGATAAGATGAAATCTCACCATATTCCTTATAATACTTAGTATATGCCGGATTCAGAAGGACAATGCCATGCTCCGAATCCAAGTATTTCTTCACCGAATCCAATGCCTTGTCACACAACCCCTTGTCTTCACCTATACGGGCCATTGAACACCAGCCCTGGCTCTCGATGAATATTTTTCCCTCTTCATTTTCAGAAGAGCCTATCTTGTTCCCGAAGAAATCATAGGCGCGCAGGAACCACTCCCCGTCCCAGCCGTATTTCTCCACAGAACTGCTCATCCGCCTTACCCATTTTGCTATCTCGACAGATGTCCTGCCCTCCTGCAGTACAGGGACATGGCCCGGATGCCGCTCCAGATATTCCAGCAGTTTCACGAACTCATTTCCGACGAACACATAGAGTCCGGCTATCATAAGCGACTCCGCCTTGCTCCCATGCGAGCGATTTTCAGTAGTCTGGAACGAGTCATCCGGATTGTCCGAGAAACAGTTCAGGTTCAGGCAGTCATTCCAGTCCGCGCGACCGATGAGCGGAAGCCCGTGAGGACCGAGATTGCGGTTAGTATATTCAAAACTGATGAACAGATGGTCGAGAAGCGATTTTTCGCTGCCAGGAGCATTGTCAAACGGTATTTTCTCATTCAGAATCGAGAAATCCCCGGTCTCCTTCAGATATGCAACAGTCCCGAAAATCAGCCAGAGCGGATCATCATTGAAACCGCCGCCTATGTCATTGTTGCCGCGCTTGGTAAGTGGCTGATACTGATGATAACAGCCGCCGTCCGGGAACTGGGTGGAGGCTACGTCAATGATTCTCGCCCTCGCCCTGTCCGGTATCTGATGCACAAATCCGACCAGATCCTGTGCTGAGTCCCTGAAGCCCATTCCGCGGCCGATGCCGCTCTCGAAAAAGCTGGCGCTCCGGCTCATATTGAAGGTCACCATACATTGGTACTGGTTCCAGACATTCACCATCCTGTCCAGTTCAGGAACACCGGAAGAGACGCTGAACCTGCCGAGAAGTTCATGCCAATAGTTCTGCAACTCCTCAAATGCCGCGTCCACCTGCGGCTGCGTCATGAACGACGTCAGCATCCGGCGCGCCGGAAGTTTGTTTATCAATGCCGAGCACGAGTTGGCCACGGGGCCGCCGAACGGGGTGTTTTCTACCAATTTCTCAGACTGGGCCTTCTCACTGGCGGACAACTGCTCCTCGAATTTATGCTCGTCATCATTTTCCACATAACCGAGCACGAAGACGAGTTCCTTGGTCTCGCCAGGGGCCAATATCACTGAAACACAATGAGATGCAATCGGGCTCCAGCCGTGGGCAATCGAGTTTCCCGACTCCGCCGCCAGCACTCTGTCCGGAGCATCGAAGCCGTTGTAAAGGCCAATGAACGATTCCCTGTCGGTATCATAGCCGGACACAGGAACATTGACACTATAAAAAGCGTAATGATTTCTTCTTTCGCGATACTCGGTCTTGTGATATATCACGCTCCCCTGCACCTCAACCTCGCCAGTCGAGAAATTGCGCTGGAAATTCTCCATATCAGTCGCCGCGTTCCACAGACACCACTCCACGCATGAGAAGAGCTTGAAATCCTTAGTGACCGCAGAGGTATTTGTCAATGTAACCCTATGAATTTCACAACGTTGTACCAGCGGAACGAAATACAGGCAACCGATTCTCAGCCCGTCTTTCTCGCCGGTAATCCTGGTATAACCCATACCGTGACGACATTCGTAGAAATCCAGCTGGGCCTTGCAAGGCTTCCAGCCCGGGCTCCACACAGAACCGGCGTCATTGACATAGAAATACCTTCCGCCGGCATCCATCGGGACGCCGTTGTAGCGGTAGCGGGTGATCCTGCGGAACTTCGCGTCCCGGCAGAAGCAATAGCCGCCTGCCGTTCCGGAAATCAATGAAAAGAAATCTTCAGTTCCAAGATAATTTATCCACGGCCAGGGAGTGGCCGGATCTGTTATGACAAACTCCAGGGAAGCGTCGTCGAAGTGTCCGTACTGTTTCATCAGCGAAAAGGTTTTCCGGGGCGTCGCCACCCCGGTCATCCGATAATTATCTTGTCAAATTTTTATGGATCAATGCCTTAAGTCTTTCCACAGACTCGCCGGTCCTGAGCCCGTCCGGCTCGGTGTGCATGCAGTAGTCCACCAGTCTGTCCACGGTGCTGGTAGCCACATGCATCCTGGTATCGCAGGAGGCATAGTAGATGAACACTTTGCCGTCCTCGTCTGCTATCCAGCCGTTGGAGAACAGCACGTTCATCACATCGCCCACATATTCCTCTCCTTCAGGAACCATGAGGAAGCCTGCCGGCTCAGCTATCACTCTTGACGGGTCATCCAATGCGGTCATATACATGTAGAGCACATATCTGAGGCCTGATGCGCAACCACGGACTCCATGAGCAAGGTGAAGCCAGCCGTACTTGGTCTTGATCGGAGCAGGACCTTCACCGTTTTTGAGTTCCTTGATGGTATGGTAATGACGGAAATTGATGATTTTCTCTTCTTTTACCTCCGCATTGGTAATGTCGTCTATAAGCGCCCAGCCGATGCCGCCGCCTTTTCCTGCATCGATGAATCCGTCCTGAGGACGTGTGTACAGTGCATATTTGCCGTTTACGAACTCAGGATGCAGAACCACATTGCGCTGCTGGGACTTGGATTTGAGGTCCGGAAGACGTTCCCAGTTCACAAGGTCCTTGGTTCTGGCGATACCTGCACACGCCACTGCAGAAGACAGGTCACCCTCCGGTGCGTCAGGGTCTTTGCGCTCCACGCAGAAGACTCCGTAAATCCATCCGTCCTCGTGGGCGGTCAGCCTCATGTCATAGGCATTGACAGCAGGCTCTCCGTACTCCGGCATTGTCACAGGATAGTCCCAGAAACGGAAATTGTCGATTCCGTTGGGGCTCTCCGCGATGGCGAAGAACGACTTTCTGTCTGCTCCTTCCACTCTTACAGCCAGTACATATTTCCCGTTCCATTTGATGGCTCCGGAGTTGAAAGCGGCGTGAATGCCGAATCTTTCCTCCAGATACGGATTAGTGACAGGGTCCAGGTCATATTTCCAGAACACAGGAGCATGCGCGCCCGTGAGAATGGGATTCTTGTATCTTTCATAAACGCCGTTCACATAAACCGGCTCATTCTTTTTAGAAATCAGATTTTCATAATCAGCCTGAAGCTGTTCCAATCTCTCATTGAAATTCATAACTTTAATTATTTAGTTTGCTATTTCAGAAATATCGTCTTGTCACTCGCGTAGAACTCGCGGAAATTGTCGGCATCAGCAGATGACGGATGAGCCGAGAAGTAATGTTCCCTCTTGTCCCAGGCATTGCGCCAGGTCAGCACATAAGACACCGGCGCGTCACCTATGGCATCCAGCAGCACGTCAGTCCACCAGCGAGTATAAGGAATGCCTTCGAAACCGGTCTCGGACACTGCAATCACCTTTCCGTGCTCCTTTGCATAACCGGCCATATAATCCAGATCATAAGCGAGTCTTTCCATATAGTGCCTGTTTGCGGCCTCGATGCACTGGTCTTCAGTCATACCCTCATTGCTTCTGTCCACATATTCGTAATGGTCCACACCGAGAATATCCACCATGTCGTCGCCCGGATAGCGGCTGAAATACTGGGTGCTGTCGATTTCCGAGTTCGGAGAATACGCCCACAGGATGTTCCTCAGACCGCGTTCCTTTTCAATATAGTTTCTTGTCAATGCAAAGAGCGTCTTGTATTGCCCGCTTGTGCACAGGTTGCCGCCCCACCAGAACCAGCTTCCGATGTTCTCGTGCCAAGGTCTGAAAATCAATGGGATAAGTTTACCGTCCGCATCTTTCATGGTACCGAAAAAGTCTGCGACACGTGAAAGCCACTGCATGAACATTTCGTGATTTGCTCCACCTTCAAGCACTGACTCCACGACCTTGTCGCTGCTTATGTCCCAGGCGTCTCCGCCGGTAAGAGGATTGCGGACGTGCCAGGAAAATGTCACGATTCCGCCTCTTTCCACATGAGTTACGGCAGCTCGGCTCATAAGTGAGAAATCTACACCGTCCAGATTGGTCTTGTCTCCGAGTTCAATGCCGCCGAGGTCAAACCCCACTACGGCAGGATGAGCACCGCAGACCATACGGACGTCTGACCTGTCCAGAGGGTCATTCTCCACGTCCTCCACTTTCCAGTCGTGGCCATAGACAAGGGCATCCTGATGAGCGTAATAGAACTTGCCTGATTCCGCCGCCGACCTGAGCGAGTTCAGCAACGATGCAGCATTCTTGTCGAGTGATCCTGACTTGCAGGTACATCCGGTAATTGCCGTCAATGCAGCCATAACGAGAGCAGTTGTCTTTATAAGTTTCATTGTCTGAATGTATTAGCGTGGAGCATTGTCATACACCGATTTGAGCGTATAGGACTTCTCCGTATTGAACATTGCATTTTTCAGTGCAGGGATGATTTGCGCGCCGTTCGCGATATATTCTCCTGTGGAGTGGTTTATGAATCCGCTGGTTTCGCGTCCGGTATCCAGTGCGCCGTTGTCCCAGAGGAACGGAGCAATGCCGTAATTCCTGCAGGCTCTGAAGAAAAACTCGAGGTAGTATTTCTGGAATGACGTCTGACGGGAAGTAGGGCGGTTCACGCACCCGCATTCGCCGAAATAGACAGGAATACCGTTGTCAATGTATTTGGTCTTGAGTTTCGCCATCACTTCCACTACCGGCTTCTCATCTGACGGAGCAGCATTGTTCACTGCGGTATGTCCCCATTCGTCATATTTGGCTTCGAGAGTATAATCATGCGGATCATAACAATGCACTGCAACCAGCAGTTTGCCTTCTGCAGAGTCCTGAGGCAGGACCAGATTCTCGATGGTCAGGTCCGGATTCGTACAGTAACCGGGTATGCCGAGATACCTTGAAGCATTGTTTCCGCCAGTCTCGCGCACTACATTGACAAACTCCTGGGCCCACTGGTTCACGACGCGATACTGTGCGCCGCCGTCGGTTCTGTTGTCTCCCCAGCCCCAGCCTCCGTCATGGAGTTCATTGAAAGGCTCGAAGATGAGGAAGTCGCCCTTGTCCGCGAATTTCTCGGCAATATGCTTCCACACGGCCTTGAATTCTGCGGTAATCGTCTGATATTCAGCGGATGAAGAAGCAGCCCTCTTGACACTCAGCCAGTATTTGCTGTCAGCTCCGTCGTGGTGGATATTGACAATCGCCATCAGACCTGCCTTCTCGGCATAGCCTACGACCTCAGCCACACGGTTCATCCACGCATCGTCTATCTTGTATTCAGGTGCCGCACCGATATGTCCCAGCCACGTGACAGGGATACGTACAGCTGTGATTCCTTTCGCTTTCAGGCCGTCAAAAGTCGCTTGGGTAGCCTTCGCATTGCCCCAGGCAGTTTCGCTTGCGACGCCATTGTTCTGAGCGTCGAGCTGGTTGCCGAGGTTCCATCCGAGTCCGAGTTTCTTCGCTATTGTCCAGGCATTGTTTGTTCCCGACACTATCTCCGCAAGGAAGTCCTCAGGCTGTTCGGGTGTCACTTCCCTGCCCTTCTGGGTAACGGAGAGTCTGACTCTTTCGTCGCCGCATACGATGGACACGGATGCTTTCCGCTCCTCTGCGGACTGGTTTTCAGTCACATTGACCTTGATTACGCTTTTCTGCGCAAATGCTCCGGCGGTCACGGTGCACCAGTCGGACGCGCTGGAAACGAAGCTCGGTTTGGAAGGTGCCGTGACATTGACCTCCTGACAGGAAGCAGCGCTTTCGAACACGAGTTCAAGAGGCGAGGCTGACAGGACAGGTCCGGTCACAGAGCCACCGCTGCTTTCCTTGCTGCAAGCAGAGACGGCCATAAGCATCATCGCCGTCGCCAAAATCTTATGTTTCAATGTTTTCATATCAGAATTTCACGTCTTTTCTGTTGATCACTTTAGTATTTGCCAATGCGTTTTTCCAATCGGAGGCCGTATTGTTCCAAGAATATGACCCGTCACTGTTTTTGCAGTACAGCACCGGCTTGCCGTCCTCGTAGTTGCACCAGTTCATGAAGTATCCCCAAGGAGCATCCTCCGCGAAGAATTTGTCAGTATCGAGAAGGTTTCCGAACTCGCTGAGCACCACCATCTTCTTTCCTTTCACGCTGTTGTTCACGAACTTGAATGCAGCGGACTGGGAAGTGCCTTTCGCCACATAAAGGTCAGCGCCCACGATGTCCACATAATCGTCACCCGGATACCAGGCACGGGCTTTCTCCAGATCAGTGCAGAGTTTGCCCTGTTCATTGGTCTGGACAGTCCAAACCCATATCAAGTTGTGCAGACCATAAGTGCCCTGAAGCTGGTCGCGCAGATACTTCCAGAGTCTTGTGCAAGGCTCCGCTCCGCCATCGCCCCACCAGAACCACGAGCCCCATGAATAATCCCCGGCCGCCTCATGCAAAGGTCTGAAGATCACAGGGATACCGGCATCCTGAAGAAGCTTCAGATACCCGGCTATCTTACGTATCTGGCTGTCAATCACCTTCCTCTGCCAGGTCCCCTCATTAAGAGCCTCATTGATGTCAAATGTGGTTCCGGACGAATAGAACGCATACTTGTTGATGTCGGTCTCGCCTTCTTTCGACGGTACTGACCAATGCCAGCCCACTTGGATGATATTTCCCGCTTCCCAGGCATTCTTTACAGGAGTGATGTCTCCGTAATCCGGACAGCCGCTCCATGCTTTTGCCGGCCAGTTGAGGAACAGATAGTCGAATCCGACGATGGCAGGATATTGGCCTGAAACGCTTTCCAGCATATCTGCATAGGTGGTTTCCCAAGCCGTTCCGCCCATAGCACCGCTCAATGTCTTCTTTCCATAGTTCTGAAGCAGGTATGCATAGAGTTTCTTGGCATTCGTAGTGGCCGATGCGTCAGTGAGAGACTGTGACGGATTACGCTGATAATCAGACTCATCCGCCTTTACTGAAAACTTGTAGGACAATGCCCCGACCGGATTGCTCTTGAATCCGGAGATGGCTCCGTCCGCCACTGAAAGCGTATATGAGACACCCTTACGGAGCCCGGAGAGCTTCACGGTAACATCCTTATTGTAAGCGAGCGCACTCGACACTGTCGCCTCATTATCAATGCTTACTTTCCGCGCATCAGGCAGTTTCACGTTCTGGTCGAAAGTGAATTTCACTTCCAATGTCTCTCCTGAGACCTCACTTTCGTCCGCCGGAACCACACTGACCAATGACGGAGCTTCTGCTGCAGGACTGTCCGGCTCACCTGAACTCTTCTCCCCGCATGCGCACACGGCAAACGACACAGCCACGACCATCAACAAATTATATATCCGCATATTCATAGTTTTGATTGGATCCCGGCAGCAGGGTCAGCCGCTGCCGGAATAAGTTTAGAGTACAGCTATTTCTGTCAATGTGAAATTACATCCTGTAATAACCATACCTCCGTTTGCGATGAGGTCATCCAGATTCGTCTGTGTCATCACGACTTCCACACGTGTCTGACCTGCAGTCATTTCCTCAAACACCTTTTCAGGAAGTTCGCCCCAGCCGTCACCATGACGCAGCGAGAACTGCCAATATGTCTGGGCCGTATCCTGGGTCAATGTGAAAATCAGTTTCTGGCCGGCCTTGACTGTGGACCAGTCGAAGCCTCCCCAAGCGAGGTCCTGGTTTCCGCTCCAGTTACCTGCTGCGAACGTTCCTTTCCAGATGGTCTTCTCCTGAGGGATTTCCTGGACGATTTCTATCTTGGTGAACGTGATGTCTGAACCCTGGATAATGAAACCGAGGTTCTGCTTATCTTCCGCATCACCCTTCTTCGCCTGGATATTGTCCAGAATTTCCTGGGTCAATGTAACCTCCGTACATCTGTTGACTTCACCTTTGTCATCCCAGCCGAAAATATCCTGAGGGACAAGCACATTCTTTCCGATTTCCGGGAACACGACTCCGGACCAGTCACCGTAATTGAGCTGAGCCTGACACCAGGTCGGTCCGTTGTAAGTGTAATAGAGTCTCATCTTGGAGCCCGCCTTGACATCGAGGAAGTTGGCTGCCGGGACAAGCACTCTGCCGCCGTCATTCCATGTGATAGGGCAACTGCCTTCCCAAGCCGTGATGAATTTCTGTTCGAGGAGAACGCCTATCCTTGAAGGGCAGGTCTCGGTGTCACCGTTAAGAAGTTTGAACACGATATCATAGGTACCGATAGTGTTATACGGCATTATGAATGAGATTTCCTTGTCCGAACGGGCCGTATAGGTCACGACTTTGGCCTCACCGATGAATATGTTCTCAATCATCATGAAGTTTTCACCCTTGAGTGTCACTGTCGCTCCTATATGCTCGGCAGACGGCAATTCGTTCACGACGATAAAAGAATCGTAAGAAAGTTTGATGTCAGCATCCGGCTCCACTGTCTCGCCATTGAACTGGGTGAGGACTATTTTTCCGGATACGGATGAGGCTGTGGTAGTGAGGACAAGTCGAGTTCCGTCTTCATTGGCCTTGCCATCTGCAATTTCAACCTCCTTTCCTCCAAGGGTGGCGCTGCTGATCAGGTCCAGGTCCGTACCTTCCACAACGATAGCCTCACCCGCCATGAGTTCTGTAGGAGTAACCTTCGTAACGACAGGTTTTACGAGAGTGAAAGCGACTTCCGCCTCGTCTCCGTTGGCCATCTTGAGTTTCACATTGCCTTCAGTTGCGGTAGCAGGAACCGTAACTGAGATTTTCCCATCCTTGAACTCAAATGCATTGACCACACCGGCTGAAGGGAACTCCACAAAACTCACCACATCTAAATCTTTTCCTGAGACTTCCAGAGCCGCCCCTGCCTTTACTGGTAACGGAGCTGCCTTGAGGCCAGTAGGAACTACCATCTCTACAGTTCCGGCCTTGAAGGTCTTTCCGGCATAGCTCACGGCTTTGATATCTCCCGACCGCATTTCATGAGGAATAGTGAAAGTCAATGTCTTGCCATCTTTGGAGACCACAAGGCCCTCAGATTCAATGGTGATAAAACCTTCGAGCTGCACCTCCTTAATCATATCGAGATAAGTACCTGAAATAGTAGCCTCATTATTAGGCTTCCAAGCAGAAGCCTTAACTGAGGACACTGTAGGATCACCTATCTGAATTTCGTTCTCAGAATAGATGAGATTTGCAATTTCACCTTCATCTGAAAGAACGATTTTTCCGGTAATTGCAGAGGACGGAATGATGACAGATGCATTGTGCCTGTCGATATGCTTCACCTGAGCCACAGCGCCGCCCTCGAATGTAACGCTCATTACAAGATTCATATAGTCACCCTGGAGTTTCACCTCGTCACCAGGCATGGCAGGAGTCTTGGCTGTAGTGAACTTGTCCAGCACGATAGGTTCCGTGTATTCGAGTTCTGTCGCTGTAGTAAACACCTTTCCGTCAGAGGATTTGAGAGTGATTTTTCCCACTTCCGGACCTTCTGCAGGAAGCACCACACGGATTTCGCTCTGCTTTCCGGATGAAACCACTTCGATCTGAGTAAGCGGCTCCACTCCCGGCACATCAACCTCGACGATCTTGTCGAGATTGCTGCCGATGAAGGTCAATGCACCGCCGCGCATCACAGGATTAGGACCGTAGGAAACGAGCCTTACCTGCTTGCCGGAGTACTGGGCTGTATCAAGTTCCTCATTTGAGCAGGCTGCTGCAGAGCAGACCAATGCCGCAAACAGGATTGAGAGTCTAAATATGTTTTTCATAATATGTTTTCCTCCAATTATTTGTTAGGGACGGCCCTGATATTGTCAATCTGGATCATCGGAGTACTTGATGAACCTCCGGCAGCGCCTGCCGCAAGGAAGAGTTCCATTCCTGAGAATGATTCAGGAGTGAGTGTTCCCGTAGCCTTGTCACCTGTCCAGTACCATACGAATTCAGTTGCAATCGGCAAAGATACTGTAATCCATTTTCCGCCGGTATCGAATGAGCCGGTTTCTTTCCACGGCATGTAAAGCGCCCTCGGAAGTGAAAGCTTGTCATCGTGGAAATATGTGTTGTTTGCCGTCTGCATCGTAATCTGGGATTTGCCAGCAAAGATAACCTGCATAGGACAGCCTTTCCACGGATGTTCAGAAGGAATTCTCAATTCGAACTTGATGGTCATATTGGAGAAGTCCTTGAAGTCCACAACCTTGGTAAGGTCGATTCCGTCCGGATCGTCGAAGGTCTCAGGCGTATTCCAGTTGCCTGGCCAGTATTCGAAATGGTAACCGTCATCAGCCCAGTCGGTTCCGTCAGCCTTGAGCACCACGCCATCCTTATAGAGCTGGAGATAGTTGCCGCTGAACGAGTTGGCGTCTGACTGTATGGTCTGGTTATGCCATCCGTGATTTCCTCTCGCGTCATCGAATGTGAAGAGCATTCCTCTGTCATCCTGATACATGAATGAGGACTGGCCTGTTCCGGATTCCGTGGTCACCTTGATTTTTCCAGGAAGCGCACCCTCCGGAATGACCACATCGAATGAACTGAATGTGAGGTTGGAAATCTTGGTCGCCTCAGCACCGGTGAATTCCACGGTCATAGGCTCGTAGAAGTAATTTCCCTTGACAGTCACCGTCTCGCCCGGTTTTGCGTATTCGAATGACATTGAGTTTATTACAGGAACCGGTGGCAGCACCTTGAAGTCGAAGGTCGTGGTGTCCTTTGCATTGTTCACCATGTATATCTTGTCTGTCTGCTTGACAGGCAGCACTTTAGGCACGGCCACTATAAGAGTGTGGTCCGTAATGTAACTTGTGTTAAGGATCGCCTGCTGGTCATTGAACCAGAGTTCCTTGATACTGCGCAGATTGTCTCCGAGCAGACATACGACTTCATCCATAAAGGCTCCTGTGATGGTCAGGTCCCTGTCCGCATACCTTACGGAATACACGGTAGGATTTCCGTCCGCAACCTTGTAACGGTCAGGATAGTCGATGCTGTCGCACGAAAGGAACATCGTGGCCGCAGCAGCGGAAACCGCTATGATATTGAGTAATTTTATAGTTTTCATATCCGTATTGACTAAAAGTTATAGTGATATTCGGAACGGACATCCACGTGTACCGCTTCAGCTCCGGATGCCATGTTGCCGTTGAAGATGATATCCTCGGTAGGCATCGGCAGGGTGAAGCTTGAGGCAGTGACGTTAGGATTGTCATCTTTTGGATTATAGGTAACCTTGCTTGCGTCCCATTCGCCTGAATAGTCGAACTTCTCTCCTATCCAAGTCTGCCATACTTTATTGAGGCCATCCCAACAAGACCTCTTCTGGGCCTTGAGCTCTGCGATGCAGGCATCTACATCATAGTAGGAACGACGTACATAGTCATACCAGCGGTCGCCTTCACCAGCGAGTTCGAGACGGCGCTCTTTCCATATGTCATTCCATGTCACGTTATCCAGAGCCTTCGCGCCGGCACGCTCACGTACTTTGTTCACATACTCCTTTGCAGCGGCATTGTCAGTATTCACAACAGCCTCAGCATAAATGAGATATATATCTGAAAGACGGAGAATGTGAGTAGGAAGCTGGTTGGCCATATTCATCGGAGTGATGCCCAATGCAGAGACATGGTCCTGATTGTTTCCGTACAGATTCTTCACGTTGTTGGCGCCGGTATTGCACTGGAGTTCTCCGCCCGGTCCGCCTTTGCCGTATCCGTCCTTGTCATAGATGAAACGGAGGTAGTCGAAACCTTTCTTACTTCCTGAGTAGGTCTTGTCTGCCCAGAAATAGCTATATACATCACCAGGAAGCATCATCGTAGCATGACGACGGATGTCAGAGTTGTCGCGGACTGCAGGATTGTCAGTAGCGGTGCAGCCGAATGCAGCCTGAAGGTCCACTGAAGGACCGCCGTAACCGCCCCAGCAGTCACCATTCTCGTCGAAGCCGGTCATAGCAAGGTCACTCTGAAGAGTGTTCTGCTGTGTCCACGGATCGCGGCCGCATTTCCAGAGCCATGAAATCAGACACTCACCTGTCTGGTTGAAGCCCTTCAGACGGAACACATCCTCATAGTTCGGGGTCAATGTCCTTCCTGAGTTGTCAATGACATCCTTTGCATAATCAGCAGCTTTCTTGAGGTCGTCAGCACTGAGAGTGCCGCTTATACCTGCACGGGTGAGATACACCTTGGCGAGAAGCGCCTCAGCAGCATAGTAGTCGATTCTCTCATAGTCGGCAAATCCGCCGGTCTTCTTGGGGAGAAGTTCTAGGGCTTTCTCGAGAGTCATGATTATGTATTCATAAATGTCTGCACGCTGGACTTTCTGCACCTTGTTCACGTTTCCTGAAGCAATCAGTGCCGTATTGTCGTGAATGATAGGAACTTCACCGAAAGTACGCACCATGAAGAAATATGCGAACGCTTTCCATGTGAGAGCCTCTCCGATGCATTTGTTCTTGCAGGCCTGTGACGGGCCTTCGGAGTTGAGGATATTGTTGATGATAGTGTTGGCATGGCCGTTTACTGCCCAGAGAGAGTAGGACATGTTCACGAGGTCCTCGTCAGTACCGTTGGTGGTGAAATCCAGATACGGACTTGAGCCCCAGTACATATTTCCCGACATGACTTCTCCGACCTTGATGAATCCTCTCTGGAAATCATACCACGGGGAGTTGTACATGTAGTTGACACCCTGTTCGCACTGAGCGTCATTCTTGTAGAAATTATCTACGTTGTAGCTGTCTTCCGCAGGGCGGTTGAGGAAATCCTCGCAGGAGGTGAATGCCATCACAGCCGCTGCCACCGACAAGCCTTTCAAAATTATATTGCGTTTCATATCCGATGTCTTAGAATGTAATGTTCAAACCGAATGAGTACATAGCCGGAGACGGATAGCGGCCGTTGTCCAGACCATAAGTAAGACCAGAAGAATCCTGTGTACTTGCGCCGACCTCAGGGTCATAGCCGGTGTACTTGGTGAAGGTGTAGAGATTCTGGATGTTCACATAAACACGGAGATTCTCTATTTTCGCCTTGTTCAGAAGAGCCTTCGGGAAGGTGTATCCGAGAGTGATGTTCTTGATTCTGAGGAATGAGCCGTCCTCGACATAGCGGTCGCTGATGCGGTCGTTGTCGTTAGGGTCATTGATGGAAGTATGAGGAATCTTTGTTCCAGGGTTCTTCACTCTCACATTGTCGATATGGTCGAACCACTTGCTTCCGTCAGCATACACGATGGTCGGGTCGATAGGCTCGAGTCTCGCTCTCTTGGAAACCACGCTCTGCAGCTGGTTTGTCCAGGTGCTGTTCATGTGGGTCAATGTCAATGAGTTGTAGTTCATCACCTTGTTGCCGTAAGAACCGTTGAGGAAGATGCTCAGGTCGAGGTTTCTGTATCTGAAGGTGTTGGTCCATCCGAAGGTGAACTTAGGAAGCGGAGAACCGAGATCTGTACGGTCGCGCTCGTCGATGATACCGTTTTCATCCACATCCTTGTATTTGATGTCTCCTACCCACACTGTATTTCCGCGGCTGAACACACCGTCAGACGGATATTTTGCAGGTTTCGCAGAGTTCTGGATATCATCCAGGTCCTTATATACACCCTCGACCTTGTAGCCGTAGAAATTGTAGAGAGGCTTGCCGATTTCGGAAACGCAGACCACATCACCCCACTGGCCGTAACCTACGAGTGTAGCATTTTCTGTGTCGGAAAGGCTGAGGAGTTTGTTCTTGTTGAAGGAAATCTGGAAGTTGCTGTCCCAGCTGAAGTTCTTGAGCTGTACCGGATGGGCATCCAATGTGATTTCAAGACCCTTGTTCTCGATGCTTCCGTAGTTGCCCTTAGGAGCCTGGAGCTTGGATGAGCCGTTGCCCTGTGTTCCCATATATGACGGGAGCTGCATTGACATGAGCATGTCATCAGATCTCTTGTAATAGGCATCTACCGTGAGATTCAACCTTCCGTTGAAGAAACCGAGGTCGAGTCCGACATTGTACTGCTCCTGGCTCTCCCATCTGATGGAAGTGTTAGGGATGTTGGACGGACGGAAGCCCATACCGAGTGCGGAAGGCATACGGGTAATGGCCGCGCCCCAAGCGTAAGAACCGATGCTGGAGTTACCTGTCTGTCCCCAGCCGAGACGGAGCTTGCCGTTGTCAATGACTTTCTTCACAGGCTCGAAGAATTTCTCGTTGGAGAATCTCCAGGCCAATGCCACTGAATGGAAGCCCGCCCAGCGGTTCTTAGGTCCGAAGTTGGACGAACCGTCATAACGGTAGGTCTAGGTTCCGAGGTATCTGTCACCGTAGTTGTAAGTTTCACGGGTAAAGAAAGATGCCATGGAGGATGAACCGAATCCTGAAGAGATCGAAGGAGTTCCGGTAGCGAGAGCCACATTGTGAACCTCGTCTGAAGGGAGGTCGGTGTTGCTGCCGCTCAGGTAGTTCCATCTGGACTCCCAGCACTCCTGACCTACCATCGCTGTAACGGAATGCTTGCCCCACTGGTTCGCAAAGGTAAGATAGTTCTTGAGCTGCCAGAAATAGTTGCTGTTCTTCTGATAGCTGATGGAGTTCTGGCTGCGTACCCAGCCGCCGAGGTCGATCATCGGCTTGTATCTGTTGGCATCGGATTCTCCCATATCGAAACCGAGCTCTGTTCTCCATGTTATATGTTTTATAGGAGTAAGTTCGGCGTAGATGTTTCCGCTGAGTTTCTTTCTCTTGAGGAGAATCTCATCCATCATCGCAAGTGCGACAGGGTTAGGTGAAGTGTAGCCCTCACGGATAGTGGAAGAGTAGTTTCCGTTCACGTCATAGACCGGGATGTCCGGAATGGTGGTGAGGGAGTAGTAGATGAGACCCTGGTTGGAGTCGGCCAGTTTCAAGTTGTCATTGGTAATGGCATAGGTGGCGTTCACTCCGAGCTTGAGCCATTTCTTGAGCTGAGCATCAAGATTGGTCCTGACAGAGAAACGGTTGAAGTTGGAACCGATGATGGTACCCTGCTGGTCCATATAGGAACCTGAAACATAGTACTGCACCTTGTCAGAACCGCCCTGGGCGCTCAACTGGTGCTGATGCTGCCAGGCTGTGCGGAAGATCTCGTCCTGCCAGTTGGTTCCTTTTCCGAGGAGAGAAGGTGTGGCATAGTAAGAGTTGGTTTCATAGATGTCACCTTCCTCTATCATCTCATTATAATACTGTGCGTATTCGCGCAGGTTCATCATATTGAGTCTGACAGCCTGACGGGACATTGCCACCATACCGTCATATGAGAACTTGGCCTCACCTGACTTGCCGTGCTTGGTGGTGATGAGGACTACGCCGTTCGCTCCCTGCGCACCGTAAATCGCTGTAGCGGAGGCATCCTTGAGGATTTCCATGCTGACGATATCGGCAGGGTTGATGGTGGAAAGCGGAGAAATCGTGGAAACTTTTCCGTTTCCGAGAGCATCTCCGAGACCGAAATCCGCGCCGGTGTTTCCGCCGCCCTGGACAATGACACCGTCAATGACGTAGAGAGGTTCCGCATTGGCATTGATAGTCGCCTGACCGCGGACGCGGATAGAAGATGAAGAACCAGGAGCTCCGGAGGTGGTGACAGCCGTGACACCTGCTGCTCTTCCCTGAAGGCTCTGGTCAAGAGACGAAATGATGGAGCCCTTCAGGTCGGACTCTTTCATTGAGACAGAAGCTCCGGCGAGGTCGCTCTTCTTCATTGAGCCGTAACCTACTACCACTACCTCATCGAGGAACTCATTGTCCTCTGACAATGTCACTGTGAAGTTCGTCTGAGCTCCGACTGTAATCTCCTGAGTCTTATAGCCGATCGATGATATTTCGATCACCGCACCCTTGCTTACCGTAAGGGTAAAGTGACCGTCATTATCAGTCATAGTGCCGTTGGTGGTACCTTTTTCGATAACACTGGCGCCGATAACCGGACCGGTCTGATCGCTCACGGTACCTGATACGGGCACTTTCTGAGCCATCATACTGATGCTTAGGAACATCAATACTAGGCACGAAAATAGTTTACCTTTCATACTGTGTGTGATTTAACATATA
>OIWU01001914.1_pt1 | contig 18930 bp, 15 predicted proteins | sample 1587711 | NCBI WGS metagenome assembly OIWU01 (sample SAMEA3888909, study PRJEB22519) | human gut metagenome | biome: human gut; feature: human-associated habitat; material: faeces | place: Denmark | collected 2010 | reverse complement strand
TTCTTTCTTGCGCTTCTTTCGCTTATATCAGACTGTACGCACATCTGTTCAATATGCGCGGGTTCAATATAAACACGTTTCAAGATAACACCTTTTTCAGCAGCTTTTTCTTCCAACTTTCCATATAAAGAACAGATACTGTTTGCACTGCTTTCAATCTGTCGACGTTTTTCTAGAGAGCCCTCTTTAGATTCACCTACTGGTTCAAACATGATACCACTTCCATCATTGCCAATAAAAACATCGCAAAGCGGATGTCCATCAACAGAATATATCTGTCCCACCGTATGATCCAACACTGCATCGTCTTTAGCATGACAGCCAAGTTCATCCATAATGTCTTCTATCACGCCCATTATATATTCATCTTGATTGCGCTTCTCAAGAACAGCCGTCATTCGCCCAATTTCTTTCTTTATCCGGTAAGGGTATTTCTCTGTTGGTTTTACATCGAGCATCTTGCATAGAGCACAATACTGATAATACTCTGATTCCATATTTGCTTTGTCGGATAAAGTTACTCGTGCAGCACCCTGAAGATAGCTCGTTACACGCATCTTCACGGATCTAATCCTGTCTTCAATGTCAACCGCAGACGCCTGAATGGTCTTGGCCAACTCAGCCAAAAGTCTTGTTCTGTCTTTCTCGTCCTTTTCGGAAATTACAGGACGTTCATCGACTTTTTGCACCCAAGAGTCAAGCTCAATTTCTAGCCTTGTGGGCTTTTTATGAGAAGAGAAAAGTAATTCTGAGAAATCAAGATCATCTCTTTGAACTGTGGTTTGTTTGTTTTCATCCAGAAGCATTGCCCCTGTAACTGTCGCGTTTTTACTATATCCTCCCACAGAGTCATCGGTTGCGAAGACTGATATTTCAATGTTCGTACTAGAAGCGATTTGCGCATTATTGGAATGCTCGGTTTGAAGTTGCTCTTTTAGCTTTTGAATGGTATCGGATAGTTCCTGCTTAAGTCGTGCCTTTCTCATAGCCTCTAATTGAGCGGCTGTATAATAACTACTCATTATTAAACCATCGCCTCCTTCATCCTTCGCATTTCTTTTTCGTATCCCAAACGGTTTAACCATGCGATAAAATGGTCACTTTCAAGAAGTTCATCAATTTCCTTGATTGAACACTTACCTAAAACCGAAACAAGTGAATCAAGTGAATCAACAGATATTCCGAAAATATCAACAGATTTCTTCCCCTGAAGTGCAAAACAAATAGTTGAAATTGAAGCCATGTCTTCGCATCCATTTCTCTTTATCAGCGACTCCAACTTATCTATTTGTGTGTTTTCATACTCATTCTGACGCAGGTAAAACACTAACAGTCCAGAAGCCAGGAACTGTTTAGCAGCTTCATCTTTTCCAGATGACAATTGTTCTACATACTGAGCGAGTGTTCCATATTCCTTGCCACAATAGACAATTCGTTGCGGATCATCTCCAATAAACACTAACAACTTATATACAGCTGCATCAGAATCCTGGTATAATGCAAGTTCTCTGATTTTATCAGCAATACCTCTGTCAAATTGACGAACAAATTCAACCAGTTCGCGTCGTTTTACTATACGAGTTGCTTGTGACCAATGTTGTTCTATTGCTTTAGCAAGTTGATGCATGGTAGATACAGAAATCGTCTGTCCTTCAAATCTGCCAAAGATTAACGGCTTATTCTGACTCTCTTTTTTTGCTCTGGAGTATATACTCCGATTAACCGGACGCATATACTCTCCTTCGCACCATCTTTTAACCTGTATATATCCCCACCGTTGATCTTCGTCTTCATTGAGGAGTCCCTTAATGAGCACTCCGATACGTCCGCTTATCTGACTAGGAAGCTCTAAACCTCCATCCCATGCTTTAGAGATTTCTTCTACCGACATTCCGGCGAACAAGGAGTGTCCCAAGACGGCTTTACACAAGACAAGCCCAAATGACCCGTAGTCATACGCGGGGGACATAGCAGCACTCCACAATAATGCTCTTACACGTGGTGCATATTCGGGCGTGCCTCGAACAGAATCGACCAGTTTTCCATTAGCATTTGTATACCCACTTATTCCGCAATCGCCTATAACGACTCGGTTGCCGCCGTCTGTATAAAACAGATTACTCGGTTTGATGTCACAATGAACGATCCCATTCCGGTGGAGTTCGTGTAATCCCTCATTAATCGACGGAACAATTACATTCTGAATATGTGCAATCGGGAGGGCACCAACATCTTCTAATGTACCTTCCGAATAGTATTCATATATTTCATAGTAATAGCCTCCGTGGTCGCCACATTCAATAACATGTGCAATGTTGGGATGTCGTACACTTGTTAAGAAGCTTTGCATTTGGTTGGATGGACGCCATCCGTTATGATAAATCTTTATAACATACGACTTACCCCATTTTCTTGCAAGGTAAACATTCGATTGCTTTCCCTGTTTCTCCATTAAGGAATTGATAATATAACTGTCGGCAACTGATTCGCCTGCAAATAGCATGATGCTTTGGCTACTTCGATTTGAGCCATCAGGGGGTATAGTCTCGCCTGCATTGATTATTTGACCTATATGTGATTTCGGCGGCTGTGTCTCTGCTGCATTTATCATTAGTATCTCTCCTTAAGGTATGCCTATTGTTAACATGCCTTTATCATATAATACATTCTGTAGGCTTCTCTCTTCTTCAAGAATCCTTGCATACCTGTTATGATGTTTGAAAACCCAGCATCGTTGGTTGGAAGATCCCCGAAGGCCTTTTCGTTCATTAAGCTCTTTAACAAACGGCCCATCTATGATAGCTGAACATGTATTAAGGATAGAGTATATCGCTTCGTTATCTTGCTGCCTGAGCTCTTCTAAAGTGTATCCCGTAAATATAAGAATGTCATCACAAATAGTAGCGAGTGCTGAAACCAAAGCGTTAAGTGCTTTAGGATTGTAAAATGGTTCTCCACCAGATATGGTAAACCCATCAATTGGGGAATCTATCCTCATAATCATTTTTATGACATCTTGAACGGATACTTCTTTGGCAGGATCGTAACCCTGCAATTCCGGGCTAATACAGCCTGGGCATTTTCTATGGCAGCCATTCAGCCATATGCCAACTCTAGAGCCAGGGCCCAAGACTTTAACAGGATAATAAACCCTTGCCAGACTAATCATTTCACGCATATGCATCATAACTCCGACGTAAAATGTGCGGAGCAAACAAGCTTGTCGCCTTTAATGTGTTTGCCACAAAAGAGGCAATTATGGGTTCTTTTTCGTTCTTCTATCTCATGTCCAATTTGCCACTGATTTAAGGCAAGCAATAATTCATCAGGAGTTACGCAAAACAATGATCCGTCTGTCAATTGTTTTATGCACTCATACGGGGTCGGAATTTTTCTTCTGAGTTCATCTCTTCTCGGAGATCTAACTTTTGTCGCCACACCATTTTGAAGAAATAGTAATGCGTTACCAGGAGATACCGAAACAATATTGCCGAGACCCCAGCAAAAAGGGACATCGCAAGTTCCTGATTCGTATGCATCAATATTAAGGAAAGCGTGAGTACCTATAGGCTCTTTATGAAGCGCACTGCACAACACTTCAACACTTCTCGAATTTTCGTAGTTTAAGTAGAAGCAGTCACCACCGAATAATGCTCTGCCTCCCATTCTTTTTTTTCTTATTACCCACCTGTAATTAGGTCTCTTTACGCTGCATAGGGCAGGGAGATACTTTGTATTTACGGCATAGATCATCTCCTGAATGCCGACTCTATCATCCCATGTGAGATTTTTTATTGGATTAAGACCTTCGTATAACGTCATTAGGTAAATGCAGGTACTTGCAATCATTTTTAATGCCGTCATATAAGCTATAGTGTCTTTCTTTTTCAACACGGTAATAGTTTCCGAGAACGGCATCGGTGAATGCATTAGCTCGTTGCAAATTCTTGCAGTATTATCGATAGATTCATGAGCCTGTCGTATTTCGGGAAGTATTTCGAGGGCTGTTGCTGGAGAAGAATACACTTTCTCAAGCAAAACTTCCCCATTTTTGTATAAGGCGTTGCCTATTTCACGATAATAGACATAATCATTCAAGAGCATCTTTAACTTCATGACATCATCGTTTTCATCAAGCGCTCTTTTATATAGTTGAGCAAGTTCATCCGAATGCCCAGTTGTTTCCTTGTTCAGTACTCCTAAAAAGTATAAAACTCTTTTCGTGTCCATATTATCCTCCTCACTTTTTGCCCGCTTCTTGTAAGACATTAGCTAAGGCAATGAAACGAGGATCGTTAGGAGAAAAGCTTAATGCAACGCTTATATGCCTTAATGCATCCAGTCGCTGTGTCTCGTTTGTACCGTTTCTTAGTGAAAGGAGGGCTAAAACAAACTCTTTTTCAGCTGAACTTGGCAAATTATCAATTTTGTGAGCATACCTAAATCCGGCTTTTTCAGACGCAGAAAAGCCCTCAAGAGTTAGTCCGTATATTGCTTCTGACACAATTTGCATATCAGTCTCTTGATAAGAAGCATCGGTCTGTACTGGCGCATAATTCATAGGAATATCAAGTTTCTTAGACCTCTCCCTCAAGATGTCTTTTGCTGTATCGAGAGTCTCAAACTGTGTTGCCAATTCATAACACTCTTTTAGTTGGAAAGCCTCCAGGCTATCCCTAGAAACTACATTTGCCATATGTCCCTCACCCTTTACGGTGTTCGGCAGGGAGAAGAGAATCGTTTCTCCCTGCCGAACTGTAAATTTATTGCGTCATATATTAGCGTTATTGTCAATTGTGGAATTCAGATTTTTCTGCATATTCTCAATGTTATTCTGAACGCTCTTTGCAGGTTCATGTAGCTTAACGGAAATGAAAATACCCGCTGCGATAAAAACGATACCCAAAAACCACGGGCCCGCAAAACAGAACAATCCAATCAAGCACAGAATTAAAGGTAACAGCGTCTTCATCAAAGTTGCACTAGAGGCCGACGAAGCAGCACTTGACCCAACTTGCCTTGCGCTATCTTTAAGACCACTATATGCACCAACAATCTGCCGTTCACATGCATCAATTTTTTGTCTAGCTTCGTTTGACGTCATTATTACCGACCTCCTTCGTTTATAACTTCGTCATACACTTCTGCATAACGCTCTACCCAAACCTTTGCAGGAACATCATATGGACGGAAATGCGTGTTTTTAACATCTCTTCCAATATCCATATAAACCGCTGTCTTGCCACGCATTGCTTTGGCCTCAGTTTCAGCAACAAGAGAATCCATCGAATCATCGTCAAGTCCATAAGCAATACGTTTGTCAAACATGGAGTCATAACGATCTCCAAGCATATTCTCAATGCTGCGGACACTTTCACCCCAAACAATACTGTTAATACCGTATCTCGGTCCAATGGCGATAATTTTTTGCAACATCTCGATGGGGCTCAGTTCGCCGTCACGGTCTTCATCGTAAATCCGTCCAGTACGCAGTCTCCTTGCTCTATTGATTCCAAAGAACATCAGGAAAATGCGTTCAGATGTGGGCAATGATCCTTCGGAGCGTCCTACGACAGTTTCATAGAGGCTGTTAATAAGCTCTTCAGCATCGCCTATCTTAGCCACCTTAACTTGTTGCGGGAACTGTTCTTCAAGATAATCAAAGTCACACTCTCCATCTGACAGTTCATCAGCGAACAGATCGACAATGTATACCAAGGCGTTCGCTTTATCTGCGCTTGTATGAAGCTCTTCATACAAAACGCTCATAGCAGACAGTTCAAACAAACTTAAAGCCATCTTTTCGTCTTTGCTTACGACAAGAAGATTATCTCGATCTTTCATCCTTAATTCAGGCATGAAAATACTCTTTTTTCCAAAGCCTTGACCGAGAAGCAATCCATAACCATCTTTTGATGTGCCAAGTTGCTTTATGCTGTCAGCCCCTTCAAGGATCAAACGGTTGAAGCAATTATGGATGTTATCTTCCGCGTTTGTCAGAAGGACTCTCGTTTGCTGATCCTCATAGAGTTGAGCAACATCCGGATCGGTAAAGTAAGCGTCCAAGCGGGTCAGGAGATCCAACCTCTCTTCTTCATTGATATAACTAACCTGGAAGAAATTATTTGCAGATTCAACACCACCACCGCCGTTATAAATCGCAGCACCGGCAGGCTGATTCTGGAGTGTCCGAATACCTGCATTATCCGCGCTCAGAATTGATGCGGCACCATCTTCCGAACCTTTGACAGCAATTCTGATAGCCATCTGGCTGAAATATGCTTCCAGACCGGAGCAGTTGTGGAAGTCTTGGCAAGCGAGAATGACATGGATGCCCATAGCGCGTCCCTGCATAACCAGTTTGTTTAGGCAGGAAAGGCACTCACTACTAATTGAATCACTTTCTCCCTTACTTCTGAACAGTTCCTGTACCTCATCAAAAATAAGAAGCAACTTGGGGACCTTGGGTACATCTGAAAGTTTTACATATCCATTAATGTCGGAGACACCGTAGCGTGTGAAGTGCTTTGTTCTTGTTTCGAGCTCTGTGCAAAGCTCTTTCAAGACATTCAATCCGAACTCTCGTTCACTATTAATGGCAACCACCCTTAGTGAAGGAAGTCTATAGCGTGTATATGCGCTAAATTCTACGCCTTCCTTAAAGTCGAGCAGATACATTTGCACTTCATCGGGTGAATAACTAATGAGCGTGCTCATGATGAGAGTATGGAGAAGGGTTGACTTACCGGCGCCAGTTTGTCCAGCAATCAATGCATGGTGTTCAGTGCTGCCGCCGCCTCTGCCCAGAACCATCTTAACAATAGTGTTGGCTCCCTTGATACCGATAGGAATGGCTATTTCATCATGATTGCCCGTAAACCAGTTGTTACTGTCATAAATGTCTTCGCGATACATGCTGTCAAAATGCTCGACTTTTAACTGCATATGCTCAATAACGCTACTGATCTGCGGGATAATCTTGTTCTTACGCTCCATCACATCCTGCATCTCATCAAGCTGAACAAACAAACGATTCTTATCGCTGCCGACAAGCATAAGTCTCTTGCCGGAAGCTTTGGTCTCGACAACGCTTTGTGCAATTTCAGCGACAAGGTTTGCATTCCTTTGCTTGAGCTTTTCAAGTTCTTCATCATTGGCACAAATCAAAACACATACGCCCAATGAAGAACTATTTCTAACAATAGCGTGCAAGTCTTTCAACGCCGTGTCATTAAACCCAACCGGGAAGTCTGTTATTGCTAATGCGCGAATAACCTCTTTCTTCAGGCGGCTAATCTGATCGCCACCGTATGCCTGTGTCATATTCTCAAGCCGCTGACGTAAGGTGGCTATGGCATTTTCGATATCTTTCTCTTTGCTCCAGATTTTCGTATCAATAATCCTCGCAGAGTTAGGTCCCTCTGCAAGTTTAGGAATATCCGAAAAACTTGCTCCAAGCTCAAGCGGATCAATCATCGTTGCTTCGAGCTTACCTGCGGGGAAAGACATAAACAGTTTCAAGAGGAGCGGCTGAATCAAGCTCTGCACGTATCCTCTATCAGCAGGGGAATACCTCATTAGAAGAGAAATCCCATCAGAGAGCCTTTGCGCATACGGAATCTTTACCACATATTCCTCACGGTTCTTGCTCCCCAAATCTGCCGTTTGAAGCTCAACAGCTTGAACAACATCCATATTGTCTTGAGAATTGTTTGGAATAACCAGCCCAATATCGCCAAGCATAATATAGTCAGGAACTTCTGTAGGGCACTCATAGTTCGTAGCATTAAACCTAGAGGATTTTATTTCTTGCTGATAAGCATGAACCGTAGCCTTGTTAAATCCAGTTTGGATATCAGAGCGACGAGAATCACAGATACTCCGATGCTTAGCTTCAAATCTACGTTCTGCTTGAGTGTCACGGTCAATCTGCTCTGTTCTTGCCCTATCCAGCTTGTCGTTTCTCACTCGTTCCGACTCAGCAATCTGGCAATTGCATAATTCCCTAAACGCCTGAATCTTGGCGCTAATTGCATTTTGGACATTCCCATTAGTCCCATCAACAGCACTCATCGCGCCTCGGGCTGCTCCAATAGCGCCGTCTGCACCCTTTTTGGGCATATTGTTGATGAAGTAGTTGCAAGCGTTAACAATGGCGTTTGCAGTGTTTCTTCTGGCTTCTGTAGCCTGAATATTGTTCTGACACTCGTTATTAAACCTCTGTCTATCATCTTCACACTGCTGTCGTGCGCTGGATGTAACAGAATCATAGATTTGCTGGCTGCTTGCCTTTGCATCCTCCCATTCTTTTCTCGCACTGGTGAGTTCACCAAGGAAAGCATCCGTATGTGTACGTAAAGCAAACATCGCTGTCATAGCTTGGCCATGACCAGCAGGCATATCCTTCCAATTGTTCCATGGCTTAGGGGCGTTCGGAACATCATCTTGTTTCTCTTCCGACGCTGGTATGTATTCCAAAACAATACCGTTGCTGTCGTTCTGTTTCACTTGGACGTTGATTGCCGCTCCTGCTTCAAGCGATGCCAATGATACGCCATTAAGTACGCGGCCTACAACGCCTTGTTCCAGCTCAACGATCCAGTTGCCCTGGTAAATGTTTATAATTCGCCCAGAACATGTTTGCCCAATGTTGTAATTAGCCATTTGAAAAAAGCACCTCCGTTATTTATGTTTCCGACAGTATGTGGTTATTATTTTGGCAACAAATCTCCACTATTTCTTCTCTGCTCTATACGATACTCTTCGTACTTTTCTCGTATCTCTTTTGGGGTGTCCTCTCTGAGTCTTCTTTCACCTGTTTCCTCATCAATCTCTAAGTATTCAACCCAAGGGGCTTCATTGAGTGTCAACATATCAAATACCTCCTTTGTAATTATTCATCAATAAGCGTGTTAGCTTTTTAATTTCTTTTGAGAGCGGTTTCGCATTATCACCATTCGCATAAACATCTGCAAATGCTTCGGCCATTGTTTCTGAGTCATTTTGCAATGCATAAGTTGAAATAGACCGCACTAAGTCTGTACTCGTTTTTCCACGACCATACTCAGTGTTTTTAATATTTGTACAAGCCTGTCTAACTATCTTTCCCGCCTCTGAGCAATCATTCCATGCCTTAATTTTTTCCGTCTCGGATAAGTATTGCGGATTGGCTTGGATAAGTGCCCACTCAACACCATGCGCAGCTTCATGCGCACCAATTGATTGTGGAGATGCATTTTTTATCCAAAAGCCTTGTCGCGACATATCAGTACATGTTGAAACCAGAGTGCTCTTGTCCTTGAAATAATCGGGGTTAAATGATAGTTTGCTTCCAGTGCAAGCCATTACCCCACTTTTTGATGTGATTCCAGTCGTTAGCAGTGTACCAACTTCCGGGTATTCCTTAACAACTGATTCTAAGCCACTAATAGCGCCAACTACTGTAGTTAGCTCAAGGTCTCCGATTGAGTCTGACAATCTCACCCCATGTCTAGCTCCCATGTATACAGAGAGCGTAGTAAAATCCTGTACTTCATTTAGATTAGTGATGTTTGATCTGTACTCTCCAATTACTCTCACTGGAATATCAATTCCAAGTTTTTGAGCTGCCATACAACGGTGTCTTCCTGATCCAGCAAAATAATAGTAGTCATCAACCTCATATACGCATATTGGCGTATCAAAGTAACTATCAAAACACGCCTCGAGATCCGGATCTTGTTTTATTGACTCAACTGATTCTCCAGAATTCATTCTAGACTGCACTTCGGGAATGCGCGATGCAATCCTGGAAAAATAGGTTTCGCTATCAATAGGGTATTCAATATTTCGATTCCAAAACATGAAGCGATCTTTAGCTTCATTATTGTTTAAGAAGATGCCCTCTATATCCCTTGCATTTATTGTTGCAAGATGGTCCGAATCAAATTGAGTATATTGGCCGTAATTGTTCCAGAAGTGAGAAAACCTTGTATAGTTGTTTCCCTTTACGAAAAACTTATCTGCGGCCATGCCGTTGTTTTCAATGACCAAACCATTAAAATCGACGGTAGTTACTTGTTGCTGCACAGGCGTATTTTTTTTGCCAAACAAGCCAATACCGAATAAGGGTTTTACCGCTTCATTTCCAGCTTCGGCATTTCGGTCCATATTTTGTGTCTCATGGCCAGCATCGGATAATGAGTCAGATTGTGTTGAAAAGCCATCACCCTGCAAGCCACCGCCCACAGGCGCGGGGGCTCCGTATACAGTAGAGAAGCCTTCAGAGCCGCCACCTTGATAGCTCTTGGCTTGTCCAGTTGTATCTAAAGTGGCAAAGCCGCCGCCTCTCCATCCAGAGTCCGCACCACCATCTCCTCCAACCGAAACATGATCCGGCGTTGCATCTATGCCCATGCTGCGAAGTAAAGCAACTCTTGCGTCTTCTGCCTCATTTAATCGCTGTGCCATTCCTTCTGTTAGAGCTACAGAGTCTGCCCCGAAAGCTCCCGCTCTCAATTTGCGCAGTTTTTCCAAATTAGATCGTTCGACCTGATTATGCCTCTCAATCTCTTGAACATGGGCGTTCTTCTGTTGCCTAACACGATCTGCATCTCCACGAGCGGAAGATAAAGCACGCTGGCTTGCAGCAAGCTGGTTTTCTGCCATACTCAACTGAGCCCTGGCTTGTTCAACGTTTCCGGCAGGGTTTCCGTTTTCGTCGGTCTCACTTGCTGCTGCAAGCTGTCTTCTCGCCGCTGCAACCCTATTATTTGACGAGGCAACTCTTGCTTGGCAAGACTGCACCTTTCGATCAGCTTCTTTGCCTTGCTCGATTAATGCCTCGGCTTTTTTCCCGATTTCCTTAAAACTCTTTGCCATTAACGAAGCTCTCCTAAACTCGATTGATTATTATCCGAAAATGCCGCTCAAATTGTTCTTTAGAGATTCAATCTGTTGTTTGGTCTCATCAACAACTCCCTCAGCATCAGAGATTATACCTTCGTACTCCCCGGCACTGCCTTCAAGTTTTGACCTTCCTGCTTCCGCAGCATCACGTCCAATTTCCGAAATGCCACCAGCCTGCTCTAACTTACTGATTCCCGAACGGACATTTTCGAGTTCACCTTCAGTCGCCTCTTTGATTTGCTCACCTTGCTGCTCAATCTCTTGTCCTGCTGTTTCAACTTGTTCACTAAATGCACTGTCAAAACTGCTCTGATAAGAACGTCCAGTCTCACTAATAGCCTGAACATCCTCTTCATCCTGTAATTCAATGCTTTCAAGAACAGCATTAATTTCATCCGCTTGCTCTGTCATCTCCGATCCGAGTTCGGTGGTCTCCCTGCTATTCTCCTGCATTTCTTTAACGCCCTCGCGGTTTTTTTCTCTGAAGCTTCCCATATGATAATAATCTCCTTTCAATTATTATTGAATGACTCTACGCCATAAAGTTTAATGTATGTACTGAGGTCCTCGTTTAGTTCTTTAGATAGTTCTGTTAGCCTTTCGATTTCCTTATTGATTGACTGAATATCTTTCGTCGTCCCTATCGCTTGAATTAACGCTTTGTAAAGGGCCAACACACGATCACTCATTTTTGTTTGAAGGAGAGTAATCTTTATCAAATCAGCTTCCGATGCGCCAAATCGAGTCCAACGACCATTCTTTAGTCTTTCTAAAGCAAACACCCAATTTCCGATTGTGTTAATTAGCTCCAAAGGCTCTCGGATTTTAGCTTTATCTGCAAGAATGGCCTCTCTGCTGGATTGAAGTGCTTCAAGCTGATCGTATTTCTGTAATTTCTCATCCTCTGACAGTTCGATTTTACCGTATTCGACTTGTTCCAGGTAATTATAAAGCTTTGAAATCTTTGCCGCCTGAGCAGATACCGATTTCAGCCAATACTCGCAGGGATCAATGCGCTTTTCTATATCGCAGAGCAAATGATAATACTTGTTGCCAATGATTCTAATGCTCCTAATGTTTTCATCTTGATATGTCTCTCTTGTAGACAGTACATACCTCAAATCAGAATCATTTTGGGGTGATACCATAGCTTCTTTTTCTTTTTGATCCTCAATCTCACCCCACCATTCTTTTATTCTCATTGTGAACGGTCGCATGAGTTTTTCGTAAAAGATCAACGCTTCACCAACAGCAAACGTTGACATTTGTTCTAATTGTAACGCGCTTGCTGCCATTGTGCTACCCAAAAGTGATCTATCATCTGCGGATGTGATTCTTAACCCGATTTTTAATCCAGTGTTTTTTAATACTTCTTGCGCCATAACCGTAGGTAATTGGTCAGCAATTACTATGCCTTCTTTAAGCGCCCGGACTTCAGCAAGCATTTTGACTACAAAAGCCGTTGCAGCTTGTTTTGGATCGGCGTCAGCTCCAGTTTGTTCCTCAGACTCAGGTCCTATAAGGTTATGCGCTTCTTCAATGAAAATGACATGCCTTACAGCTCCATCAAAACGAGGATTCACTTTTAGTGTTTCTCTTATAAGAGAACACAGCATCAGTGTCAAGAAGTTTGCCGGTCCCGTTCCCATTGACTCAAGTTCAATTACAGCAGGAACTTCAAGCCATTTTTCTGGTGCAAATGTGGATTCAGGAACATCAAACACATCACCCATTTCTCTTCGGAGAAGGCTACCGATTCTGACTTTAAGAGCTGATTCCAGGTTTCCTCGAACTTCGTCACTATACTGAGTTGATTTCAATTCTTGCTCCAAACGTCGATATAGCATCGACATCGTTGGAAGCGCCCTTTTCTTCTTGCCGTCGTCTTGTTTTTCTTCGCCAGTATATACATGCTCTGGAATCCAACCTAATTCCCTATACACAGCTTCGATTGCAGTATCAAGCAGAAATGGCATAGGGGGTTCAAGTGGGAATGCTCCTTCAAACACAGAGCATAGTCTCCTGATATGTTCCGCAACAAGAGTTCCTTTTGGCATCTCAAACGGATTTATGTGTAAAGGAAAGCTCATGTCTGCATTTGGAGAAAACAGATACATGGCCTTCATGCCTGGGTCATTAGCTAATGCTCGATATTCTTGTTTTGCAGGTTCAAGAACAAGGAACGGGATACCATGATCTTTCCATAATGAGGATGTGATATGGTGCATGGTATTAGTTTTACCTGAACCTGGTACACCTGACACGAAAGCATGCTTAGGTAAGAGGGAAAGAGGAAAGAATACATCATATCCGTTGTTGTCCTTGCCTAAGAATAGCGAACCTTTTCTATCGACAGCGGCCGGAGCTGTTTCCTTTGCCATTTGGATAATCTCGCCATCATATAGAGCAGGAAGCCGGAAGAATGGTGCAACTTCTTCAAGTGAAAAAAGAGTCGGCAAATAATTGAGATTGATACTGACAGTATCTTCCCTACATATGACCAACCCCGGACGTCCTTTTCTCACAACCATCCTTTCGCGCATATTGTCTATGCCATTAAATTCACCGTCTAAGAAACTGGTATGACCAAAATTAGAAGAAAAGGTAGCTATATTATATTTCCCTTTTAATAAACTTTCTGAGCCCGCAGCATCCAAAATAGAAACCGCATCTTCTTTTCCGTTGGCAAACACCATTACATTTGCAACAAAATGCGGAGATGTATCATATTTTTCGATAAGATCTTCGTAATTATCGAGAACATCCTTACCATCATAATCTTTTCTAGAACCGCTATTCCTATCGTCTTGTCTCTTCCTTAGAATGTTCATCGGCTTTCGAAGCGCTTCTCTAAGAGAAACACTTTTCTCGACAGGATATAGATCGACTCTGTAAAGAGCAGTATGGTTCAGAGCCTCCATCATTTTACACATGTTATAGAGTCGACCATCCTCGTTCATTTCCCATTCCCGAAGCATGTAGTAATCTTCTCCCTCTCCATTACCGGCAGGAAGAAGCGTCTCTGTTTTCGTTAGAAAAGCGCACGTGTTGAAGACCGGAAGATCAAGTTTATTTATATTGAGGATATTGCTGATACTACACGAGTCATCACCTGTAGGGCTTTTCTTAACTGTTGATTCCAGCTTATAAAAATCTGCAAGCGGTGAAGCATTTATTAAAGCGGGGACGTTTTCCATAGCATCTGCTTTTCCTTTAATCAGCAGATAGATTTGAAGTCTATGTCCTGGCGCATCTTTACTTTTATCATCAGGTGCGACATAAAGATAAAAAAGATGGTACGACAAACCTGAGACAATGCCTTTGCGGTTCAATTGCCTCAAAAATGCAATATGTTTCTCAATTACGCCATCAACACCGTTTCCCTCTAATGAAGCATATTTATTCAGTGTTAAGTCTGGAAGTTTTGTTAGTCTATACCATAATTCTGCCATTAGTTGTACCTCTTTGACCCTATTGGTTTCTATTTTTCATTATCAGGGTCTACTATATTCTCCAACCCTTGTGAAAGGCCTTCTATACTGTTTAGCATTTGTTTTGTACTTTCCGTATTTTGAAAAAAGGCAATTAACGCAAGAAATGTTGTCCATGACATTTCTCTTTTTCCTGTCTCGATTGAACTGTATGTTTGTCTTGATATACCAATCTTATTCGCTATGTCTTCTTGTGAAACTCGCGCCTTAGCTCTTAGCACCGGCAGTTCATTTCTGAGAAGTGCAATTACTTTGCTTCTCATATCAAAACAATCCTCGGAACTCAATGTTTTACCTCCTTTTTCAGCATTATCGTTCTCAATTCCTTTTCACTTTTAGGAATAAGAACAGATAAAACATGCTACTATAAGCAGATCCCTATTCGACACCTATTTAATTATACTAATTGTCGCTCCATTTGTCAAGGTGTCGAAGTCTGCGACTATACAACCCAGGTGAAAAAATAGTCCATTATTCTTATACAGCGATGTTCACAATAGATAAACTGTGTTCACAGGCATACTTTACTGTGTAAAAAGTTCCTCCTGACTTTTCTGTTAAATAGCAAATGCACCTACTACTATTATTTACAAGGTGGCGGTTGCGTTTGTGCATACACCCGTTATAGTAATCTTGCGATGTATATACTACTTTGTCAGCAGCCTTCATTATTCGGTTGTATTCTTCAATATCTTCTTGCTTCCAGCCCCCGGTTTGTGTTTTACAGGGTAGGACAAGGATAAGCTTAATCTGTGGATAGTCTTTTTTCAGGTTCAATACTGTCTTCGCAGCAAGAGTATCAAATCCCAAGGCTCCGCCAGCACCGAAATACAGATAGCCGTCCTTAATACTTGCAATAACAGCATCCCTCAGCCGTTGGGTCACGCTCTCCAGTTGATCCAACGGTATTTTTCTATGACCGGTAAAGCAACAAGTTTGATTTATCATCGTTCAGCCCTCAACCAGTGCTTAAAGGCACTACTGTCCGTAATTATAATACTTATAGTATACACCACGGAGCAAACAATATCAATGGTCTGTGGAAAAACAGTTCTAATATTTATAGACTATATTCAGAACACAATGAGGTGTCTAAAATGAGTGAAATAGCAAAGACAGTTGGTCAACGAATAAGAAGTTACAGAATTCAGTTAGGGTTCAGTCAGGAAAAGGTAGCTGAGCTTTCTGGCTGCCATCCGACATATATAGGACAGGTCGAACGCGGAGAGAAAAATGCTACGCTGGAGAGTATTGAGAAGATTGCTGCAGCAATAAATGTTCCTCTCTCAAAGCTCTTTGATAAGATTGGGAGCACGCCAGATGAAGGCGCCGATATTCCCGCAAAGTGCTATGAGCTTCTACTGACAAAGAGCAAATCAGAACAAGAGCAGATCTACCGAATAATCCTTGAATTAGACAAATACAAGGACATTCATATGTAAGTGCCACCCATTCGGGTGGCACTTGCTGTTAATAGGCAGGAATCCCGTAGCCCAGGATTTCATAGTAGCCTACAGCATAATGGTTTTCACGGCAGCTATCGCCGGAGTTTCCTTCGACCGTGTAGACAATGCCGTCCTCAACCCGTTCAACGATACCGGTATGATCGGATTCGCCGTCCTGCGGACCGGAGCTGCCTTTGTTGTCCCAATCGAAGAAGATAATCATACCGGGTGCCGGTTCGATATCGTTATCTGCCCACTGGCCACGATCCTTGAACCAATTGACGCCGTTGACGCAGCCTGCGTATTTGGGAATGACGCCAGTTTCGATATAGCCGCACTGATCAGCGCACCACGATACAAAACAGGCGCACCACTCAACGCGAGAGCCGAAACCGTACCAGCTCCAGTAGGGTTCGCCGCCCACATTGCCAAGCTGAGACAGCGCAACCGCAACTATCTGATCGTCAGCTCCGTAGATGCCGTAGAGAACAGATGCCCACATACTGCTGTCTTGTTCAAGCAGCTCTGCAACCTGGGCTTTTTGATCCTCGGTGAAGCTGTACTGATCCATCATTTCTTCTACGGTCTTATGACTTACGGTGATATACAAATAAACCGTTGTCTCTTCGACTTCCTCTTCTATGATGTTGCCTTCTCCATCATCAGTTTCAACTATGACCGTTTCTGTCTTTTCCTCGGTTTCATAGGAAATCTCATTCATTTCCCAGAAGATATCCTTCAGAAGCTGTTTCTTCTCATCGGTCATAGACGCCACCTCCTGCGGGTTATCCGGGTCGTTGGTGGTCTTCACAGCATAGATGGAAAGGACCTCCGGCCAGACTGCACGGGAGCCTGACATTTCAAGCTCGTCATAGGTGTTGGAGCTCTTGATTTCGTCAAGCTTATTCTGATAGTCCATGTTGATTTCCTGGACAACCTGCTGCATGGTCTGTGTGGAACCGGTATCCTCAGAAGAGAAGAAGATCCCGAAACAGGACGCTACGATAAGGCCGATCAAGCAGATAACAATAATCACAACGACTGCCACCCAGCCTCCGGCTGCAATGGCTGCAATCAGTTCCTTGATCGCAGCAGCAATCGCTTTGATCGCGGCGGCGATTGCTTTCGCTGCTGCCACCGCAGCTTTGTATGCCGCAATCGCAGCCTGCCTTGCCATCTCAGCAGCCTTCTGTGCAGCCTTGGCGGTTGCCTGAGCCGCTTTTTGCGTTGCCTTGGCCGTTTTCTCAGCCGTTTTAATTGCAGCTTTGGAAGTCTTCTCCGCTGTCTTAATTGCCTTCTCCGAGGACTTAACCGTGCCTTTTGCTCCTGTCTTCACGGTCTTCTTTCCGGCAGAACGGGCTGACTGCTTAATCGTGTGTTCCGTCCGCTCCGCTGTCTTGATGGTCTGATTTCGCCTTCCACGTACAGCGTTTCTCCGGACTTCACCACTGGTGGATGCCGTTTCCCTTGTAGTGCTCTGATGGCGGACATTTTTTCTCTGCTGAACAGAGTTTTGCTTTTGAGAGACAGCTTGCCGTTTAGATGCAGGCTCGTTCCGCGTCTGCGAAGGGCCTTGCGGCTCTGAGGCTCGTGTAGCCGATTGATTTGAATGGGACTCCTGAGAAAAAGTCCTCTCAGATCGGGCCTGTTCCTCTCTGCGAAAGCGCTCTTCATAGCGATTGACCCGTTCTTCATTCTTTTCGATCCGCTTTTCCTCACGATGTTTCCTATACGCCTCTTTGCCTTTGTTGACAGCCTTTTTTGTCTCGGATGACACCTCATGACCGACACGATCTGCAACATCTTCCGCAGCATAGCGGATCTTATCCTCCGCATATTCAGACGGCGTGACCTGGCCGTCGTCCATCAGATTTTCAAACTGATCCTTTGACCTGACCAGCGCCGTCTTCATACGCTCGGAGGCAATAGCCGCTTTATCAATGACCTTGATATCCTTCACGCTTTCTCTCGTCTTAATCCTGCTCATAGCTATCGCCTCCTTCCTCAAAGAACAGGATTAAACCTTCTTGGCAACTACCACGAAGCGCCCATTGGTGTAGGTGTATTCACAGGTGGAAAGCGTGATAAGATGGTCTCCGTACTCAGCATCTACACCGGTGTCATAGAGCTGGCGGAGGTGGACACTATTCATGAAGTTCTTGAAGTGCTCCTCATCCATATCCGTAAACTGATTGTACCGGAAGGTGTCGTTGTTCGTATCAAAGCGGAAAACCGCAACGATCTGATACTCTCCGAAGCCGAACAGGGTATCAAACTTAATGACCGGATGCTCGTCATAGAAGTCCTTGCTGGCATAATTGCAAAGGTCGTGGAACATCGTTTCGTTCTTCATGTGATGCCCGTAGATGACGTAGTTATTGCTCTCTCCCATCACGCAGTCCTCGTCAATATACGGAACGCCGTAATCGCTGTACTCCTTCTCAAAGCTGTGCTTCAGATAGTAGTTTGGATTATTCGGCGTCCACATGACCGGGTAGTTGATGTTCGTGCCGTCGATGGAGATCCAGCCAACAAAATCGCTGTTCTGATCGAAAAGGGCTCTGTACTTCTCCCTTGCCAGCTCTGCTTCTCGCGCAGCCAGTTCTTCCTCAGAGATTGTCTCACTTACGGGCTCGTCTTCACCCGGCTCGGGGACAGGCTCCTTGTCGAGTTCGCTCTTGTCCACGTCAGCAATCATATTGGACAAGTCCTCAAACTGCTGTGCGCTGTTCTTTTGATCCTGATACTGGTGATGAAACACGACGCCAGAGAATACCGCGATCCCGCACAGGACCACAATAGCGGCGATGCCAATGATCTTTTTGATTTTCATTTCAAATTACCTCCATAAAAGATTGAGGACAGGGTTAATCCTGTCCTCTTGCAAATTCGCCCTCACCGGGGCGCGTGGTCATAAGCTGGTAGAGCTTCGTGTCATGCGGGAACTGATTGATGAACGGAACGAGCGCCGAACCGTACTTAATCAGACCGCAGCCTGCATCGGCATTGGTGATATAGCTCATCTGCTCATTGGAAATGTTGAGAAGCCGCGCGAGCTTCTCGCGGTCGGACGCTGCCTGGTTCAGCATGATAACAAACTCAGAGTT
>OIWU01001910.1_pt1 | contig 18951 bp, 15 predicted proteins | sample 1587711 | NCBI WGS metagenome assembly OIWU01 (sample SAMEA3888909, study PRJEB22519) | human gut metagenome | biome: human gut; feature: human-associated habitat; material: faeces | place: Denmark | collected 2010 | reverse complement strand
GCGCGGCGGCGCTGACGTTCCTTGTCTGGTACCGGCGCATTGCGCCGCGCAACCTCGAGCGCGCGCTGCTCACCTGCTGCGATGTGCTGTCGGTCGCGTGCCCGTGCGCGCTCGGCCTCGCCACACCGACGGGGCTCATGGTCGGCTCCGGCCGCGCGGCGGAGCGCGGCATCCTCTTCAAGAGCGGCGCGGAGCTTGAAAACGCCTACAAGGCCGACTGCGTCGTTTTTGACAAGACCGGCACGCTTACGAACGGCGCGCCCGCGCTCACGGACGTCTGCCCGTACAGCGCCGTGCAGCCGGAGACGCTCGTGCGGCTCGCCGCCGCGCTCGAGCAGTGCTCGGATCACCCGCTGGCGCGTGCCGTCACGGTGTATGCGCAGCAGCAGTCTGACGCGCCGCTGCCGCAGGCGGAGAACTTTTCCTACGCGCTCGGCCGCGGCGTGCGCGGCACGGTCGCGGGCGCGGCCGTTGTCTGCGGCAGCCGGACGTGGCTTGATGAGCTGGGCATCGACACGGCCCCGCTCGCCGCACTGCCGGATCTGCGCGCGCAGGCCAAGACGGAGCTGTGTGTCGCGCGCGACGGCATCGTGCTCGGCACGCTCGGCATCGCCGACACGCGCAAGACCGAGGCGGCCGCCGTCGTTGCGCAGCTCAAGACGGCGGGCAAGGAGGTCTGGATGATGACGGGCGACCACGCCCGCACGGCCGAGGCCATTGCGGCCGAGGTCGGCATCGACCACGTGCTCTCCGAGGTGCGGCCGGACGAGAAAGCCGCCGCCATCGAGCGCCTGCGCGCGCAGGGGAAAACGGTCTGCATGGTCGGTGACGGCATCAACGACACACCGGCGCTCGCCGTGGCGGACTGCGCGGTCGCCATGGGCGGCGGGTCGGACATTGCCATCGAGTCGGCGGGCATCCTGCTGCTGTCCGGCAACCTCGAGAAGCTGCCGGAGCTGTTTGATATCTCCCGCGCGACCATCCGCACCATCCGCCAGAACCTGACCTGGGCGCTGTTTTATAACCTCGTCAGCATCCCGGTCGCGGCGCTTGGCGTGCTGCACCCGTCCATCTGCGCCACGGCCATGTCGGCCAGCTCGATCGGCGTGCTCATGCACTCGCTGCGGCTCAAGGACGGCGGCAAAAAGGAGAGACGTTTCCTATGGAAGAAAAAGTCCTGACGACGTATGTCCGCGGCATCTACTGCCGCCAGTGCCCGGAATGGATCGTGGACGACCTGCTGCACACGCGCGGCGTGCTCGATGCGGCGGTATCGTTCTGGCGCGCGGAGCTGACCGTGCGCTATGACCCGCAGATCGTCACCGAGGCGGAGCTGCGCCGCGTGCTCTCTGACTGCGGCTACCCTGCCTGTGAAAAAGGCGCACCGGGGTCGAACCCGCTGCGCAACGCGCTCAAAAACGCCCTCGGCCGCAGGCCGGAGGGGTGAAGGGAACATAGAAGATAAAAAACCGGTGTGGCACTGTGCGGTCACATCGGTTTTTGCGCTTGTGCCGAGTCATCGTCTGATGCCGAAAGATAGAGCGCTTCTGCTTCCAACAAGGCGGCAGTGAGTGCGTGGGCAAACGGACGGGCACGCGGGATATGTTCGAGCGGCTCTATTACATCGTCGATTGTGCCGCAGAGTATGGCATACATTTTTTCAAAATTCTGCATTGTGTCCTCTTTTCTAAAAACTGACCAGTATCGCGGACAATTCTTTCTGCCAGCATAGCATAAAATAAAAGCACTTGCAACCAATATTGGTCAGAAAAATGCTGTGCGGTGGTGAGAAGATGGAGCAGAAATTACGGCGGGACCGCAATCTTGGCGACAATTTGCGCCGCCTGCGCAATGCCAGCGGCTTCTCGCAGGAAAAGCTGTGCGCCGAGCTGCAGCGCCGCGGCTGCGACATCGGCCGCACGACCTATGCCAAATACGAGGCGGGCGAGCTCAATGTCCGCGTGAGCGTTCTGCTTGCGCTCAAACGGCTCTACGGCTGTCCGTTTGACGCCTTCTTCGCAGGACTCGACACGGCGGACGACGCCGAAGCCTGACAACAAGACAAGAAAGCACCGCCCCGGAAGCGATCCGCTTCCGGGGTGGATTTTCACGTTACAGGTAGAATTTCGGCTCCTTGCGCCCGGCGCAGTATTTTTTCACCGTGGCGGCCGCGGCCAGCCGCAGCGGCAGCGGCACACTGCGCCCCGACTGCGGGCAGATCTGGATGCAGCGCAGACAGGAGATGCACTTGGCCTTGTCCACCTTCTGCGGCGCGTCCTTCGGGATGGCGCCGGCGGGGCAGTTGTCCGCGCACAGGCCGCAGCGGATGCAGCGCAGGCCGCCGGTCGGCTTGAGCGGCAGACCGTTGTAGGCGCGGTAGTTCGGGTTGCCGGGCACGGTGATCCCGGCCGGGGCGTCGGCGGCGATGCGGGATGCGAGCCGGGTGCAAAAATCTTTGATCTTGCTGCGGTCGGACGCGTCCGGCCGGCCGGCGGCGATGTCGGTGTTGACCGAGTGCGGCGCAATGACCTCCGCCGCTGCGATCACGCGAAAGCCCAGCGGGGCGAGCGTGTCGCGCATTTCGAGCAGGGCGTCGTCCACGGCGCGGTTGCCGAATACGGCTACAAGCACGGCCGGGGTGTCCGTCCCGCGCAGGGCGCGCACGCGCTCAAGGCACGGCCCGGGTACGCGGCCGCCGTAGACCGGGAAGAACACGAGCAGACAGTCGTCGGCAGAAAACGTTTTTGCCTCGGCGCGCACGGTGATGTCGGTGCAGGCATCGGCCGCGTTCAGATTTTCCGCGAAGAGACCGGCGACACGCTGCGTGCCGCCCGTGGGGCTGAAGAAATACAGGTGCAGGTTGCGCGGATGCATAGCATGGCCTCCCAATTTCAGATTGCCTATATTGTAACGAAAACCGGCTGGGATTGCAATGCTTTGGAGGCGCAATGGGCGGGAATTGTGCCGGTTTGTGCAGGCCGCCGAATGGCTCGGCCGGCCACCGGCCGGGGCGGCCTCTGCCGGTTAGTCGTTTGACCGGCCCCGGTGTGCGTAGTCGGCGTCAATGCGCCGCTTCCAGTCTCCATTCAGCGGCCGGCTGCTGCGGACGGCGCTGATCGCCTCGCCGATGACGTCGTAGTTGAGCGCGGTGCCGGCGCTGTCACAGCAGTAGTTGGCGGCGCGGCTCGCGTCGATGCCGAACGCGTTCGCCGTCTCTACGGCGTCGATATTCGCGCCGAGGAACAGAAACTCCCAGCCGTATTTTGCCTTTTCCTTTTCGATCATCTGCCGGACGTGCGCAATGCCGTAGCGGCGGCTGGCGTTTTCCATTCCGTCGGTCGTGATGACGAACAGCGTGTGTTCCGGCACGTCCTCCGGCCGCGCGTATTTGTGGATGTTGGCGATGTGGTGGATCGTGCCGCCGATGGCGTCGAGCAGCGCCGTGCAGCCGCGCACGGTGTAGTCGTCGGTCGTCAGCGGGCGAACGTCCTGCACGTTCACGCGGTCGTGAATGACCTTGCTCGCGCTGTCAAACAGCACGGTCGAGACAAGCGCCGTGCCGTCCGCCTTTTTCTGCTTTTCGATCATGGCGTTGAAGCCGCCGATCGTATCCGACTCCAGCCCCGCCATGGAACCGCTGCGGTCGAGGAGAAAGACGATCTCTGTCAGGCCCTTTTTCATGTTCCGTTCCTCCTAAAATCAAATATGACTGCTCGGTTTTCACCTTGCAGTCATATTCTAGCGCCGGTTCGGGCCGGAGTGGTCGCCTGGCAGGCGACATTGTTCACATGCCGAGGAGGGGCTGGTCAAATGCGAACAGCGCCTCGTTGATCTCAAACACGTTGTAGTTGCCGCGCTCGACGAAAAACTCCACGATGATGTCAAACTTGCTTGCGTGCGACAGGGCGAAGCCCGCCTTGGCGAGCATGTCCCGCATTTCTGCCGGCGGCAGCTCGAGCGCGAGCGCAAACGCGATCACCGTCGGCTTCGATGGCCGGTAGTTTTTGTCCGAGCGGATCTTGGAAAAGAGCTTGCGGTCGATGTTCGCTTTTTTATAGCACTGTGCGTCGGTCATGCCGCGCTCGTCGATCTTCCGCAGCAGCATCTCCGAAAAGCTCTCGTCAAGCTGGGCCAGCACATTTGCGAGCAGTGCGGTATCTGCCGCCACGGCCGGTCCGCACTCCGGCGCCTGCTCCGGCATCGGTGCGCGCGGCTGCTGCAGGCACGGCCGCCGACGGTCGATCTGTGCGGCGGCATAGCGGTCGTCAATATAAGCGGTGATGTCTGCAAACAGCCGGCTGCCGATCCGGTATGCCTCGCGGCCGAAGATGACGAGATAGATCGTCATGTCGTGCTCCAGCAGAAAATCACGGATGGTGTCCACCGCGGTCGTCAGTGCCTGGTCTTTCGGGTAGCCGTAATTGCCCGAGGCGATCAGCGGAAAGGCGACCGACGTGCAGCCGTATTCCTCTGCCAGCGCCAGTGCGGCCCGATAGCAGGAGACGAGCCGGGCCTGCTCGCCGTGCTGCCCGCCATGCCAGCGCGGGCCGACGGTGTGGATGACATATCTGCACGGCAGACCGCAGCCGGCCGTGATCCTGGCCTCGCCCTCGGCGCAGCCGTGCAGCGCGCGGCACGCTGCGGCCAGCTCCGGCCCGGCGGCGCGGAAAATGGCGCCGCTGACGCCGCCGTCCCCGAGCAGCGTCGGGTCGGTGGCGCTGACGATGGCGTCCACGTTCATTTTGGTGATGTCATTTCGCACGATCTGCAGCGGCATGGCGGCCCCGCCTTTCTCTTCTTTTGGCTATAATCATATGGTAGCACATCCGCGGCACGTCTGCAACGCCCGGCTTGCCCGCCGGCGCGCCGCGTGCTATACTGGCGGCAGCAACACCGGAAGGGGGCGGCCGCCATGCGCGAATCCGCAACGAAAAAAGTGCTCGCCGAGAGTCTTAAGGACCTCATGCTCCGGCGCGACTTCACGGACATCACCGTGACGGACCTCTGCACGGCTGCGGAGATCAACCGCCGCACGTTCTACCGGCACTTTACGGACAAGTACCAGCTTGTGACGTGGATCTATGACAAGGGCTTTCAGAAGGCGATCGGCGACGACGAGCCGGGCCTGTTCGACCTCTTCGGGCGCGTGTGCACGTATCTGTATGCCGACCGCGCGTTTTACGCCCGCGCGCTCACGTTCACGGGGCAGAATTCGTTCCACGACTTTCTCTGCGCCCGGCTGCAGCCGTATCTTCAGGCGGATTTTTCCGACCTTTTCCCCGACCCACAGACCGAGGCGTTCATGTTCGGGAAGATGTCGGATGTGGTCATGGACATCATTCAAAACTGGCTCAGCCGGCCGGGCTGCCCGCCGCCGGAGGTGTTTGCCCCCTGGGCGCTGCACCTGTGGAAGGATATCATGGGCCGGTGGAAGGAGCTCGGCGATGCGTGGGAGCACACACTGGACCACAAAAACGTATAAGTGAGGCAAAAAGCCACGGAACTGCGGTTCCGTGGCTTTTCTTGTGGCGCAATTTGTTCTATGCTGAACACACCCCCTCATTTGGAAGCGCGCGTTCCCAGAGGTTTTGTTTCAATCTTTCATGGCACCTCTTCCTCCGTTGCGCGACGGCGGCTGCGCGCTTCCGATTTGTCCTTTCGGCAGAGCATGCCATCCTTTGATATCGGACGCCCCGGACTGCAAATGCAGTCCGGGGCGTCTGCGGTTTTGGGTGGTGTGGGCGAGCTGCCCGGGAGCCGCTGCACCGATTTCAATCCACGCGCCCCGTGCGGGGGGGCGACCTGATTGTCGCTAAGGTATTTTCCGCTATCGGAATTTCAATCCACGCGCCCCGTGTGGGGCGCGACGCCATTGCCAAGCAGATAGGAAACCGCCTGAGTGGTATTTCAATCCACGCGCCCCGTGTGGGGCGCGACCTGATAATCGGCATATTTCCGCTGGCGTCATCGACATTTCAATCCACGCGCCCTGTGTGGGGCGCTACCGACGATATGGCAACCAGATATAACACCGTGGCAATTTCAATCCTCGCGCCCCGTGTGGGGCGCGACGCCCTCGAGCCCGACAGCGCTGTAGCTCAGATCCGATTTCAATCCACGCGCCCCGTGTGGGGCGCGACTATGGGAAGTGGCTCTTGCGGTGTGGCTTGTGTATTTCAATCCACGCGCCCCGTGTGGGGCGCGACATTGCCCAGCAGATACGAAACGGCCTGAGTCGTATTTCAATCCACGCGCCCCGTGTGGGGCGCGACACGTGATTTTCTTAGGTTTTCAATGTGTTCTTCAGATTTCAATCCACGCGCCCCGTGTGGGGCGCGACATTTCAGCATTGATGTAGTTGTAATTCAGAGCATATTTCAATCCACGCGCCCCGTGTGGGGCGCGACCCGATTTTTACGAACAGTTCAAACAGATTCACTATTTCAATCCACGCGCCCCGTGTGGGGCGCGACTCAATAGACTTTGCATAGTCAGCCATCTTTTTTTATTTCAATCCACGCGCCCCGTGTGGGGCGCGACCCCGGCCATCGTTGATGTGGTTGTTCAGATTGTGATTTCAATCCACGCGCCCCGTGTGGGGCGCGACCAAATCGAAACACTCTAGATGGTCAAGATTCCAATTTCAATCCACGCGCCCCGTGTGGGGCGCGACCAGCGGCTGATCGACCGCGGCGCGCTGCTTGGAGATATTTCAATCCACGCGCCCCGTGTGGGGCGCGACCACCAGACAAGCACGCGGAGCTATCAACACTGTCATTTCAATCCACGCGCCCCGTGTGGGGCGCGACCCTTGATCTGGTTCTTCTCCTGTTCGGACATAGATTTCAATCCACGCGCCCCGTGTGGGGCGCGACTTGCTGGGGAGCTTGGGGCGCGCTGTGATCTGGCATTTCAATCCACGCGCCCCGTGTGGGGCGCGACTCTTCTGCTTCGGCGCGTTCCGTTGCCAGCGCCTTATTTCAATCCACGCGCCCCGTGTGGGGCGCGACTGCAAAACATGCAGTATGCCTTTAGCGGCTTAAAATTTCAATCCACGCGCCCCGTGTGGGGCGCGACGTCCAACCTCTTTACTGGCTTGGTCGACTGGATCAATTTCAATCCACGCGCCCCGTGTGGGGCGCGACGCAGGAGTCGATGTCCAGGCAGCTGGCCGATGGCATTTCAATCCACGCGCCCCGTGTGGGGCGCGACCAGCGCGGACAGTAGACCGGTCACCAGCGCCGCGATATTTCAATCCACGCGCCCCGTGTGGGGCGCGACCAGCAGCACGCGGCCGTCCTGCAGCTCCAGCGTATTTCAATCCACGCGCCCCGTGTGGGGCGCGACGTGGGCTATTTTTGAGGCCACATCTTTGGATGTATTTCAATCCACGCGCCCCGTGTGGGGCGCGACCTGGACGACTACAAGACGGCATCGACCGCGATCCAATTTCAATCCACGCGCCCCGTGTGGGGCGCGACGGCGAGACGCGAAAAAAGAAAGGTGCAAAAAAATATTTCAATCCACGCGCCCCGTGTGGGGCGCGACGACGCGGACTACATCCAGCCGCCGGCCGGCAGCGCGATTTCAATCCACGCGCCCCGTGTGGGGCGCGACTATGACGATCCTGGACGATCATCTCGCTGAGGACACATTTCAATCCACGCGCCCCGTGTGGGGCGCGACACGCCGGGGGATTACCTACGGCGGCAGAAGGAGATTTCAATCCACGCGCCCCGTGTGGGGCGCGACGTGCAGCAGCACGTTTACTACATGCAGTCACATGATTTCAATCCACGCGCCCCGTGTGGGGCGCGACCTTAACTGCGCGCCGCCGAAGAGCGCGAGGAGTTATTTCAATCCACGCGCCCCGTGTGGGGCGCGACAAATGAGGCAGCGATCCGCGAGCGGATGGAAATGATTTCAATCCACGCGCCCCGTGTGGGGCGCGACCGCTGCTGGTCAGCCCAGACCTCGAGGCCGAGGCATTTCAATCCACGCGCCCCGTGTGGGGCGCGACGAGCGGCTGAAGGAGAGGCTGGACAATGGAACCTATTTCAATCCACGCGCCCCGTGTGGGGCGCGACGGACTTTGCCCGGCAGATCACCGCCGAAAACGTGATTTCAATCCACGCGCCCCGTGTGGGGCGCGACGTTTCTGCAGGTCGACCTTCGGGAACTTCTCCATATTTCAATCCACGCGCCCCGTGTGGGGCGCGACCCTCCATGCCCTCTTTGTCCAGCAGGGCCGTGAAATTTCAATCCACGCGCCCCGTGTGGGGCGCGACACGAGGGCGACATCCGAGTGGACGATGTCCCGGTCATTTCAATCCACGCGCCCCGTGTGGGGCGCGACTCCGCGCCCTGCATCACGCCACCCCCAACGCGGAATTTCAATCCACGCGCCCCGTGTGGGGCGCGACGACGATCGAGATTGAGTTTGCGGTGCGCGACGATTTCAATCCACGCGCCCCGTGTGGGGCGCGACTCGAGCACTGGTTCAAGCAGCCAAAGGATACGGAGGATTTCAATCCACGCGCCCCGTGTGGGGCGCGACGCCGGCACAGGAGATGCTGTACCAGATCATCAAGATTTCAATCCACGCGCCCCGTGTGGGGCGCGACTCGACCTCGTGCACGGCGAGATCGGACTCGTGGCATTTCAATCCACGCGCCCCGTGTGGGGCGCGACGGGTTCGGGATGCCCGTCGCCGCGATCTCCTCGTCATTTCAATCCACGCGCCCCGTGTGGGGCGCGACCTGCTTCACGGTCAAGCTCCTATCGCCGGAGGCGTAATTTCAATCCACGCGCCCCGTGTGGGGCGCGACGGTCATAGTCTGCGTCGGAAAACTCGCTGCGTGCATTTCAATCCACGCGCCCCGTGTGGGGCGCGACGGCGAGCCAGACGGCAGACGTCACGCTGACGGTATTTCAATCCACGCGCCCCGTGTGGGGCGCGACCACCAGCCTCCCGGTATCGCCGGGAGGCCCACGTGATTTCAATCCACGCGCCCCGTGTGGGGCGCGACGCAAACGAAAGGATGATATACATGAAAGACCGCATTTCAATCCACGCGCCCCGTGTGGGGCGCGACGCGTACCGTACCACATCGTCACGCGCAAGGAAGAATTTCAATCCACGCGCCCCGTGTGGGGCGCGACTTTGCCAGATCCATGACTTTCTCGTCTTCGGCATAATTTCAATCCACGCGCCCCGTGTGGGGCGCGACAGCGTATTGTCGGACGATGTTTTGCAGCATTTCAGAATTTCAATCCACGCGCCCCGTGTGGGGCGCGACCTCCGGCTTTCCGTCGGCCGCCTCGGTGTATGTAATTTCAATCCACGCGCCCCGTGTGGGGCGCGACGTTTGAAATGGGCAGATTCAGATTCAAGAATCTTATTTCAATCCACGCGCCCCGTGTGGGGCGCGACTGCCGCTGCCACAAATTTGGGTATTGTTCTTTATATTTCAATCCACGCGCCCCGTGTGGGGCGCGACTTCCTTTTGCTTCTTCCGGGCTGCAATTAAGGTATTTCAATCCACGCGCCCCGTGTGGGGCGCGACCGCAAATTTGACGATTTTACCCCGTCAAATTTGCACAAAAGGTACAAAAGAGTTCTTGCTCGGCCGAAAAACACACGGAAAAAAGGAAAAATAAAGCAAGATCTTGCTTACATTCACGCATTTTCGGCCTTTTTGGGGTGCGAAGGTTCCGGAACCTTCTGCGCGCTTGTACTTCGCACCCAATACCGCTAGATCATCAGCGCGCCTTCGGCATCATAGCCCGCTTTGGCGCCAAAATGCTCGATGCGGGTGTGATACTTATCCCCAAGGTAGTAAAAGCGCAGACTGTCCACGGATTCATCCATGATCGAGCACAGCTTGTGCTGCAGCTGTTTACACTGCGCGGCATCCAGCAGGCACTCGAAAACGGAGTTTTGCACGCGCTGCCCATAGTTCACGCACTGCTTTGCGATCTGGCGCAGGCGGCGGCGCCCGGCTGCGTCCTCCGTGTTGACATCATAGGTAATGAGTACCATCATGGCTGGCACCTCACTTCCACAAAAATGGCGGGTAGGCGTCCAGATCGCCCCGCAGATACCGCGCGAGTAGCAGTGCCTGCACATAGGGCACCAGCCCCCAGGCGATCTTCTCCTCCAGATAAGGATGCGTGATCGTATCCCGCTTGCGCTCCTGCCAGGCACGCAGGAACTTCTTGCGTCCCGCGTCTGTCAGCAGCACGGCGCCGCTGTCCGTGCGCACAAAGTCGGCCGCAGCGATGATGCGATTGTTGATCAGCGACAGCACGAACCGGTCGGCAAAGCAGGGGCGCAGCTCTTCTACGAGATCCAGCGCGAGCGAGGTCCGCCCCGGTCGGTCCCGGTGCAGGAAGCCGACATAGGCATCGAGCCCGACGCTCTCGAGCGCGGCGGCACAGTCGCTGCCGAGCAGGCTGTACGCGAACGACAGCAGCGCGTTGACATGGTCGAGCGGCGGGCGGCGGCTGCGCTCGTGAAAGAAGAAATCGGCCTTGTTCTGCAGGATCATGTCGTCAAAAACGTTAAAGTATACCTTGGCACCGGCACCCTCCTCGCCGCGCAGGGCGTCGAGCGACGTCTCCTCTGCGACGAGCGGATAGAGCCCCTTGATCTGGTCGATGGCGGTCTGCAGGCGCTGCGTGTCCACGCGCAGGGCGTGGTCGCGCTTTGTGCGCTCGATGCTCCAGCGGGCGTTGTGCAGCTTGCCAAAGATCATGTTGCGCGCGATGCGGCAGCTCTGTGCCGGATCGTCGGCCACGCGGTACTGCATCCGGCGCAGGAGCACATTCCCGTTTTCCTCGCCGACGGCGCGGGCGAGGAACCGGCCGCCGGGTGTGCAGAACGTCAGGCCGACGCCGCGCTTTGCGCACCCGCCCATGAGCGCCGGGGAGGCCCCGGCATAGCTGAAGCTGACGATCCCATCGAGCGTGTGCAGCGGGAAGCGGCCGATCTCATGCCGGTCGCGGCTGACGACGATATTTTCCCCGTCAAGACTCAGGTAGGCGTCCTCCGTGGTGACAAACAGCGTGTTGAGCAGCTTTTTCATGGTGCATTCTCCATGTTGGCGCGCAAATAGGCCTGCACCGAGCCGGCCCGGGACAGGCGCGGCAGGCACAGATCCTTGAGCGAGCAGGCATTGCAGCTTTTCGTGGGCTTTACCTGCGGCGTGCGGCCGCGGCGGTAGAGATCGTGCATCTGCGCGGCGTCTGTGCGCACCTCTTCCCGGAGATCCGGCGTGAAGGGCACGCGCACGCGCCGGCGCGTTTCACCATAAAAGAGTGCGCCGTCCGGGATCTCGCAGCAGAGCATTTCCTCCAGGCACATGGCCTGGGCGCACAGCTGCAGCTCGTCGCAGCCGTCCTGTTTGGCGCGGCCGCGCTTGTATTCGACCGGGAACGGCAGCCATGTGCCCTCGTACCCGTGCAGCGGCACGCCGCGCTCGTCCCGGTGAAACTCCACGACGTCGCACTGGCCGGAGAGGCCGATCGTCAGCGAGTAAACGCGCAGGCTGCGCGTGATGATCGTGTCGCCGCGGCGCTCGCGCAGCTGCTCATCGTGGGCGCGCTCGTGCAAAAGCGCGCCCTCCGTGGTGCGCAGGTTCTCTGCCCACTGCTGCTCGATATAGATCAGCGCCCACTGCCGCCGGCAGAACCGGAAGTGCTGCAGGCCGGAGATCATCAGGCAGTCGTCGGGGTCATACATTACGATTTTCGCTCGCAGTGCACGCCCTCCGGCAGCGTATCGGCGACGGTGACGGTATAGTCCTGATAGCTGCGCGGCACGGCGATGCCATCCTTACGTGCGACGGTTACGGCATCGAACAGCTTATACGAAGGTGCATTGCCCAGTTCGGAGTCGTGCTTGAAGATGATGAGTTCGCGCACGGCCATCTTGCCGCGGGCGGCGGAGTGGTCATTTTCAAACATATTCAGGATCGCCTGCCACAGCAGCTGCAGGTCCTCGTCCGAGAAGCCGGTCGTTTTCCGCGCCAGATTTGCCGAGACAAAACCCTCGGCGCGGTAGAGCCCGTAAGGCACGATGTGCTTGCGTCCCATCTCTGTCCCCTTCTTTTCGGCGTCGGCCTCGGTCGTGATGGCGACGCGCGTGATCGTGACCTCCTGCGGGACGATCGGATCCACGGAGCGGGCAAAGCCCAGCTGCACCGGCCCGCGCACCTGCCCGCAGTTGAGCGCGCCCTTAACAAACGTGGTCATGACCGCGCCGAACGTGCGGATGTCGAAGAAGTTTTGGCACATCCAGTCACGAAGCTTGCGGTCGATGTCGGGCGTGCTTTTTTTGGCGGCCTTCAGATCGCCGTCGATCCCGAGCGCAGCAATGGCTTCGTTGTCGCTGCGGTTGAGCGGCACGCCGTCTTTGATGTAAATGCGGTAGCCGGGGGCATCCTCCTTGAGCGTTTCGACATAGTTGCGGATCTTCCGCTTGAGGCAGACGTCTGTCACGAGGCCGTAGCCGGTCTCGGGGTCGACGCGGGGCATATTGCCGGCGTCTGGGTCGCCATTGGGGTTGCCGTTTTCGACGTCGAACAGGATGACAAAATCATAGCGGTTTCTGATGGGTTCGGACATGTGCATTTCCTCCTTACTGTTTCTTCTCGTAACGTTTCTGCGTCTGATGATAGTAGCCAATCTCGAATGCGCCCTGCTCCGGCAGCGTCATGCGTGCGGGAAACGGCGCGTTCATCCGGCTCATGAGACCGGTGATCTGCTGATTAAAATAGATGCTGCTGCCGGTGCTGAGCTTTTGCAGGTGCTTTTGCGCCAGTTTCAGCAGCGTGGGGAATACGACCGCCGGTGTTGCGCAGGCGGAATTGAAGTACCGGTCTTTGATGGTTGCATTCAGGCCGGGATTTGCCATGCTCTGCACGTCCTCCAGGACGGCGAACAGGCGGCCGAGCACGTAGGGTGTATAGTTGCTTTGTTCATTCAGTTCCACGGTCAGTACCTCCTCCGGGCAAAGAGCGGATTTGTTTCGGGTATAGTATGCTTTCAAAATTGCGGCGCGGCCGCGGGTGATGTCCTGCTCCGCGCGGATGCGCAGCGTGACGCCATTGAGCAGCGTTGCGGGGTAGCGGCCGCCGGTCAAAACGGCGCGCAGCAGATCGCCGGTCAGCTGCGGTGCAGGTGCGGGACTGCGCTCTTTCAGGTTAACGGTCTCCCGTGCCAGCATCCAGACGGAAAGCCGTGTGCGCTCGTCATAGTTTGGGCGTACGATCTCCAGTGCCTGCTCGTGTGCGCGGATGTGCCGGGCAAATGCCTGCACACTGTCGCGCAGGAAAAAGCGCACGGACAGCCGCGCGGCGTTTGGCGCCAGGCCGAGGAAATAGACGTGCTGCTCCGGCTGAAGCTGCTCGTCCAGCCAGGTGCAGTCCTGCCCGGCGGCGAGCTGCGCGAGCGCGCGGCTGATATCCTCTTCCTGAATACCGGAATCCTTCGGCGCGCCGAACAGGGCGGCCATGCCGAGATCGGCGCAGGCGGAGCTGGCGTTTTCAGCCCAGCAGACGACGGTGGTGTCGCCAAGCATTTGCCGATGATTCGGGTCGGCGAGCAGGGTGTTGAGCGCGGTCGTATAAGCGAAGGCGGCGTAGGTGCCAACGGGGGCGTTTGCATTCTGCTCATGACCGTAGGAGCAAAAGGCCGGCGCATTGAAAGATACAAGAGCGGCTCCGGAGCTCTGCGCCCCGCGCACGCCCTTGATTGCCGGGTGCGTGCGCGCGACTGGGGCATCCAGGCCGGTGACAAGACATTGCGCGTGTGCGGCATCCGGGTCGTCCTGCTGATAGTGCTGCTGCCATGCGTTCTGGAATGCCGGGCGTTCGGTCACAGGGCGGCGGCTGCCGCCGTCGTCATAGGTGAAGACCAGGTTCGCACTGCCGGCGATGTCCTTCCACCGCTGCGCCAGCAAGGGGTGCGTGGCCGCCTGCTCCGGCTGCCAGGTGTCGAAGAAGGCCAGCACGGCGCGTGCTGCGGGGTCATCTACCGCATCCAGCAGCGCATGATGCAGCGCGGCGCACGCGGCAAAGCACTGCCGGGCACGCTCCGGCTTGCCCTTTTCATCGGCGCCGAGCAGATAAGTGGCGTTGTCGCAGAGAAAGTTTGCCGCAACGCCGGAAGCACGTTTTACATGCGCCGGCACGCGCATCTGCCGTGGAGCAAGCACAGTTTTCTTGCCGCGCAGCATGTTTTCCCGGCAGTCGATCACGTCGATCAACGCGCCGCGGTCGTCCACCTCCAGCTCGTAACTTACGGGGAAAGCATCGGCCCAGCCGGGCGCGGAGAGCTTGCCTTGTGCAAGCAGTGCTTCATAATAAGCGGTCAATGCCTGCAGGATCATGTGACCACCTCCGCGTTGCGGCAGTCGAGCACGCCGTTTACGAGCCGTGCCCGGAAAAACTGCGGCTGAATGTTTTGCGGATCTTTGTAGTCCAGATCGTAGAGCATCCAGCCGAGATCCTGCGTGAGCGGCACGGTCGGGACTGTGCCGCCAGGCCATTCGCGGAAGCTGGCCGGAAACTCCCGGCAGCCGAAATACGGCGTGTGGTAGCACTGCCCCCTTGTCAACCGGCGGCGGAGAATGTCCTGAAACTTCCCGGCGTTGTCGCCGGGGGCGGCCCGTTCCGTCAGGTCAAAGTGACACTCGATCACATAGTGCACGTCCTGCAATACCAGCGCCGCGCGCTGCTGAATGTCCTGCGAAGTGTACAGCGCCGGCAGCCTGCCGCCTTTTGCGGCCGAGAGCGCCGCGGAGGCAAGCAGCGTGGACTTGACCTCGTTTCTGCGGATGTTGGTAAAGCGGATCGGGGCGAGCAGATAGATCTTGTCAATGTGATAGCGCAGGCCCGGATGCCAGTAGATCGCTTCCACCAGCCCGCGCGCCGCCGACGGCGTCATGACATCATAGCTGACGCGCTCTGTCTTCATTTCCGGCCGGGAAAAGCAGGCATAGTTGCCCCAGACTTCGATCCGAATCGACATGGTTGCCACCTCCTTTTTATTGCTGTTTTGTACGTCACGGCAATCCCTCCTTTTTTATCAGACAAACAGGCCATATCCAGTCTCAACATTCAGGGCGAGACCGGTTTTGGCGTTATATTTGGACAGGTCCGTCAAAATGGCTGAACCATCCGGAAGCAGCTCCAGCGCCCCGGCAGCGTCCAGCGCGTCAAACTGGGCTGTATAGCACGCGATGCTGTAAATGCCGAGCTTCCGCAGCAGCGCCCGGCTGCACTCGCCGCGCTGCAGGCGCGCGCACAGCGCTGCGCCGTCCCCGACCGGCAAATAGACCGTTCGCGTTGGTGTCTCGATCAGGTGAAACGCTTCTGCGACTTGCGCAAACGGCAGCATGCAGCCGGAAATGCCGGACTGCAGCGCCAGCAGGATGCCCTTTTTGTCCAGCGCGCGCTCCCCGCGGATTTGGTACAACTCACTGAAATATGCCTCGATCGCCTGCGGTGATGCGAGATCTGGACTGTGGCGCGCGGCAAAGGTCAGCGCACTGATGTTTTTTGCCAGCATGACCGGGGCGGGCACATCCTCGAGACAGAACCGATAGACGATGCTCTCCGCGGCGCTGCGCTTCCCCTCCCGGTTGCAGCGGCCGGCGGTTTGCAGCAGGGAGTCCAGCCCGCACTGTTCCCGATAGGCGGCGGGGAAATCCACGTCGACACCGGCCTCGATCAGAGATGTGGATACGACATGGCAGGGCAGCTTGTTGTGCAGCCGCGACCGGATCTCCTGGATCTGCTGCCTGCGGTCGGCCGCGCACAAAAGCGTTGTCAGGCAAAAACTTCCCTCAGGCGGCAGGGCTGCAAACAGCTCCTGCGCCGTGCTGCGGCGGTTGACCACGCAGAGCACCTGCTCGTGTGCGCACAGGCGGCCGCACAGTGTCTCGCGCGAGATCGTGCCGAGGTCGGCAAGCATTGTGCGTCGAAGTGCTTCATACAAAGTGTCCGTGTGCGGGCAAATCTCTTGTATGGAAAGCCGCGGCGCGAGCCGGGAAAACAGCGGGCCGAGCGCCGGCTGTGTCGCCGTGCAGAGGATGGCGGTCGTGTGGTAATCCTGCACAAGCTGCGCGATGGCCGACAGGCACGGCAGCAGATAGTCCGGCGGGATCGTTTGCGCTTCGTCAAAGATGACAACGCTATTGGAAATGTTGTGCAGTTTGCGGCAGCGGCTGCTGCGATTGGCGTAAAGTGATTCGAAAAACTGCACCGCGGTCGTGACAACGACCGGCGCATCCCAGTTTTCACTGGCCAGCAGCTTGCGGTACTGTTCAGGTGTCATCTCGTCCGGTTCGACCGTCTGATAGTCAACACCGGCATAATGCGCCAGCACATTTTCTTCGCCCAGCAGGTTGGAAAACGTCTCAACGGTCTGGTCGATGATCGAGGTATAGGGAATAACGTAGATCACGCGATCCATGTGCCGCGCGACGGCGTGTTCGAGTGCAAAGGCCAGGGATGCAAATGTTTTGCCGCCGCCGGTGGGAATGGTCAGTGTATAGAGCCCCTGCTTCCACGCCTGCCCGCGCTCCATACAGGCGCGCAGAGCCGCATTACGCTGTTGGGTAACGAGGGACGGCTGCTGCACACAGAGAAAGCGCTGCGCCTGAGCTCGCACGCATTTGAGCAGCTCCGCCGGCGATGCTCCACCGCCGCGCGGCGCCTTTGTCCCGTCCATAAAAGTTTGTGTGTCTTGAAAGTCCGCGTCCACCAGGCAGGAGTAGAGCATTCGCGTGTAAAATGCGTTTTGCAGCAGGTCATTCGCTGCCAGCCACGCGGGCGGCTCCGGGGGAGCCACAGAGATTTCCCGCATCCAGACAGGGTCCGGTGTGCATAGACGCTTTACACGCCCGAGCAGAGTTGGTTCATCGGGCGGGTCGTGCGGATTCCCGGCGTCCGGAATGCCGCCGTGGTGTCCGGCAATGGCCAGCGCGGCAGGCACGTTCCCATACCGGGAAAAGGCTTCTCGCGCACCGGCAGTTGCATGATCCACCGGTGGACCATTGTGCAGGCGTCTTTGAAAGCCGACAGTGTACTTTCCAATGTCATGCAGCAGCCCGGCGAAGTAGCCATCCGCTTTCGCACCAAAGGCCGCGGCAAATCCGGCAGCCAGTTCCGCTGTTCCCCGCAAGTGTTCGGCGATCGTCTGCTCCCGACCGTCGTCCGCGATATGTGCAAGATATTCCATACGGCCCCCCCTGTCCGTCTCAGGATAGCAAGTGGCGTGTCCGATAAACAGGACAATCGAGCGCATCTGACCAGAAACCGTCGAAAACCTGGAAAACAGTGCGCACACTGAAAAAAACTGACGCCGCTTGTAATCTTTACCGTTACGTTATCATGAAATTACCAGCTTGTCAACAAAAAATATTTCGTTGTTAGATGTAATGGATCTTTGCCGAATATTTCTGATAGACAGAGCGTCGTTCATGTGGTATTTTATAGCCGTCGTTTTCGTTCACACGAATGAAAACGGGGATTGAAATGTTGTCAGTTGAAATGGCACGGACAAACACCGCCCCGAAGGCCGATGGCCTTCGGGGCGGTCGTTGTTTGCGCTGCAAAACGCCCTCCGGATGGGTTCCCGTCCGGAGGGCGTTTTGGATGATCCGGGTCTGCGGCCGCGCGCTGCAGGAGCGGTGACGGTCGTACACCATGCAGTTGATGCTGCCGGCAGCATTTCAATCCTCGCGCCCGTGTGGAGCGCGGTGGGGTTCTTCGTGTACTCGATTTTCTCGACCGCATTTCAATCCACGCGCCCCGTGTGGGGCGCTACCGACGATATGGCAACCAGATATAACACCGTGGCAATTTCAATCCTCGCGCCCGTGGGGGGCGCGGCGGGGTCAGCGCAGGGCGTCCGGCAGGACGGTCTCTGTGCCGCACGGGATCCAGTTGTGCTTATCGCGTTCGTTCTGATTGTCGATCCGGTACCAGTCGCCGGGAAAGAACTGGTTGCCGTTGTTTTTGGAAGTGTCCCAATCATAGGACATGAATGCATAAAACGGCCGGTCATATTTGGCGTTTGCATTGATGGCGTTGCCGGTGAAGGGGTTCGTCGGGTTGTCGATCAGCCCGCTTGTCGCCAGTGTCGGCACGTCGGCCGTGGTCATGAACGTGTCCGAGAACGAGAAGCCCTTGGCATTGAAGTCCTTGACCATCAGCAGGGGGAAGAAAAAGTCCGTATCGGGGCCGTTGTCGATAACGCGATCCCAATTGAGGTACAGGCCGCGTCCGTGATCTGCGACGAGGATGATGCGCGTGTTATCGTACACGCCGTTTTTGCGCATGTAGTCAAACCACTTGCCGAGCTGCATCAGCGAGGCCATATTGGAGTCGTAGTGCGCGAACTGGACGTCCTCCTCCATGACGATCGACTTGCCGTCGACGGTGAAGCGGTCCGCATGCTCGCTGTCATACTCCGTGTTGTCCACGGTACCGGAGACGGAATAGTCCGGCGCCTGCAGCAGCACGGGGGAGTGCGTGGTGTCGTTGGTCATGAACAGGAACGTGTTGTCCCCGCTCTTGGTGGCCTGCGTGATCGTCGGGAGATGGGTCAGTGCATGGTAGCCCTTGAGGATCGTGGCGTCCATGCCGGTGGCGGTGTGGGGGCTGGTGATCGTCTGCTCGACGAAATTTTCCTCCTCCTCCGTCTGCGCGGTGCTGCGGTTGAAATTGCCGTTGTCGTAGAGGATGGACTGCACGGTGACGGGGCATACCTTCATGAGACTGTAGCCGAAGAAGTTGCGCATGTTCGCGCTGATCCAGTTCTTCGGGCTCATGTCCGATTCGAAGGCGCCGAAGGTGATATAGCGATGGATGTCCGGATAATCGGAAAAGACGGACAGGTCGGGCACCCACTGGTAGTTGGCGTAGATGGGGTCGAAGACCG
>OIWU01001909.1_pt1 | contig 18954 bp, 10 predicted proteins | sample 1587711 | NCBI WGS metagenome assembly OIWU01 (sample SAMEA3888909, study PRJEB22519) | human gut metagenome | biome: human gut; feature: human-associated habitat; material: faeces | place: Denmark | collected 2010 | reverse complement strand
AGGAAAAGACCAAATATTACAAATCCAAGCCCCGAAAAATGGCTTATTTTGCTTCATAATGATATTTAAACTTGAATCAAAACACTAAAACAACAATGAAAAGCACATTAAAGAAGAAATGGGGAAGAATTGCCCTTTGCTTGTGTATGGCAAATCTTGCTTGTGTAGGTATGGCTCAAACTAATAAAAAATTAGATGACCAAGTTATAAATACGATGAAAACCGCCACTCAGTTCATGATGGACAAGGTGAGTTATAATGGTGGCTTCGTATGGAATTATTTGCCGGATATGTCCCGTTCATGGGGAGAAATGGAAGCCAAGAGGACAATGGTTTGGATTCAGCCGCCGGGAACTCCTTCTGTGGGTCATCTGTTGCTTGATGCTTATCATGCTACAGGGGATGAGTATTATTATGAAGCTGCAAGAAAAGTGGCTAACACCTTGATTTGGGGGCAGCTTGAATGTGGCGGATGGAATTATGTGTTCGATTTCGCAGGAGAGAACTCGTTAAAGTCCTGGTATGACACCGTTGGTAAAAATGGCTGGCGTCTGGAGGAATTTCAACATTATTATGGAAATGCGACTTACGATGATGCGGGCACTATGGAGGCTGCCAAGTTCCTGCTTCGTATGTATGTGGAGAAAAATGATGCTGCTTTCCGCCCGGCTTTGGAAAAAACCATTGATTTTGTCTTGAAAAGTCAATATCCGGTAGGTGGATGGCCCCAGCGTTATCCATTGATGCATGATCATCCTTTCCAGGGTAAGAAAGATTATTCGTCGTTCATCACTTTGAATGATGATGTGATTCCTGATGCAACCGAATTTTTGATTCAATGTTATCAGGCGATGGGGCTGCAAGGGGTGAAAGAACCCATTATGCGTGCCATGTACTTGATGATTTCTCTTCAACAAGGGGAGCCTTATGCCGGTTGGGCGGATCAATACACGGTGGATGATTTGAAGCCGGCTCATGCCCGTTCTTATGAACCGCGCAGTGTGAACACCGGTACCACTGTCCGTCTGATCAATTTAATGATGGAATACTATAAACTTACAGCTGATACTCGTTTCCTGTCGGGTATTCCTGCTGCCATTCATTTTCTGGAATCAATGAAATTGCCGGAATCGGATGTGAAGAAATGGAAGCGTCAGTCAAATAATCCGGAAGCTATTCTGGTACCTCGTTTTGTTGATCCTGATACAGGTAAGCCACTGTATGTTCATCGTAAGGGAAGTAATGTGAAAAACGGTACTTATTATATTGATCAGAATATAGAAAATACGATAGGCCATTATAATTCGGCTACTTTTGTGAATCCGAGTGAACTGCGTCGTCGTTATGAGGAGGTGAAGAAAATCCCGGTATCCGAGTTGGCAAAGAATTCACCTTTCTTGCAGGATCAATTGGTTCCCCTACCTAAATATTATACTCGTTTACGTGGAAAAGCAACGGAAGAAGTTGCCCGGGGATTGGTGAAGTCACTGACTAAGGACGGTTGTTGGCTCTCTCCTTTAAAGTCAACCTCGAATCCGTATAAGCCATATACAGTTTCAGGTCCTAGTGAAGAGACGAAATATACAACTACTTTTGTAGGAGACGAGCACGATACATCGCCTTATCCGTGTACCACCGGAGAATTATGTATCTCTGTAGGAGAGTATATTGACAATATGATGAAATTAATCAGTTACCTTGAAAAATAAAGTTTGTTAGGTATAGGTTTATGAAGAAAACAGTAATTTGTTTATTGTTGTTCGGGATAGGTCTGACGGTTTCTGCTCAAGAAAAGGCGGAAACCGTTTCTATGCGTTATGAAACGCAGAATGATATGCCGTTGTTTTATCAGAAACTGAAGGAAAGTCTGACTTATCCTATGGCATGGAGGAACTCTTCTATCCGGAATTTCGAAAAATGGCGTGAGGGGGCTAGAAAAGTTTTGTTGGATTGTATGCAACCCGCTCCTCCTGTGGCGGCTTTTGATAAAGAAGTGATAGATACCGAGCAACGGAATGGATATAGGGCGGAGAAGATTTTGTTCAGTGTTTCGGAATATTCTCGTGTTCCTGCTTATCTGTTGGTTCCTGACGGGAATGGCCCGTTCCCGGCAGTATTGCTGCTTCACGATCACGGTGCGCATTTTTCGATAGGGAAAGAGAAGATGGTGCGTCCGTTCGGTGTGGAAGCATCTGTACTGGCCGATGCGGACGATTGGGCGGAAAAATGTTATGACAAACAGTATGTAGGTGATTATCTGGCAAGTCACGGATATGTAGTGCTTGCTGTGGATGCCTTGTTTTGGGGGGAACGGGGACGTAAGGAAGGAGTACGCTATGACTCACAGCAAGCGTTGGCGGCCAATATGTTACAGATGGGAATGTCTTGGGGAGCCTTGATAGCCTGGGATGATATTCGTAGCGCGGAATTTCTGGCCTCATTGCCCATGGTTCATAAGGAAAAGATAGGTACTATGGGATTTTCCATGGGAGCACATCGTGCCTGGATGGTCAGTGCCGCTACAGATGTGGTGAAGGCAGGCGCTGCTGTGTGCTGGATGAATACTACAGATAGCTTAATGACACTTACCAATAATCAGAACAAAGGTGGGTCTGCTTATTCCATGATTATTCCCGGAATACGGAATTGGATGGATTATCCTCATGTGGCATCTATCGCCTGTCCCAAACCGATGTTGTTCATCAATGGCTTGCGGGACAAACTTTTTCCTGTAAAGGGCGTTGAAAGCGCTTTCTCTACCATGCAGGATGTATGGAAGAGTCAATCGGTAGAAAATCTGTTGACCACCAAGTTCTATGATTTGCCCCATTTTTGCAGTAAGGAGATACAGGATGATATACTTGAGTTCTTTAATCAAAATTTAAAATAGAAAGCGATGAAAATTAAGATGTTGATGGCATTTGTTGCCTTGTTATTGTTTTCTGCTTTTACGGCAGACCGCACAATTACTATCTTTATGATAGGTGACTCGACTATGGCCAACAAACCCTTAGAGGGAGGTAATCAGGAACGTGGATGGGGCCATGTGCTGGGAGGATATTTCAGTGAGAATATTCGTGTGGAAAACCATGCTAGAAATGGTCGGAGTTCTAAAAGTTTTATTGATGAAGGATTGTGGGAGGTAGTAATTAATAAAGTAAAGCCGGGTGATTATGTTTTTATTCAGTTTGGGCATAATGATGAGAAGGCCGATGAGAAACGTCATACTGATCCCGGATCTACTTTTGATGCCAATCTACGCCGCTTTGTAAAAGAAACACGTGCTAAAGGGGGAATTCCCGTGTTGTTCAATGCCATTGTCCGTCGTAATTTCCGGAATAATAAAAATGCGGTAGCCGAAGATGATGTGCGCAAGGATTTGTCAAAGGGGAGTGCTTCTCAAGATGGAGAAGTGTTGATTGATACTCATGGAAAATATTTGGAGTCTCCGCGTAACGTGGCAAAAGAGTTGGATGTGCCTTTTGTGGATATGAACAAGATAACGCATGATTTGGTGCAGGAGATGGGGCCGGAGGCTTCAAAAAAATTGTTCATGTGGATTCCTGAAGGTGTGTGTGCAGCTTGTCCGAAAGGGCGTGAGGATAATACGCACCTGAATGTATATGGGGCGCGTACTATTGCTGGTTTGACGGTGGATGCTATAGCTAAAGAGGTTCCTACATTGGCGCCTTTTGTACGTCATTATGATTTTGTAGTGGCAAAAGATGGCAGTGGTGATTTCTTTACCATTCAGGAAGCGATTCATGCTGTCCCCGATTTTCGTAAAGCAGGACGCACTACTATTCTAGTCCGTAAAGGGGTATATAAAGAAAAAGTGGTTATTCCTGAAAGCAAGATTAGTGTTTCTTTGATAGGTGAGGATGGAGCAATTCTGACAAATGATGATTTTGCTGCTAAAAAGAACTATTTCGGAGAAGAAATGTCTACCTCCGGTTCATCAACCTGTTATATCTATGCTCCCGATTTCTATGCTGAGAATATCACTTTCGAGAATAGTGCCGGCAGAGTGGGGCAGGCAGTGGCCTGTTTTGTTAGTGGAGATCGCGCTTATTTCAAAAACTGTCGTTTTTTGGGAAATCAGGATACTTTGTACACTTATGGCAAAGACAGTCGTCAGTTTTATGACCATTGTTATATAGAGGGTACGGTGGATTTTATTTTTGGCTGGTCTACGGCATTGTTTAAGGATTGCACCATCCATAGTTTGGGTGATGGGTATGTTACCGCTCCTTCTACAGATCAAGGCAAGAAATATGGTTATGTTTTTATTGGCTGTAAATTGACGGGTGTGGCTGAGGCTCAGAAGGTGTATTTGTCCCGTCCTTGGCGTCCTTATGCACAGGCTGTTTATATTCATTGTGATTTGGGAAAGCATATTCTTCCGGTGGGTTGGAACAACTGGGGCAAAAAAGGAAATGAGGAAACCGTATTCTATGCTGAATACCGGAATACGGGAGAAGGGGCGGCTACCGCTTCGCGTGCTTCGTTTGGAAAGCAGCTGAACGATATCAGTAATTATAATGAAGCACAGATTTTGGCAGGTGATGACGGATGGAATCCTGTGGAAAATGGAAATGTATTGTTGCAGAATTTAAAGAGATAAGCTGTTCTTTCTACCAGTAATAATACTTTGTCACTGTAGGGAGGAATTCTATTTGCTCCTATGGAAAGTGTCAGGGAAGAGTAGAATGATAAAAGGGGGATTTAACTTTGCCCCTTTTATTTTTTTAGGAACTTGTATGTCAGTATCTCTCGTTTTTTATGTATTTTTGCCATACTATATATGAAAATCTACGAAATGAAAAGACACATTCTGTTTATACTTACTTTGCTGCTCTTTTTTTATGCAAAAAGTCAGCCTAATTGTATCTTTACTCATTATTCTTCGGAAAACGGCTTGTCTCAGAACTCCATCATGAGCATGGTACAAGACCATAATGGAGTTTTATGGTTCTCTACTTGGGATGGAATCAACCGGTTCAACGGTTATGACTTCAAAGTTTATAAAGCCAGACAAGGGAATAAAATTACTATGACTAACAACCGGGTAGACTTATTGGAAGTAGACCCTTATAATTATATTTGGCTGCAAACGTATGATTACCGTGTGTATCGTTTTGACCAAAGAACAGAGAAATTCGAACAAATCCCTGCTGAAGGTGAAGAGGAGGGTATGCGTTTCTCTTCTATTAAAATATTGCCCGACAGTGTCATTTGGTTACTTTCTGAAAATGAGGGGGCTGTCCGTGTAAAAACAAACCCTAAAGATTACAGTATAACTACCCAAGTATATGCTACTCATAGTCGTGGAGGAAATGCCGTTCATATTAATCAGGTTTTTAGCGATGCTTACAATCAAGAGTGGTTGCTTACTGATAACGGTCTGCTGAAGATTACGAATGATAAAGAAGAGCCTGTCTCTTATTTTGTGAATATCCAGTCAGGCAAAGATGAACCCGTACAGGCCTTCTACTCTTTTTGCAGTTATGGTGACGAACTTTATTTTGGATCAGACAGAGGACGGATATGGTGCTATTCTTTGCAGAATGAAATCTTTCGTCTTTGGGAATTGCCGGTAAAGGATAAAGTGATTGCTATAAATGAAATAAAAGGTACGGGGCTGTTGATAACAACTGCCCATGAAGGATTGATATTGTACTATTCGGATACAAAAGAGTGTAAAGTCTATAATAAATCCAATTGTCCCGAATTCCCGGCAGACGCTTTCCGTTCTGTTTATGTTGACAGTAAGCAGGAAGCATGGTTTGAGATGACCGAATGGGGAAAAGTTTGTCATTTCAATCCTTTGACGGAAGTATTTAAGCAAGAAAAGATGCAAGTGGAGCCTCGTGGTGCCGATCGTTCCTATCCCAGTTTTCATATTTGTGAAGACTTGAACGGTAATTTGTGGGTACATCCGCAAGGAGGAGGGCTTTCTTGGTATGACAGAGAGGCAAATCGGCTGTTGCCTTTCTATAATGATCCCGATTCACCCGATTGGCACTTTTCCAATAAATTACATTCCATGTTATCCGATAAGCAAGGCAATCTTTGGTTATGTACTCATTCTAAGGGGTTGGAGAAGATTACTTTTTTAGGAAGCCAGTTCCATATTTATCCCCGCATGGGTCACAGTTATGACTTGAATTCCAATACGGTACGTGCGTTGTTTGAAGATAGCGAACATCGCATCTGGATGGGAAAACGGGATGGTCAGATTGAAATTTATTCTTCTGATTTAGATTTTCAGGGTATTCTGACCGAAGAGGGGGATATAGCCAAATCTGGCAGACCGTTACGGGGAGTTCCTTATCATATCATGCAAGATTCTCACGGAAACATTTGGATTGCGACCAAAGGGGATGGTATTATTCTGGCAGAAAAGGAGGGGACCCATTTTAAGTTTACTCGATTCAAATATGATGAAGATGATATTTATAGCCTGAGTCATAATAGTGTTTACTGGTTACATGAAGACAAGCATGGACGCATTTGGGTGGCAACTTTCGGTGGAGGGTTGAATTATATTCAGAAAACTCCTGAAGGGAAATATGTGTTTATTAGTTCTAGAAATAACCTGAAAGGTTTTCCGTATGACCGTTGTTACCGTGTACGCCATATCACTTCTGACAAGAAAGGGAATATATGGGTGGGGAGCAGTGATGGCGCGCTTAGTTTTAAAGAGGATTTTAAAGATCCGGAGTCGATTGTGTTCCATCTTTATGCACGTATCCCCGATGATATGAATTGTCTGAGCAACAATAACGTATATCGGATTGTCACCACTTCACAAGGAGAAGTTTATCTGGCTACATTTGGGGGAGGACTTAACCAGCTTGTTTCCATGAACGGGGAAGGGAAGGCGGTATTTAAATCCTATACCGTGAAGGATGGTCTGCCTTCAGATATCCTGTTGTCTGTAGAAGAGGATGACACGGGGAATCTGTGGATAAGTACGGAAAACGGATTGAGTAAATTTATTCCGTCCGAACAGCGTTTTGAAAATTATAATGAACGGGATTTTGGGGGCAAAATACGTTTTGAGGAGGGGACATCGCTGAATCTTAGTTCCAGTACCCTACTCTTTGGCACCAGTCGTGGTATGCTTTATTTTGAACCGGAACATATCAAGAAAAGCAATTATGTTCCATCCATTGTTTTCGGAACGTTGAAAATATCCAATCAGGAGGTGATTCCGGGTGTATCAGGCAGTTTGTTGCGACAGTCTCTTGATAATACAGAACACCTGGTACTTTCGCACAAGGAGAATATTGTAACTTTGTCCTTTGCAGCCTTGGATATGATTTATCCTGAAAATATCCGTTATGCTTATCGTTTGCATGGATTTGATAAGGAATGGAATTATGTGGATAAACAACGTACCGCTACATACACCAATCTGCCGAAAGGGGATTATGTATTTCAGGTTAAATCGACCAATAGTGATGGGGTTTGGGTAGAGAATGAGCGCAGTTTGAGAATCACCATTCAGCCTTCGTTTTGGGAAACGGCTTGGGCTATGGCAATTTATATTCTTGCTTTTCTGTTGATTCTGTTTTCAGGAGTATATATATTGTTTACCATTTATCGTCTGAAACATGAAGTGTCTGTGGAACAGCAGGTTTCTGATATAAAGCTTCGCTTTTTTACAAATATTTCTCACGAACTTCGCACTCCGCTGACATTGATTGCAGGTCCAGTGGAATATGTTCTGAAAAACAAGACTTTGCCGGATGATGTACGTGAGCAATTGCATGTAGTAGAACGTAATACCGACCGTATGCTTCGCTTGGTGAACCAAATTCTTGATTTCCGCAAAATACAGAAAAATAAGATGAAGTTGCGTATAGAGCAGATAGATATTGTTCCTTTTGTACACCATATCATGGATAATTTTGAATCGCTGGCCGAAGAGCATCATATTGATTTTGTATTCGAAAGTGAAATGCCTTCCTTGAAACTGTGGGTAGATGCGGATAAGTTGGAAAAGATTGTCTTCAATCTGCTTTCCAATGCATTCAAATATACACCTGCCGACAAGTCGATTACAGTCAATATCACAACGAAAGAGAAGACGGTAGAGATAGAGGTTGCAGACGAAGGAATCGGAATTGCAGTAGAAAAGCAACATTCCTTGTTCCAACGCTTCGAGTCATTGGTAAAACAGAATATTCTGCAACCATCTTCCGGCATCGGGCTGTCTCTCGTGAAAGAGATGGTGGAAATGCATCATGGCACTATTACAGTAAATAGTCAACCCGGAATAGGCAGCCGTTTTACAGTAAGCTTGCCTTTACAACGGGAAATTTTCGAAGAGGATGTACAAGTCGAATTTATCCTGAATGATAGTCAGAGTTCAGCACCTCATCCCGTCGATAGCATGAAAGCGCCAGAAGAGGTGGAAGAAAAAGAAGACCTTGAGACTAATTCGGATGGTTTCTCCATATTGGTGGTAGAAGATAATGAAGAGTTAAAGGCTTTTCTGAAAAGTATTTTGTCGGAGAATTATACGGTAATCACAGCTTCCAATGGTGAAGAGGGATTGCAACATGCTGTTGACGACCTGCCCGATCTTATTATCAGCGATGTTATGATGCCGGTGATGGACGGTTTAGAAATGATTAGGCAAATCAAAGAGAACAACAATATTTGCCATATCCCCATCATTGTATTATCAGCCAAAGCCTCTCTGGACGACCGTATCGCCGGATTGGAACAAGGCATTGACGATTATATCACCAAACCTTTCAGTGCTACTTATCTAAAGACCCGTGTAGCCTCCTTGTTACGACAACGCAAAGCATTGCAGGAGCTCTATATGAATAGGCTGATGGAAGGAAAGAATACCTCTTCTCCCGATCCTCTGACTCCTTCACAACCACAGATTACTCCATACGACGAGCAATTTATGAAAAAAGTAATGGCATACATGGAAGAACAGATGGACAATGCCGAACTAACGATTGACGAATTTGCAGAACAGTTGATGCTTAGCCGTACAATCTTCTACCGGAAATTAAAATCAATCGTCGGACTGACACCTGTTGACTTTATACGGGAAATACGTATCAAACGTGCCGTACAACTGATTGACAGCGACGAATATAACTTCTCCCAGGTAGCATATATGACGGGGTTCAACGATCCGAAATATTTCAGCAAGTGCTTCAAGAAAGTGATAGGAATTACCCCGTCAGAATACAAAGAGAGAAAAAAATAACTCTTTGATAAGCATATAAAAAGTCCCTTTATACCCAGTTGTCTCATTATTCGATCAATCGAAATTCGATAGAGTAAACTGATATAAAGGGACTTTTCATACAAGATAAAGAGATTTGCCTGTCAACAACACATCAATATCCAAACTTACATTGACAAACAAACACCTGTTTTTCCGAATCATCATTAAATATTTCTTCTTCAAATCCTCCATATTTATGAATAATACTAAAACCATTCCATTCCAAATATGAATCCAACTCTTGAGGGAAAAACATTCTCATATCCAGATTTTGAATAGAATTGAATTCACCATTGATAAAATAATGCCATTCGATCCGATTAATCTGGGTTTTATTTTCATATCGCATTGTCTGCTTTATCGAGACTTCTCTTCCATCGCCAGTTGTATACGTGGCTATTTCCTGCTGCTCTTTCTCACCTTCAACTATATACCGAATATTCGGATTAAAACAATCCAACAGAAATAAGCCTCCGTCTTTGAGGTGATTTTTAACGACATGAAGTACCTTAAATAAATCTTCATTCTCATATAAATGATGGATCGAATTAAATGGAATAAAAATAAGGTCGTACTTCTTCTGTAAATCCAGAGTCCTGATATCCGCCTGAATGAAATTGATTCTTAGTCCAGCCTCGGCAGCTTTCATCTTAGCCTGATGGAGCATTGAAGCAGTGTAATCAACCCCACTTATATCATATCCATCCTTTGCAATAGGAAGAGTAAGTCTGCCAGTTCCACAGCAAAGCTCAAGTATTCGGGCATCCTTGTTTTTAGGTAACCACCGCTTATAAAATTGCAAATCATCCATGCTGGTATTCATTCCATCATAAATATTTGCATCATAAATTAAATCGCCAACTTTATAATCACTATTCATTTATGTCCTCCAATATTCATTATTTACGATTATTTCTTATACAAACGAGAATATCCCCAACGTACAATGTACCAAAAGGATATTCTATACACAACCAGAAGAACTACCAGTCGTTCGCAAATGTAGTAAATATCTGTAATCCAGCTATAATTATCTCTTAAATACTCAAATTTCAACAAGACATATCTCTGATATAAGTATCAAAACAACATTTCGGTATCATCTATTTACATTGCAAAGCTTATGCTATATTCAACAAAATGTTTTATCTTTGAACAGGTCTATGGATTTATCGGCTCCAAATAAGCCTTGCATAGGAAATCCTCCTTTTCTACCGGATATTCCCCACAAAAATAATGAAAAGCGCGTACTATTGCAGTCTCAAATCTAAAAACCAAAAAAACTAGAAAATGAAAAAGCAATGGATCATTGCCTGTCTTATCGGAATTCAAGGGGTAAATGTACAGGCACAACAACCCAGCAAGTATCCCTATCAGGACACGAAGCTGACTGTGGAACAACGGGCGGATGATTTACTTCAACGCCTCACATTAGAAGAAAAAGTGGCGTTGATGCAAAACAACTCACCGGCTATTCCCCGGCTTGGCATTAAGCCGTATGAATGGTGGAACGAAGCTCTTCATGGCGTTGCCCGCGCCGGACTGGCTACTGTCTTTCCGCAAGCCATAGGTATGGCCGCTTCTTTCAACGACGAACTATTATACGAAGTATTTGATGCCGTATCCGACGAAGCACGCGCCAAGAACCGCCAATTCAATGAAAAAGGACAATATAAACGTTATCAGGGACTGACCATGTGGACTCCCAACGTCAATATCTTCCGCGACCCCCGCTGGGGACGGGGACAGGAAACATACGGTGAAGACCCTTATTTAAGCGGGCGTATGGGAATGGCAGCAGTCAGAGGTCTGCAAGGACCGGAAGATGCCGAATATGACAAACTTCATGCCTGCGCCAAACACTTTGCCGTACACTCGGGTCCCGAATGGAACCGTCACAGCTTCAACGCAGAAAACATTGCACCCAGAGACTTATGGGAAACCTACCTTCCTGCTTTCAAGGAACTGGTACAAAAAGCAGGAGTCAAAGAAGTGATGTGCGCTTACAACCGTTTCGAAGGCGATCCCTGCTGCGGTAGCAACCGTCTGTTAACCCAAATTCTCCGCAACGACTGGGGATTCAAAGGAATCGTAGTCACCGACTGCGGAGCAATCGGAGACTTTTTCCAACGCAAGAAACATGAAACGCATCCCGATGCCGCCCATGCCTCTGCCGACGCTGTTTTAAGCGGAACAGATCTCGAATGTGGCGGTAACTTCAAAAGCATCACCGATGCTGTGAAAAAAGACCTGATTTCGGAAGAGAAAATCAATACATCAGTCAAAAGAGTACTGAAAGCCCGCTTTGAACTGGGAGAAATGAATTCGACTCATCCCTGGAGTAACATTCCATTTTCTGTTATCGACTGTCCCAAACACAAAGAACTGGCACTGAAAATGGCACATGAAAGTCTGGTATTACTCCAAAACAATAACAACATCCTTCCATTAAACCGTCAGATGAAAGTCGCAGTCATCGGCCCCAACGCCAACGACTCGGTAATGCAATGGGGGAACTACAACGGCTTCCCTTCACATACCGTTACTCTACTGGAAGGAATACGCGCCAAACTACCTGACGCACAAATCATCTACGAACCTGTATGCGGATATACAAACGACACCACCCTGCACAGCCTATTCAATCAGTGCAGCATCGACGGAGAAGCCGGATTCAACGCCACCTACTGGAATAACCGCGAATATAAAGGCAAAATTGCCGCAACCGACCGTCTGACCACTCCTTTCCATTTCAGTGCAGAAGGTTCTACCGTATTTGCTCCCGGTGTAGGATTGAAAAACTTCACCGCCATCTATCGTTCCACTTTCCGCCCAACAGATTCCGGTGCCGCCACTTTCCGCGTGATGACTAACGGAGGAGTTACTTTATTCCTCAACGGCAAGCAAATAGCAGAAGCCACCAACATCAAGAATCATACCAATCTGTATTCTTTCAACTACGAAGCAGGAAAGAGTTACGACATCGAGTTGCGTTTTATTCAGGTTAAAGATAACCCTGCACTGAACTTCGACTTGGCAAAACAAACTCCAATGGATGCCCGTGAAATCCTGAACAAGTTGCAAAGCGCAGATGTAGTTATTTTTGCCGGAGGTATCTCCCCCCTATTGGAAGGAGAATCCATGCGGGTATCCGACCCCGGATTCAAAGGCGGCGACCGTACAGAAATCGAATTGCCCGCCATCCAGCGCGAAGTTCTTGCTCTTCTAAAGAAGAATGGAAAGAAAACAGTATTCGTCAACTTCTCCGGTTCGGCAATGGCCATCGTGCCTGAAACGCAGAATTGCGATGCTATCCTGCAAGCATGGTATCCCGGACAGGCAGGTGGAACAGCCGTTGCCGATGTTCTTTTCGGAGATTACAATCCTGCCGGACGTCTGCCTATCACTTTCTATAAAAGCATGCAACAATTACCGGATTATGAAGATTATTCGATGAAAGGACGTACCTACCGTTTCATGACGGAAACACCTCTTTATCCATTCGGCTACGGTTTAAGTTATACCCGTTTCTCTTATGGGAAAGCTACCCTGAACCAATCGAAGCTGACCAAAGGCGAAAAAGCAATCCTTACTATCCCGGTAAGTAACGTCGGGCAGAGAGACGGTGAAGAAGTGGTTCAAGTGTACATCTGCCGTCCTGACGACAAAGAAGGTCCGCAAAAAACTCTTCGTGGTTTCCAACGGGTTAGCATTGCTAAAGGTAAGACACAGAACGTCCAGATAGAGCTTCCGTACGATTCTTTCGAATGGTTTGATGCAGCGACCAATACCATACGTCCTTTAAACGGAACATATAAGATACTTTACGGAAACAGTTCAAATGAAAAAGACTTGCAAACGTGCAGTATTCAGATTCAATAGGTAATACCGTTTCATATATAATTTGAGGCTAAGTTGAACTTAGGCTACATTGAGAATTTATAAAAAATGGCTTTTATTGTCAGGCCAAGAGTTAGGGCTTCATAAAGTGATTGTTTTCAAGCTATTACCCACTGACAATAGAAACTGACAATAGGCTGACAATAAAGATTTCCGTCTTTTATTGTCAGCCTATTATTGTTTAAAACTACACTATGCAACTATTATCCCTTATTTACCAAGCCTGCATTATTCCGCTAAGATACCGTTATTGTTCAACCAGGGTGCCGCTATTGTTCCACTAAAGCACCGATCTTGCTAATTCTCCACGGCCGTGACGAGATCTCTCCACGGCTGTGGTAGGATCTTCCCACGGCCGTGAGAAGATGTTACCACGACCGTGGGAAGGTAAAGATAACGGCACCTTTGCCCAACTATGCAGGCACACTAACTCAACTATACAGGCACACTAACCAAACGATACAGACATACTTACTCAACTGTACAGGCATATTAATGCAACTACATCAAAACCTTGAAACAATAATTCCAAGATGCCAGCATAACTATATCGGTATATTAATAAAGATATGAGAGTATCAATGAACGATATAGGCATATTGATATAGCCTCATCAGCCTATCAATGCTATAATGTACGAATGGACAGACTTGTATCCTTACTTGCCAAACAATAAAAAACAGGCTGACAATAGAATACTTAATTCTTATTGTCAGCCTATTGTCAGCTTCTATTGTCAGCTTCTATTGTCAGCATGTATTATACTGTAATTCATTTCTTTAACTGCCGCTCTGACAGATTGACAATAAAAACAGTATAAAAACAGATGATACAGTTAGTTCTTGGTCAGCAACCGCTTCTCCGAAATCGTTCCCAACTCTTTTCCGTTAATGGTGATATCCGTCGTATTTTCTATCTGTATCATAGATTGATCGGGAGTGTCAATTTCCACATTCTCAATGTTGAGCTTTGCCACTTTATTCACTACAATACCCTCTTTAGCACCTGTAACCACCATATTCTTGATGGAAATATTCTCAATCGGCATTTCGGGAAGTCCGTTCAGATAAGCTGCCCGTCCTGCTCCCCTGCAAAACACATCCGAGATATAGATGTTTCTGAAAGCAGGCGTCTCCTCACTCACACTCGGAACCGGTTCACCGGGAGCACTTTTGACCGCGTAATACAAGTCGGCAATCAAAGCATCATTAGGAATATCAATCATATTTATATTATTGATATAAATATTCTCCACAACACCACCGCGTCCACGGGCACTTTTAAACCGTAAGCCGACATCCGTACCGATAAAAGAACATTCAGACACATACACATTCTTCACACCACCGGACATCTCACTGCCAATCACGAATCCGCCATGCCCATGTAAAACGGTGTTGTTTCTCACAATCACATTCTCACAAGGTTCGCCCCTTCTGCGGCCATCCTCGTCTTTGCCCGACTTCAGACAGATAGCATCATCCCCCGCATCAAAAAAACAGTTGGCAATCAATACATTCTTGCATGATTCCACATCCAGCGCGTCACCGTTTTGCGAATACCAGGGATTGAATACTTTTACATCATTCAATATCAAAGATTCGCACGACAAGGGATGCAGACACCAACTCGGAGAGTTTTTGAAGGTCACACCTTCCAGAAGAATCTTTTTGCTCTTCACGATACTTAGCAATACGGGACGCAACCAACTCTTCATATCTTCCCATTCTTCACTCGTGATTTCAGTCCGTTTATCTTCGCTGCCGGCCATGAGAACAGAGGCTTTCAGCGCTCCTTCATTAGGATACCACACCTTTCCGTTCTCATCCACCTTGCCGCCGGAGTTCACCAGATTCTTCCATTGCCTGTCCGTCATCTTATCCTTCTTCACAGGACGCCATCTATCCCCCGCCCCATCAAAAACACCATAACCGGTGATGGCTATGTTCTCCGCATTCATTGCCGAGATAGGCGACTGGCAACGTTTGACATCCAGTCCCTCAAACGAAGTGGTGATGATCGGATATAATGAAGTATCACTACTAAATACAATCAACGCATTCTTTTCCGCATGCAAATTGACGTTACTCTGCAAAACAATAGGTCCTGTCAACCACAAGCCTTCCGGAATGACTACCTTGCCACCTCCCTTATCATGCACCGCTTTGATTGCATTATTAATAGCCTCCGTATTCAACGTCACGCCATTACTTTTTGCTCCGAAATCGCAAATATTCACCTGATAATCGGGGAAGACGGGACGCTCTATGGCGGGCATGGAGAAAGGAAGGTCTTTATATAAATCTTCCATTTCTATCGTTTTATCCTCCGAGTCTGAATATGCCTGACAAGATGCCAATAACAAGAGTCCCACCAGCATTACTCTGAAATCCTTTTTCAAAAATCTATTCATACTTATCTTTATTATGTATCAAAACCTATTGAAATATACTATTTATTTTCAACGGGAAAGAATCGCCTTATTTCCCAAAGAACCATACTGATTCACAGCACAAACCTGCAATATCATCACCGGATATTGAGGAAGAGTTAGATACATTCCACGTGTCATACCTACTACCCTGTCCCCACTGAAAACAATATACCCCGTCGCATCCTTCACACTTTTCCACTCCAGTCTCCGGTCCTTTATTTTAAGCCCCTCGGGAGCAGGAAGTTTTTTCATCATCATACGGGGATTCCACTGATCTGTTCCGGGAATTATATTCTCATAAGTATAAGTAGCAGCCTCTTCTGCCGTTATCACCGCACGACTGGTTCCTTTCGGAGCATTTTCACCACGTCCCTCATATTCCGTCTTACGCTGATCCAGTTGCAGGACATTACCCGCGGCATCCCGACTGTTATATTCGGCAAACAAAGTAGGGATCGCACCCATATTTGCCCAACCTTCAGGAGAAATGGGAATGTTCATAGTAGTGTGAATATAAACCGTTTTTGGCGAATTATGCCACGGACGTCCCAGTTTCACCCCCCACTTCTTAACATTAGCCGCCGCTTCGTTACCATCTATCGTGCAGTCTCTGAAAACATACCCCCATTTCGCTTCCTTATGACAAGGAGCTACAATAATAGCACCGCTACGAGTATTATAGAAAGTACAATTTTCCGCCAATACATTTCCTCCGCCATAGAAATAATCTACCGCTCCTTCAATCCAACAATCTTTGACGTAATGTCGTGCAGTATCATTGCCTGTAGTCATCCATGTATCCTGAAAAGAACGGAAGTTACAATTATTAAATGCGATACGATCCGCCTGACTGCTCATTGCCAAAGCTTGCGGCCCTTTCTGGCTATCCACTCCCCAGTCGTTAACATAAGAGATGTTTTCCGAATAGAAATCAGGCGCTTCAATCTTCACTACACTACCATCGTATTTATAGACATCCGATTCCGGATTATGAACAGAATATCTCCAATAGTCGATATCTGTCGAAGTAGCCTCTGGTTTGCCACCCACATTCAGACTGTGGTGAATGATGGTTTTATCTTTGTCCTGTCCTATCAAATGAATGAATGTTTTTGTCTTTGGTATAAATAGGTACTCTCGATAAGACCCATTCTTCACAAATATGCACCAAGGTGTTTTTGAATTTTCGGGTGCGGCATTTACAGCCTCTTGCACCGTTCTGTAATCACCACTGCCATCTCTTGCCACTACAGCCTGAAAAGGAGAATTACTTTCACCGGAATGATTCCTATCTATAAGCCCCCTCCCATCAGCACCCCAGACTGGGGAACACAAGGAGAACAGCAAGATGACTCCCTGTAAAATGCATTGTATCTTCTTCATACTTCAATTGTGTAAATTTTATATAGAGGAAAAAACAGCCCCCGGTTTCTTTTCCCAAGGGCCATTTGTTTTCAGAAAAACGATTACCTGTTCATAACCAGTATGGTCCTGACAATGATCCGGTTATGGAATCCAACGAGTATCACCGGAACGATTAGTGACAATCGGAGAATTCGAATCCTTGATTGTCAGATCGCCCTTTTCCGGGTCAACAAACAGTTCGGCAGCAGTCATATCCAAATCGGTTGCATTGATCTTACTACCACCCAACGCATAATCTTTCGTTGTATAATTGTTAGAGAAGCTAGTGGTAGTATTGGCACCGATTGAATAAATTTCACCACACGGTGAAGCCAAGACTACTCCTTCCAACACCAATTCCGAACCAACAGCAGACTGTATATTAATCATACGCTGATTGCGACAGAAGCTGTAGAAGGTTACATTTTTATATTCCAGATGAATAGGTTTGTCCAGATTGGGCGCATAGAAGATGTTACCCCAGCCCCAGCCGTCTGTACTGTTGTTATCTCTACTAAATGTGCAGTTCCTGAAAATAACTCTTTCCAGATGATCATAAGAGTTACCTTCCTTATCGGTCGATCCAAGATGGAACGTACCGTATGCACCTGTCTGCCAACCGCATTGTTCAAACTTGCAGCCTTCCATTTCGAAGTTCATCAGATGTTTATTGTTAGCTCCCTGATGACGCCAGAATCCACGTCCGAATCCATAGAAGTCGCAATTAACGAAACTGATATTCTCCAGCGTGTATGCATTACCACTATTAAAGAAATAACTGTTCAATATCTCCTGCCGGAATTCAACATTTACAAACTCTATACCGGAAATATAAGATCCGGCAACCACATTCCATGAAGATTCCATAGTGACAATAGGCTTAATGCCTTCCGTGCTACCGACCAGACGGAAACCTTTCTTTATTGCAAATGGACTCAAACGATAAGAAGAGCCAGCCGGCAAGAAATATTCGGTACCCTCCGGAATCTCCGCATTATCATTATTATCAGTCAGAAGTTTCGTCAAATCATCATCCCAACCTACCGTAATAGATTCGGCAGCCGGTCCCGCTGTACGGAAAGTAGCCTGATTATAAGGTTTGTCATATTTCCTCGGCTTACTTGTATCGTAAATATTAACCGCATACAGTGTATTCTTATCCAGACCAGTCACTTCGGCACGTCCCTGTGCTTTTTCCTCTTCAGTCAGATAACGGGATACATTCGCTAAAGTTTTGTCCATCATCGGCATCACGCTGATACTGTCCACCGGATTCTGTACATCTACTTTCCAACGAATGATAGCAGAGTTTTCTGTTATCTCTGTGATACGTCTTCCAATAACTTCGCATATTCCGGTCTGGCCTCTGTAGAAGCATTCGTATAAGTCCATTGAGAATTATTGACTGCATTTGCCGCATTCGAACGCACACGAATATAGAACGTTGTTCCATAAGGGATATCGTCCAGAAAGACAAATGGTTCAGTTGTATCTACCGACATAAACAAACTTTTGTAATACGTATCCTGATGCAACTCTACCGTATAGGATGATGCATCATTTACTTTATACCACACCAAAGTAATAGAATTACTCTTCACCTCCGGTTTCTCCAATACGAATCTGGGCTGAAACAGATCGTCTATTTTGTTATATTGGTCGTCTTGGCAACTTGTGAAAAGCGCTCCCCACAACAAAGCAGGCAATAAGACTGTTGTCAATCTATATAGTAACTTCATCATAACATTCATTTTTACTGGTTAATATCCATAATAGTTTTGAATAGCCCCTCTATGGTCTGTAATTACTTGTGAAGGATAAGGACACAAATATCTCAACGGATCAGAAGGTTTCACACTCTTGTCGTTATTCAGATTGATAAATCCTCTGAAACTCCAGGAAATCTCTTTCAAGGTCTCAAATTGCTGCGTTTCCGAGTTCAGGACTCTCCATC
>OIWU01001907.1_pt1 | contig 18967 bp, 26 predicted proteins | sample 1587711 | NCBI WGS metagenome assembly OIWU01 (sample SAMEA3888909, study PRJEB22519) | human gut metagenome | biome: human gut; feature: human-associated habitat; material: faeces | place: Denmark | collected 2010 | reverse complement strand
TTTTAGGACTTTTAAAAAAATTTTTATATTTTTTCAAAAAAGTATTAACAATAAAGAAAATTAAAAAAGAGGTAAGTCGATTCTGACTTACCTTAATTTTATCTAAATAATTTTTTAAATGTATTTTTGCCACAAATTCCATCTGCAGAAAGTCCGTTTCGTTTTTGAAATTCTTTTACTGCATTTTCTGTTGCTTGACCAAAAATAGAATCTGTTTTTATATCAAATGAATGACAAACAAGCATTGCTTGAATTAGATATGTAATGTTGCCTTCTGCTCTTCTACGAACATTTATGCAAGCATTATATGTATTATTGCCAAATATTCCATCAACAACAAGGTTCTTATTACATTGTTTGTTTAATTCTGTTTGTAAGCCTTTTACTAATGCTTTTTTTGTTTCATTTCCATAAATATTATCTACCGCAATATTTAGTCCGTATCTTTCATTTAAAGTAACTTGTATTCTTGCTATATCTTCAGTAGTAAGATCTAATATTTCTTCTACGTCTCTACTTACAGAAATTCCATTTATTATTTCTAAAAATGGATAATTGTTGCCTGGACAACTTGTAGCGCATACATCTTTATGTTTTTGAATTGTATTTATATTATATTTATTTTCTAAATATCTAACTAATTCTATAATAGCTCGCTTTTGTGCCTCTGGCATTTCTTCTTCATTGTACTTACCTTCTGCGCAAATACCTATACTATCATAATTAGAACCATATGCGTGAGCTCCAACTGCATCTTCTGGACGACCTCTATATATTGTACCATCTTTTTTTACAAAGAAATGATATCCGTATACCAGACCAACCATTATTTAAATGCCAGCAATGAATATCTTCTACACTACAATTACTTGCTTCTGCATGATGTAGTATTATTCTTCTCGTTGTTTTTCTTTTTTCTAAACTCTTAAACTGCAAATTTGTTTCTATTATTTCCATTTATTTTCCCTCGCTTTCGTCAGATTTTTCTTTTTTTGTGAAATAATATGTAATTATTGCACTTGCTATGGCCATAAAAGATTCTACACTTATTTGTCCCTTAAATGTTAATATGCAAGTTGTTAATATGACAGATAAGCTTAATATTGTTTTAACTTTGAATAGATTTGCTATATTCTTAATTAATTCTTTTCCTGCTTCTTTCATACTTTTCTCCTTTCTATGCAGTCCATCCTGCATCTAAAAATGCTTGATAATTAGATAATGTCTTACACTTAGCTATTTGCTGTGTAGATAGCCCTATGTTGCTTAATTTTTTGCTGCTTATTTGTGTCGCACTAATACACATTGCTAGAATGTTATTCAACGATTCGTCAGACAAAGCATAGCATTCATAAAACATGTTAAACATATTAGTAACATTCGTTGTGTCTAATATTGGTACAGTTACAAGCTTATTGCAAGACCTGCACATGTTGTACATACTCGTTACTTTTGATGTGTTAAATGCTGGAACTTCTTTTAATTTTGCACATCCAAAAAACATTGCTTCCATATTTTCAACATTTGATGTGTCAAATGAAGGTACTTCTTCTAGCGTAACACATTGTCTAAACATATCGTACATATTTGTTACTGCAGATGTATCGAATAATGGTACTTTCTTTAGTTCCCTGCAATATGCAAACACATCTGTCATCTTTGTTATTCCAGTAGTATTCAAGCCTTCTATCTCTTCTAAAAAAGATAAATTCTCAAAAGTATTGGCTAGCGTGCCAAGCGAACTTAAGTCCGTGTAAGGAAATTTTTTAATCCAATTTTTCGCACTTCCAGAAGTAGGTTTCTGTGAAAAATATAGATTAATATCAACACCATTTGTTACAACGTCAACTTCTCCTAATCTATCAAATCCCTCATCTGCAGTATATTTTCCATTTTTCGTTACTATTTTGTTCTGCAATTTAAGTTTGTAGCCTTCAACTTTAATGTTGCCAAAGCCCTTAAATGAACTAAAGTTTTGTTCTTGTTTTGTTGGAGTTATTGTAATGTTTTCTAATTCTGGATATATTATTTCTATAGGATTATTTAATTTTCCTGTCATCGGCTGTTTTGCTGTTATTTTACCTTCTAAATTACATTTATTAGTTATCATTAATATCAGCTCCTTCAGGGTATAATAGCAACTTTTTAGGTCCATTTTCGTCATAGCCTATAATTGTCTGTTCTCCATTTAATTCAATCTCGTACCAGTATTCTTCTGCTTTATTTATTAGTTCTCCAATTCTTGTTTCTTCTGATGTTAGATTTATTTCAACTTCTGTTGTCTCTGCATCTACTATAACTTTTTTTGATAATACTGATTCTTTATTTAATTCTTTTTTTCTGTATATCTTGAATAAAATGTAATCTTCTGGCTTGAATGTATAGTCTGAAATTGATAATCCAATTATACACTTGTCGCCCCTTGTCAAATGTATCTCATCATTTTCTATTTTAAACATTTACAACACTCCCTTCTTTACTAACTCTTCCCATTTATTATGAACATATGAATTTCCATGAAGTTTTGTATACTCTTCATAAATCTCGTAAGCTCTCTTTTTTTGTATTTCTGTTTTTAGTTGTCCTCCTTCAACTTCAGACAAAAAATCTGTTAAGTATGTTTTGTCGCTTTCGAGTCTTACTTTATCGATTTTATCTATTTTCTTATTTTGATAGCAATTTACTATTAATGTTGCCACACTAGGTATTATTGCTATGAAAGCTAATATTATTTGTATCATCTTTTCTCCTTTTTTATTCTAATACTTCTACTGTTAGATAAGCACCTTGAATCTCTCCAGTGCCTCCACCGCCACAGCCAAATCTTAAAAATATTAAATCGTTCTCTGAAACTTCTAAAATTGTAGGCGTAATACAAACTGAAGCAAATGTTGTCGCAAAGTTAGTATTATAGCTTTGTATGAACGCTTTTTCTGTACTTCCAGAAAAAACAACTATATCACAGTAAATATCTCCGCTAAACTTCGAGAATTGTATACCATTAAAAGTAGCAGAAACAAGTACTTTTGAGATTCCACTTCCTACTTTTATTCCAGCATCAGTAAGAGTCAATTTTTCTTCACTAATATGAGAATGTGTACTACTATTAAAAGGTAACAAGTGAGTATTTGACCAACTCCCAGAGACAGTCCAAGTTTTCTTGTTCAGTTTTGCTGTTAGAATTTCTCTTTTTGATAATTTATTTAATTTCTCTTTTAATTCATTTGTGAAGTCGTTAGTAGATAAACCCTTTCCACTAACTTTTTTTTGATATTGTTTACATTGAGGTATCATTGTCGACACCTCTTTTCTTTAGTAAAGTTATTAGTGTGTGTGTGTGTGTGTGTGTACAGCCTCAAGGCTTGCAGAGTTTTTGTTCATATTTTCATCCTCTCTTTCTTTTTTATGCTGTTCTTTTCCACATATAGCATGTTATACTAGGTTGTATGTTATTGTGTGCTTGTCCCGAACCACCTAAATTACGAGTACTATTTTGAGTATATGAGCCAGTCATCAAATAGCCATCAGTAGCTCCTCCAGTCGCTTCAATAGTTGTTCCGACTGTGTTGTTAGGCATTTCTGCAAAAGTTAAACTATGTGTTTTCTCTCCTATTAATTTTTCAACTGTTGCAAAATCTGTATCGTTTGTATCAACTCCAACAGGAACTCTACCTTTGCCCCAGTATGTCCAAGTTCCAAAACCTAGATATGTCGCAGGATTTATATTTTCTGTTTCCATTACAATTTTCCCTACGTGATATTTTTTCTTGTTATCTTCTAGAATCTCGTTTGCGATTTCTTTTTTAATTTGTTCTTTGATATTTTTTAAGAAAGGTATCATTTGCTCCACTCTCCTCTCACAACTATGTCAAAGTAGTCTCCGCTTTCTAAAGACCAATCTGTTGTTAGTTTTATTTTATTGCTTATACTATCTGCATCTCCTACTTCTCTATAATGTCCATCTGTTCCTGCATCATCTGAACTTAATGAAAGACGTTCTCCATTTAAATAAACATCTAAAGTTCCTTTTCCGACCTTATAATAACAAGGTATTGTTACTTCTGTACCTGCCGGAACTGCAGATGTGATTTTTAGTTGATATTTATGTGACTTTGATTCTAATAGATCTATATTAATATCATCTGAATATTTTTGGAAATTTGTTCCATCAAAAATATAATTTTTAGATTCGGAATTAACTCGATAAATTTCTCCCGCAGAGGAACTTGATTTTAAATTTTCTAATTCTGTTAATGTTGAAACAGCCCCTTTAAAAATTAGTGGATTTCCAAATTTATCGAGCTGTTTTTTTAACGCTTCAGCCATTTTTGAAGAATATAAATTAAGATCTGCCTTATCATTATCTGTGAAAATCGGTATTTCGTATTCAATTTGTTTCATCTCTTTCTCCTTTCAATTGTTTGATTGAATATTTTTTTAGCAGCAATGTGCTTAAACCTTTAATCTCTGAATATGTTAAATATTCAATAACTTTAACCTTTAACTTAAATTTTGCTCCTACTTCTATCTTGTTTGGCTCAACTATTGTTTCAATTATCTTCATTAAACACACCTCTTTATTTTCCCATTTTGACAAATCCAAAGGACAGCTCTTTTTATTTGCCCATTTACACAAACAAATATTTGTGCTCTTTTAATTGAATCATTAATTTTTAGGAAAGAAGTCTTTTGATTTCCCTTCAAAATTATTTTACATGTTTTTGAATTAGTGTACTTATTTGCTGTAGTCACAGTAAAAGCAGCAATAAGCGAATTACTATTACCATACAATTTATAAATAATATCTAATTCTGTATCACTAAAATTAATTACGTTTGTTCCTGAATTAATATTTTTACTTAATATTTGAGTATCTCCTATTTTCATGACTAAATTTAAGGAACTATTTGAAGGATTCGTTATGTTTATAATCGCACTACTTCCATGTTCAAAACTATCTATATCTGATATTTTTGCAATGTCTTTCGTTGTTCCTGTTATTGTTCTACTTTCTGTCCATAATCCACTGTCAGCTCTTCTTATTCTCGTTTTTATCGAGTATGAAGTATTTGGATTTAATCCGTTTATAGTATAAGAAGTTCCTGACGTTACTATCCAATTACTACTATTTAAAGAATATTGCACTGCATCACAATTACTATCAGCATTCCAATTTACAACAATATCGTTTAATCCTATTGCAGAAATAGAATGACTTGTAAATTTTGCATATCTTGGAATTATGTCTAAATCCCAATTTTTTGTAGTATCAATGTTATCTGTCTTTACATAAATTCCTCCATATAAATGAACACTTAAAATTGTTGTGACGTTTTGATCTATATCTATATTTCCGTTTGCTAAAACATCTCCTGTTGTCACTGCATGATTATCTGAACCTGAATATACATTAATATTATTTATATCGACAGTGTCGTTGTGATGATAGTATTTCGATGAGCTCCCGCCAACAGCGGTGACTTTATACCATATATTTCTTACATTTCTTTCTGCACTTATACTGTTTGTACCCCATTCAAATCTTAATACTCTTCCCTGATAGCCAGAAGAATCGACACTTCCGCTTACTGACATATTTTCACCTCCTAATCAAAATATTGAAAATATATATCGCCTTCTTCTAAATTTGTAGGTATTTCTGTGCCTTTTTTTATTGTACTTTTTAACACATATACACTTTCATCTTTGACATTTTTTAACTCTTCCTTTATTTGATCTAAAATTTTTTTACATTCACTAGAAGTTTGTTCATACAACCCCTTGAAACTCAAAAACTTTCTTGAATCTACAAAATCTGTTATTCCTGAAATTCCGCTTCTAAAACGTGCAAACTCTAGCTGATATAGACTGTTTTCTCCATTATATCTATTAATGTCTTGTTGTGTTACGGTAGGATAGCTTGTACTTGATGTTAATAGTTTAAATGAAACTTGTTCAAAACTATCTTTTGTCGACTCTTTTGTTAAGTCGATTTCAAGTATTAGCAAGCAATACAAGTTTTCTGAACTAATTGCTACTGTCTCATTATTAATAACGGCCACTGGTCTACCTGCAATTTCACAAAGTCCTTCCGAAATAGTTACTGAACTGCTTGTCTTACTTAAATCCATTCCATAAAAAATTCCATCAGCTTTATTTAATATCTCTTGATGTATTCTTGCATCAACTTCAGCATTAGCCAGTTGATTTGTAAATCTAAAACCTTTTATCATTTTTCCTTATTCCTTTCTTTTAAAATTTTATCAATAAAATTGACTCTCATATTTCCACACGTGACTTCAACGAAATTGCTTCCGTCGTCTTTTATAGCTGAAATATAAGTGTCTAATATTATATTGTTATTAGTTCTTACGCTTAATGGTGTTCCTATTTTCATTTTTTCAACATCAAACAACTTACTATTTCTGTTTATTGAAAACGAAATATAATGATTATAAGTATTTGATTTAAATTTGTCTAATGCTGTTTGTCTTGCGTCTTCCGTTTTTGAAGTGTATACTGTTTCAACTGTACCAACCGCTCTATTCACATCATCTTTATTTTGTGTTGTTGTTCTATCACTTAATAAGTACCATTTTTGAACATCTGTGTCCGTCTTAACAACAACTTTTGCAATAACATTTGTTTCAAATTTTTCAATATAATTGCTTATATCTGTAATAGTTGTATCTATTAATTGAACTGCACTTTCTTGTTTATATATTGCTAATTTTATTTTTCCATTTAAATATGAGAAATCTAAAACAATATTATAATTCTGGCTGCAGTTATTAATAAAAGTATGAAAATTAAATATTCCATTATCATTATCTACAGATTTTGTTATCTTTGTATGTGTTTTAACTTCCACCTCTAACCATTTGATATTCAACAGGTTATCATCTGAATTAGTAAAATTATCATAAATCTCTTTTGCAATAAAATCTTCGAGACCTGTTTTAGCTATTAAATCAGCATTTTCCAAAATTATCTTTCTATCGAATATGTTTGATATATATCTTAAAGTTATTTTTCTTTTTTTCGCTCCATCTTCATTCTCAATTTCTTGAACAATACCAATATAATCTACCTTAGCATTTCTTTGCAAGATTACTATATCTCCATTTTCTGCATTTACTTCTTGAACTATATTAAATATAGTATTTTTATTTGTTTCTTCATCAATCACATATTCATAATCTTCAAATTCTAGCACATCTTTTATACTTAAGTCTGTTTTACTTAAAAAATAAACAAAAGTTCCTTGTATTGTATTGTCAATTTTTGCTTTTGCCCAAATTTGAATTTTTTTCGCATAAGTCTCTGTATTATCAATTAAATCTATAAATGAAACTTCTGCATTGTAAATTCCACCTATTTTAGGAGCCTCAAGCTCAACTTCGTAAAATCCACTTTGCTCATTATATGTTAATTCATATATTTTTTTATCAAAAGTTGTTTTTACATTCATTTTTACACCACCTTATACTGTGGAAATATCGTCAATTTAGCATTTACTACATCATCATCTGCTGTTAATCGAATTTCTGAAGCACCTACAGGTAATTTAATAATGTTCTGTTTGTTTATATCTATATAATCCTTTTTCCATAGACTCTCGAGAGTTCCATCTGTTTTTTGTTTTTGAATATAGATTTCACCAGTTTTACTTGAATACAAAAATTTTTCGTATTCTTCTATTACAGTAGGAATTTTTATACTTGCAAACTCTTCTTTGTCAACCCAAACTGAAATTGCAGGGTTTTTAACAAATCCATCAATCGTAACTTGAATTGGCGCTTCTATATGTCCTCTGTTTTGAACTTGAATTGAACGAGTATTGTATTTAATATATCTACTATTAATAATAAATGGATAACGCATTTCATTGTCAAAAGTCTCTATGTTAAAAATAGTTTCATTTTGTTCATACCATAAAGACACACTAGCAAATTCAACAGGACAAGCTAGCCATTTTCCTGTTTTTTCAGTTTTATCTAGTTTAACAAGACTTACATCTCTATAAAAAGTCTTTTCTCCCTTTTCAAATGGAATGATGTATATCCACTTCAACTTTTGAGAACTTTCAACAAAATCGCAAAATTCTTTAACTTTATCATACGACTTAAAGTATAATGTTCCACTTGGATTTTTTTGTTGTATCTTTCTGCTATTTTCAATAAAATCACTACCTAATTGCACAAAGTCAATAGAATATGAATAGCCTAAATTCGCAGGAGATATAAGAAAACATCCTTCAGACAAATTATCTAATCTAAATTGTTGCCCTTTTTCATTTTCTAATAAAAACCTTCTTACTTTCATTCTTTCATCTCCTTCTACATAACTTCTCCAAATTTATTATTAACTGACGTAATAACAAATCTACCTGCGACATCTTTGTCGATTATTACCTGTGCGTTTAAATTTTTAATAGCTGTTACGAAAGCTCCTGTTATGTTTTCTAACGTTAATTGGCTTGATGCATCTACTTTTGTTACTGTTGAATTAACATCAAATTCTTTTGGTATTGATGCAGACATATCATTTGATACTGATTTCATTGTATCCGAAAATCCTTCTCCTACTCCTAAAGCCAAATTTGTTCCTATTTCATCTTTAAATACTTTTGAAGGCGAATGTATTCCAAAAAAATCTTTTATGCCTCCAACAATGTTGCTACACCACTCTTTGACTTTTCCAATTAGCCAATCTTTAGCATTTTTTATTCCTTCCCAAATACCAGACACTAAATTTTTTCCTACTTCATTCATATTTGAAAAATAGTTAGCAAAACCATCTACTAACGATGTAATTATTTCAGGTATTTTCTCTATCAATTGTGGTATCGCTTTTATTAATCCTTCTGCAAGTTTAATTATTAAGATAATTCCCATCTCGATAATTTTAGGCAAATTATTTGTTATAGCCATTACCAAATTTTCTATAATCTCTGGTATTTTATCGATTAATTGTGGTAAAGCATTTATCAGTCCTTCTGCTAAACCAATTAGCAATTGTATTCCTGCATCGATTATCATATCTATATTATCTAACAATGAATTTGCAATTGTTACAATAGTCTCTACCATTTGAGGAACTAAAGTAGGCAATTGTTCGGCAAGTCCTTGTATTAATGCAACAATAATCTGTATTCCACCATCAATTATTTGCGGTAGCATTTCAATTAAAGTCGTTAATAATGTGTTTATTATTTGATTTGCCCCTTCCATGATTGCAGGTAAATTTGTCATAATACCTTGTAATAATGTATTTAATATTTGAACCCCAGAATCCAATAATGTTGGCAAGTTTTCATTAATTTTTGTAATAACTGCTGGTAATACTGCTGTAATACCGTTTGCTATTTCTTGAACTCGTGGTAATATATTTTGACTGGCTGTCATTACACTGTCTACTAAATTATTTACTAAATTTCCTACGTTTCCAGTATCACCTGTTGCTATTCCTGTCAGCATATTTTGCCACGCTGATTTCATTGCAGAGACAGAACCTTGAATTGTTGTACTTGCTTCTTTCGCTGTTGTTCCAGTTATTTCTAATTCGCTTTGAATTACATGTATTGCTTGATAGACATCATTTAAATTGTTAATATCGTATTTAATACCAGTTATTTTTTGTGCATCTGACAAAAGTCTTTGCATTTCTGATTTAGTACCACCATATCCAAGTTTCAAATTGTCTAACATCGTATAATTTTGTTTTGCGAATCCTTGATATGCATTTTGTATTAACGACATATCCGTTCCCATTTTATTTGCATTGTCTGCCATATCTGTTACTGCCATATTTCCTACTTCTGCTACTTTAGCTGTATCTCCATTCAATGATTGAAGCAAACTAGCACTAAAGCCAGTTATTGTTTCCATATAATCATTTGCAGACAATCCTGCAGTTTTATATGCGTTGTTTGCATAGTTTTCAACTATTCCCGAGCTACCTTTAAATAATGTTTCAACACCACCAACAAGTTGCTCATAATCTGCATAACTATCTAATGCATCTTTACCTGTTTTTAATAATGTCGTTCCAATTTGTTTTACAGCACTTTCTACTGCTTTCAAACCACTTGTAATAAAATTGCCTAAAACATTTGCTTTTAGCAAATCTCCAAATTTTATTGCTCCTTGTCCTGCATCATCAAAACCATTCTTCATTTCTTTAAGTTCTTTATTGCTCTTGCCTGTTGCATTTTCCATTTGTACTAATTGTGTTTCTGCATTATTAAGTTGTGTTTTAAATGTTTTTACTTTTTCGTTATTTGATCCATATTCTTTTTCCGCTTCTGATAGTGCACTTCTTAAACTGCTGATTTTTTCTTTCTGCTCTTGTATAGTTGTATTCATATTTGTGTAAGCATTTTTAGTTTCTTTTACTGTTTTATCTCCAGCTGAAAACTGTGTATTTGTTAATTTTAGTTCACTTGAAACTTCTTTTAAATTAGTTGTTATATCTCTTAACGCTTTTCTGTATTCACTCTCTCCAGTTAATTTGACTGTTCCTCCAAAACTTGATGCCATTTTTTCACCTTCTTTATTTATAAAAATCTATATAATAAAGAAAGGTATTGGGTAACTACTTCACTAACTCTGTATGTGCGTGTTCCTCACTCTTTTCTTTTTGCATTCGTATTTTATTTTTGCATCTTATGCATTTTATTTCTCCTTCAATGTGACTTATAAAAAGCAGAGTTTGTCCACATTGAGGGCATTTAATTTTTTCTAATTTACTCATCGCTAAACATTTCTCCTTGATGATTTATTCTTTCTTCTATTTCTTCATATGTTATATGTTTTAATTTAAAATCATAATCGTTTTTATAATGCTTATATAATTTCAGAAATTTTGATAAAGTCATTCTCCCCACTTCTTTTTCACTAAACCCTAATAAGCAATGTCCAATAAATAATACCCACGAGAAATCAATAATAAATTCTTCATCCTCGTGGATTACACGTTTTTTTCTTCTTCTTCGTTTTTGGTAGATTCAATTACCGTTTCTTGAACTTTGTCTGTTAATCTCTTTATTCCTAATTCTGTTATAAGTCTTCCAACTTGTTTTGCTGTTAAAAATTCTCTCTTTGTTTCTAAATTTTCATTTTCAATGTCTATTCCTTCGTTAATCATTTCAGTTATTCCAAATTTTAATGCTCCAATGTTTGGTTCTTGTTTTTTACTATCTGTCATATCTCCCCATTTTTCATATGAACCATATTTATCTTGTATTTTTTCAATTACATTCATTGTAAATGCTAGGGGATACTCTATATCTCCACATTTAAAATGTTTTATAATATTTGTCATTTTTTACCTCCTAAAAAATTAAAAGTAGACTAAAAAAATAGTCTACTTTTAGTTTAAATTATTTAGATGGTGTTAAAAGACCATCCAAATATGCTTGTGCTTCAGCTATTGTTTCAAAAGTTTCAGATTTCTTCCAATCTCCAACTTTCATTCCATTGATTTCTTCTTCTAACTCTAATACAGTTGCTTCAATAGAAACTGTATTATATTCTATTGATTCGCCTTTTGTTTTTCTATCAGCAGTAATCTTTGTTATTTGTATACGTGGTAAGAACTCTACTTTATAGCTTTTTACACCTTTATATATTTTTGTAACAATATGTCCATAGCCGATTTCTGGTGCTATATCTTCTGAATTGTCTGTAACTTCTTTTTCAGTTATTGTACAACCTTTCACGTCAGCATATACTTCATCTGTAACATCATCAACAGTTATGTTTACAGTTCCACCTTTGAAAGAGTAATCTTTTTCTGCAATTATATCGTCTGCTCTTAATGTTGTATTGTTTTTATCTTCTGTTATTTTTGCATCAATTAATCTTCCTAAAACTGGTACTATTGGTTCTTTTGCTAACGCTGCATATTTTTTTGTAGTATAATCTATTTTATTATATTTTGCTGTTCTTAGTCCTATACTAGCCATTTATATACCTACCTTTCTTAAAAGAACATGTTCTGTGATATAAGCCTGTTTCTTCTTCAAAAAACTCTTGACTGTCTCCATCCCATGTCCATCCATTTTCTTTCATTTTATTTTTTATTGAACTCATTATTTTTAAATAATTGCTATCACTATAAATATCTATATCAACAGTTACTTCGCTGTCTGTTATTTCATCATCACTTGAAGAAAGTGGTTCTTCATCTATTATTGTCCATATAACATAGATCTTTTTATTTCCTTTATACTTTAAATGTGCTACTGGAACATCTAATTTTAAAATCTTTTTTATTTCACTTTCCATAATTACTCCTTTGGCAAATATTTTTCTTGAACTTTTTTCATTTCTGACTCTATTTCTGCTTTTCTAAATGATTTACGCATAAATGGATGTTTCTTTACTGTTGATGTTCCGTGTTCAAAAACATTTCCAACAAGTGGTGCTGGTGTTGTTACTCCTCTTTTATTCTTGAAATATCCGTAAAAGCCAACTTTAGTATTTATTCCTCCATCGCTTGGTGTCTTATATACTTTTGTTATTCTCAAGCATTTCATTATATTGGAATTTTTAAAAGATTTTGGAACATTTTTAAGTACATTTTTATATACCCTTTCTGCTCCCGCCTTTGTCATTTCTCCCATCATTTTTTCACTATCTTGATCTAACTCTTGAAACATCTTTATTAAATCGTTTGGTAATTCTTCTTTAAATCTAGCCATTATTTCGTCACTCTTTTACATTGCATTTCAAGTTCAATATTTGCCTCATCTACATTGTTTAAATATTCAACAGTATAAATTTTATCTTTATATTTTACATATACATCTCTGTTTGAATTGTAATATGCATCTTCTACTTTTTTTGAATATCTAATAGTAAAATTAGTATAAGCCTTTTCAAAATCAGAACCATTTGCAATTAAAGCATATCCTTTTGTTGTTTTTACTTTAGAAAAAGGTTTAAGGATAATAATTTCATTTTTTGTAACAAATCCATCACTATCTTCAACTTCTTTTATTTGATATATAGATATTTTTTTGTTATAATCACCCGCATTTATCATAAATTATTCCTCGTATGCATATCCAAAATTGTTTTTACAGTATTGTTTATATTTTTTCCGTCAATATACATAACTCTGTTATCATACATATCTTGACACAATATATAAACAACAATTACAAAATCAGAATATGTATCTAAATTTTCTTGATCTTTGTTTTCTTCACTTTTTCGCATTATTCCTGTATAATTTTCAATGTAGTTTATAGCAATCTCTAAAAAAGTAGAGAACTCTTCTTCTAAAGAGTTATCTACTTCTGTTAATCTTAAATGAGTTATAATATTTTCTACAGTAATTTCACTTACTTTCATTGTTTGTCCTCCTTTTTAGGAAGTCTATTTAGATGTTGCGTCTGTTGCTCCAGTTACTGCAACAGCTATTTTTTGTGTATTTTCAACTTTAGCATCTAATTCAGAGTATCCAACAACACCTATTGCGTGTTGTGTAGCAAATTTTTCTAATAAAATTTGAATTTCCATTTCTTCTGTTTCTTTTATAGCAAGTCCTGAGAAATCTCCATAGAATATTACTGGTTTTGATGCAGTTCCTAATTTTTCTACCTTTTCAGAACAATAAACAGGTTTACCTAATAATTCGTAATCCCATTTTTCGTTAAATGCTCTGTTTAAAATGTAGTTTCCATCACTATCTTTTAATTTTCTTATTTTCTTTCTTGTGTCTCTATTCATGATCCAATAAGCGTTTGCTTGATATGCGTCTGGAACAGTTTCTTGAACATCTATTAATTCGTCTGAAGTTAAAGATGATTTCGCTGCTAATACAACCTTCATATTTGTTGAATCATAAGAACCAGCAATTCCTGAAATTTTGTTTGAAGTTCCATTTAACATTTCTCCTTCATAGAATAATTTGAACTTTTCAGCCATTTTATTAACAACATACTCTGTTAAATTGAAATCATTGTTATTCAATAATGATTTTGATATTTTTGTTAATGCCCCAATTAAAAATCCTGTTAATTCAACTGTAGCAAATTTCCCAGAATGAGAAACTAAGTCGTCAAATTCTGTAGCATAAGCAACTGTTACATCATCTGTTGTATCATCATATTTTGGTACAGCTAATGTTCCTTTTGCATCATATCTAGTTGCACTTGCATAAAGTGGTGATATTTCAATAACTTTATCAATAACTTTTTGAGCTATTGTTTTTGGTATTATCACTCCATTGTCGCCTTTAGTTAGTTGTGTTTCAGCGTTTTGTGGTACACCACTTACATAATTTCTTATGAATGTTGCAAATGATTTAACATCTTTTTCTTCTTGTGTTAATTCTTTTTCTCCCTCTGTTTTTGTACATTCCATTTTGTTAATTTTTTCGTTTCTTTCTAATGTTGCATCAATATTTTTAATTTCTTTTTCTACATCATCAAAGCTCTTGATTTCTTCATCATTCATAGCTCTGTTTTCAACTTTAGCTTTGTTTAGAATTTCTTCCATTTTAGCTTGTAATTCATTTCTTTTTTCTTTCAATTCTTTTTCGTTCATTTTTTTACCTTCCTTTTTTAAAATTTTTATAAAATAAAAAAACAACTATCTTAATAGCTGTTTTCATTATTTTTTTATATTAAATAATCTTTTTTCAAAATCAGAATAATCCAATTTTGGTTCTTCTGCTTTTTTAAGCATATTTTTTAATGATTTTGGCACATTCTTGTAATTTTTAAATAGATTAGATGTACATGCGGCGACTTGCTTTTGCTCTTTTATTAAATTTACATCAAATGTATCATCTACTTCTTTTGCTCCTAGCCAACTTTCTGCATTTATAAGCTCTTTTATTTTTTCTTCGTCAACTTTTGCTTTCTTCATGTAAAGTGGTATCATAGTACTATTTTCAATAGTGTTTAATACATCTATACATTTTTGGAAATCTAACGCATTTCCATAGCAAATATTGATTGGCTTATGTATCATTACTACTGAATTTTCGTAAATATTTACATCATCACCCATCATTAAAATAAATGTACCTGCACTAGCACACAATCCATCTACATATGTATGAATTTTAGTTCCAGCATCTTTTAATCTTTGTAACATACTGCATATTGTAGTTGCAACAAAGACTTCACCTCCTGGTGTATTCATGAATATATTTAAGTCTGATATATTCCCTAAATTGTCGAGTTCTTCTTTGAAACTTTGTAATCCAATTAAATTATTATCTTTTTCGCCAGTCCAACAGTCAGTATCATCTGTAACTATTTCACCATACAAGTAGAGGTCAGCACTTGTATTCGGTATTATGTTTTTGATTTCATAAAACTTATTCTTCAATTTGCTCACCTCCCTCCGCTTCTTCACTACTTTTTTGTATGTTTTCCTTGTTGCCTTCTTCTATTTGCTTGTTATCTTTATTTACATCATCCATTTTTACCATTTTATTGGTATTTGGGGTATAAATCTGTTTTGTTTTTGGGTCAAACAATACACTTCCCAAACTTAAATTTACTAAATCTAAACCTTCAAGTGCATCATCACCTTCCAAATATCGAACTTCATTTATTGTTTTAAATCCAGATTCTATTGCAGTTTTATATGCTTCATATCTTTCTTTTATAGTGCATCTGATTAATTCTGTATAGTCTGGTGCAAAATAATAAGACTTCTTTTCTTTTTCAAGTAAAAAGTCTCTATTTAAAGCTGTACAAAACGCTGTTGCAATTGGCATAATTGCATTTTTTAGAAAATCTTCATTTGTTTTTCCTATATGAAATATTTCTTTTACTTCTTCACTAAAAGTTTTGTTTTTTTCATTTAACTGATTTTCAACAGATGTATTTGATGCTTCTTGAAATTCCATTCCATCATTCAAAATTACACAACTAGAATTTCCAGCAAAGTAATCATTCCATTGTTCTTTTAATGTTTTCATTCCTTTTTCATCTAAATGTTTTTGTGCTCTCAAAAAGCCTTTTTTATTTCCACCTGTTCTCATTAGTTCTAAATCGTATATTATTCTTTTATATGCTGTTTCTAAACTTTTGCTTATTTCTTGAGTGTACCCTGTTCCATATGCACCATTTTTTGTATTTCTTAACAATTTTATAAAATCATATGGTCTATAGCTTTTTCCATCAATCAATATATAATACTTTTTATATATTGCATCGGTATTTCTTTCAAATAAGACCTTCTTTTCTTCTACATAATTTAATCCAACAAAATTATTACCTTTTTTATTAATGTATGCATACCCACCTTTTCCCAAAAGATAATCTTCTACAATTGCTTTTTTGAATTGAAATCCATCTAAAGTATCTTTTGTATCTAAATTTATAATATTTACTCTGTCATCTTCTACTTCTGATGTTTGTTTTTTTCCATCTTTTATTGTTTTTTTGTATAATTTGAATGGTATCATTGCGAAAGAATCGCAAATTAACCCTACTGCACTTGAAACTGCAGGTATCATTAATACTTTTTCTCTGTCAATTTCTTCTCCAGCTATCAAAGCTTTTAGTATTACATCATTTACTGCATTTTCATCAATAATTGTTTCTTTATTTGCTTCGTTTTTTATATTTCTTTTAAAAATATTTCTTATTTTCACTTTTCTCACCTCCTAAAAACTTTGACATACAAAATTATCTTCGTTTAATATCTTTTGTTGCAATAAATAAGTCGCTATAATTGTACTTACAATCATATCGACTTTCCCAGTAGATTTTTTCTTATTAACATATTTATTTAAATTAGTATCTTCTGTACATCTTGCATTTTGGAAATTTATTTCATATAACCTGTCACCGTCGTAGCTAAATTTTCTTTGTAATATACTTTCTTGCAAAAATTTTGTTGGTTGATGTAAAACACTTGAGTGTTGTTTTACTTCAACTGTTTCATATCCTGCTTCTTGAAGTTTATTAGCTGTAGAAATGCAGTTATATCTATCATAGCCTATTTGAACAATATGAACACCATATTCTTTTTCTAAATTCATAATAAATTTTTCAACAAAACTATATGATATAATTTCCTCTCCGCAAGCAAAACAACTTCCATCTTCTATAAATCTTCTATAGTCAGTTCTTTCTCTACGGTTTTTTTCTTCTATTCTTCCTGCAGGAATAAAAGCCCATGATTTTGCAAATATCATATCATCTTCTATTGTTACCATCGAAACTGATGTATTGTCATTTGTCATTGCTAAATCTAATCCCACATAAACATCTTTTCCATTCCAATCAAACACGCCTCTTGTATTTTTACATAGCCTCAATTTATCTAACGTTATAAATTCTTCCCCTGAATTAGAAGGCATAAAATAGTTCATATGTTTTGTTAAAAATTCTACTCTTTCATCTGGCTTAGCTAGTGCTTTTTTTCTATTATCTCGAATTTCATTGTAATTTTCTTCAACTCTTAGTGGATTTGCCATCTGTAATCCTATATCGTCCCATAAATGTTCCTCTGTAGCATAATATACTAATGCGAATAATCTTTCATCCGTTTCAAGTCCTTTGTATATCTTTTTTAAGTAGTCAAGTTCTCCTAACATTATTGATTTATCTTCTGCATATGCAGATGTTAATCTAAACATCAAGGGATTTCTTATATTTAATTGACCAGATTTCATTGCTTCAACATTTGAATTATCTTTCATTGCTCCAAACTCATCTGCAATAAATGCACTTGGTTTTATTGAGTTATTCCTATTTGCTTCTGCCGTTCTTGGTTGATAGAAACTATGTGTCAATGTACACTCTAATCTTCCACTTAATGTTTTTGGAATATTAAAGTATTGACCGACTAATGGACTTACATTTAAAATTTGTGCTATTGCTTTTTTTACTTCACCAGCTAAATCTCTGTCTAGACATATTGAATAAAATTCTGAATAATCATCTTCAGTTAACATTAAGATTATAAATATTAGTGCTGCTAAAAATGTTTTTGTATTCTTTCTAGGTATAAATAAGTCAACTTCTCTATACCTATACTTTTTAGCATCTGTTTTGTATCTCCATCCAAAAATATTCGCAATAAAAAAAGCTTGGAAATTTTCCAAACCTTCGTATAAACTTTTGCCAACAATATGTAATCCAGTTGCAAAATTCAATAATTTTAAAATGCCCTCAATTATTCCAATTTGTTTTGTATCAAAATAATATGGATAATAGTCATTGTTTTGTTTTTCTAGATCTTCTAAAAACCATTCGCATTGTTTTTTTACTTCAAATGTTGTTATTTCTTTTCCACTTATACAATCTTGAGCATATTCTTTTGCTTTTTCCAATAACATTATGCCTCACCTCGTAATACTTTTAAAAGCGGATTATCTGCATCTTTGTCTTCTTTTTTCGGTATACATCTTAATGCGGATGCTATTGTCATAACATTCTCTTTTTCAATATCTAACAACATTTTTCTCTTTGCTTGTACTTGTTTATCTATTGATAACATAGTTGCCATCATTTTTGCTAATGACTTTGCATATTCTAATTTATAATCTAATAATTCCTCTATATCATCTCTGTCCTTTAATTCTTCTATTAATTCTTTTTCTTCTTCTCTTAATTCTGATATTAAATTATAGCATTCTTCTCTTCTTTCTTCTAAATCAAAACACTCTGCTTGGAGTAAACAATATCTATTTATAACTGCCTCGTAAATAGCATCATTCTTATCTATATTCTCTAGTAGTTGTATTATTCTTTTAAATTCTTTATGTGCTATTTTATTTTGCTTTACTTCTTTTCTTTCTTTAAGTTCTATATCTGTACTTAATAACTTCTCTCCTTCTTCACGCATCTTAAGTTCAGCTTTTGTTCTATGTGATTTTTTCTCTGTCTCTAATACTTTAAATGGCTTTGTTGGTGTTGGCATATTACTCATCTCCTTTGTTTTTGTTGATGTGGGAATTTATTTTAAGCAGAGGTATGCAGTCGGTG
>OIWU01001902.1_pt1 | contig 18993 bp, 20 predicted proteins | sample 1587711 | NCBI WGS metagenome assembly OIWU01 (sample SAMEA3888909, study PRJEB22519) | human gut metagenome | biome: human gut; feature: human-associated habitat; material: faeces | place: Denmark | collected 2010 | reverse complement strand
TATATGAAAAGGGCTGTGCACCGGTATGGTTCCATGGCAAACGAATCGATAATCCAAACACACATGGAACCGGTTGTACCCTGTCATCCGCGATCGCATCCAACCTGGCAAAAGGCAGAGACTTAAAGACTTCTGTGGAAAAAGCCAAGGCCTATATTTCCGGAGCGCTTGCAGCAATGCTCGACCTCGGAAAAGGAAGCGGACCGATGAATCACGCCTTTGCAATCAAAGGAGAATACGAAATACAATAGAATAGGAGAAATTACAAATGGAGAAAAAAGGAACTTCCGTTTTTAGTAACAGCCTGATCTGGTTTGGTGCCGGCGTATCAATCGCCGAGATCCTTACAGGAACTTATTTTGCACCGCTTGGATTTGGCAAGGCAATGGCAGCGATTCTGCTGGGACATCTGATCGGAGGGCTGATGATGTTTGCAGCCGGAATGATCGGTGGAAGAGAAAAGAAGAGCGCCATGGAGACCGTAAAGATGAGCTTCGGTAGCAAAGGAAGTCTGCTTTTTGCGGCATTGAATGTTCTGCAGCTTGTGGGATGGACGGCAATCATGATCTATGATGGTGCGCTGGCCGCCAATGGCATCTTAAAGACGGGTGCATGGGTATGGGCTGTGGTGATCGGCGTGCTGATCGTGGTGTGGATTCTGATCGGCATCACGGATCTGGGGCTGATCAACAAGATCGTGATGACCGCCCTGTTTTTGCTCTCCGTGGTGCTGTGCGCCGTGATCTTCGGCGGCGGCAGTGCCGTGGGCGGCGATCTGGGCGAAGCCATGAGCTTTGGCGCTGCCGTGGAATTGGCCGTGGCCATGCCCCTCAGCTGGCTGCCGCTGATCAGCGACTATACCTGTGAGGCCGAAAAGCCCTTTGCCGCCACCCTGGCCAGTACCCTGACCTACGGCGTGATCTCATGCTGGATGTATGTGATCGGCATGGGCGCCGCCATCTTTACGGGCGAGGGCGACATTGCCGCCATTATGGTAAAAGCCGGGCTGGGCGTGGCCGCACTGCTGATTCTGGTGCTTTCCACCGTGACTACCACTTTTCTGGATGCCTACTCCGCCGGTATTTCGGCGGAAAGCCTGTGGAGCCGCCTGAACGGCAAAAAAACCGCCGTTGTGGTAACCGTGATCGGCACCGTGGGCGCGATTTTGTTCCCGATGGACGATATCACCGGCTTTCTGTATCTGATCGGCTCGGTGTTTGCCCCCATGATCGCCATTCAGATCGTAAACTTCTTTGTGCTGAAGCAGGATCATTTTGCCGATGCTGTAAATGGCCGGAACCTGCTGGTGTGGCTGGTGGGCTTTGCCGCCTACCGCTACCTGATGGGCATTGATCTGCCGCTGGGCAACACCCTGCCGGATATGCTGATCACCGGCGTTTTGTGCTGGGCTGTGAACCGCCTGTGCAAAGCCGCCGCCTGATTGCCGCGCACAAAACCGCGCAGAAACAATTTTCCCCGGTGAAAAGTACGTTTTGGATATCTGCTTGATTTTCCGGACACCGGGTCATAACGGAATCATTTGGCTTGCAGGATGGATGCCTCCCCACACGCAGAGGGAGGCATCCATTTTGTTTTAGATGGAATTCCGCTGCTATGGCAGCAGCCAATAACACTTGTTATCCCCCAGAGCATATTTTTGATTCTTTCCACTGGGCATGGGTGCTTTTATTGTATTGGATCTCTTGGGCATATTCTGCCTTTTTATGCAAAAAACGGGATCGGGTTTTGCCCCGACCCCAACATTTATTATAGAGCCCATTTCTTTTCCATGAGGCAAAAAGAAAAGCCTCGTTAAATCTTTCGATTTAACGAGGCTTTGGTGGTTGCGGAGGCAGGATTTGAACCTACGACCTTCGGGTTATGAGTAATTAAATCGTACTTTCGTAATTTATTGTATCTTGTTGAATCTTTCGATATTTTATTGTATTTAATCCTTGCGCTATTCATATTTCCTTGTAGTCTTTCTTCTTTTTTAATATCTTTTGGTTTTGTACTGAATAAAAACTGAATAAAAATTTTAATTAAAAGCGGCAGCGATACAAGGTATCTATGCCGCTTTTTATATAGAAAAATTGAACCTGGGGAATGTAAAATGACAAAAAATTCTTTTTACATTCCTCAGGTTCTTTGTGTTTTTGGTATGAGATATACTATAGTCACAGCAACAAGGGGATAAAATATGAAGCATATACGAACTATTAACGGAATTATAACGGAGCTGCAAAACATTGACTCTAAATGCGCTGTAACTAAGCATTGTTTGCGGGCCTTGATTTTATCCGGAGAAATCCCTAGTAGTCGCGCGGGTGCTAAGTATTTGATTGCTCTGGAAGATGTTGTTGATTACTTTGATTCCGTGAAAAAAGGAGGTGAAAAGCTATGAAAATTGTAGGTTATCGCCGTGCAGATTTTGCTGGCGAAGATGGAAAAAATGTGACTGGAAACAACATCTACATCGCCAATGAGATCAATCCGGGTTATGGTGCTGGCGTATCTGTTGATCGCTCCTACCTGACCGATCGTAAGTGCGAGCGTGAAGGTATTGATCTTGCCGCCATGCTTGGGAAGGAAGTCAAGGTCTATTATAACCGCTACGGCAAAATCGATAGCATTGTGCCCGCTGACGATTAAGCATTAGACCTGCAAAACAGTCTGTTGTGGTAAGACTCTAACGATTGATGTCAACAATTCAAAAACTATGAAAATCCATCTATGTACCATCATTATCGCGCGATTCGGGGCTTGTCTCGAATCGCTGTAAACCGCGCGGTTTGTGGTAGATATGTGGTAGAAAGAGGTTAAACTATGGATTCCGCTAGGAAGTGTGAAGTTGTGCAGAAAATCGCGTATTTGCCGGGTGGCCCGAACGGATGGAAAAAGACTCTGAATCAGGCCTTGGAGCACCCTAATATTAAAGAGTGGGCGTATATCCTGCATGATAAGGACATCGACAATCAGGGCAACCCGATTGCCCCGCATGTACACATTGTTCTTATCCTGCACGATAGCGTTAAGTATAGCACGATTGGCGGCTATATTGGCGTGCCTGCCCAGTATGTGCAGTCGATCAAGCAGCGTATCCGCAAGGGTAAGCATTATCAATCCGATGTTGGTGGTGCCTTGTCCTATCTGACCCACCGCAACGCCAAGGATAAGCATCAATATGCTGATAGCGAGGTCGTTGCCAAGCCCGGTTTTAATTGGCTGAGTCTGCGTGCTGAAAGCGAGCGTGCTCAGGCTGAACAGCGTTCTTTGAACCAGATTTACAAGGATATCGAGACTGGTAAAATCCGGGAATTTGATCTTTTCAAGCACATTTCTATGAGCTCGTATATCGAAAATAAAACCGATATCGACCGTGCTTTTGAATACCGTAAGGGTGTGCTGAAGCTCAATTCTGACCGCAAGATCGATGTTATCTACATCTGCGGCGAGCCCGGCGCTGGTAAGACTACGCTGGCTAAGCGGCTTTGCGAAAAGCGCGGCTATAGCTATTGCCTGTCTGGCAGCAGCCGTGACCCTTTGCAGGAATACCACGGGCAGGATGTATTGATTCTTGATGATTTGCGCCCGGATGTTTTCCCTCTTGCTGATCTCCTTAAGCTGCTGGACAATCATTCCGCTTCTTCCGCCAGTGCGCGCTACCGTGATCGCTGGCTGGAAGTCAAGCTTATCCTTGTAACCACTATCCGGCCTTTGGAGGGATTTTACGCTTGCTTGCCCGATCACTCTGAGCCCATCCAGCAGCTGAAGCGCCGCTGCCGCACTATGATTACTCTCAATAAGTCTGCGCTGGAAATCTACCAGTACAACGATGTTGTGGAGGATTATGTGCATATGATGACCGCTGAAAATCCTGTTGCAAAGCTGCACATGGATACTCCCGCCGAAATCAGCGATAGGGCGATTCTTCATGATCTTTGCGCCGATCTGGGCGTTGCCTATCCGTTTAAGCCTGCCTCTTAATTAGCATAAGCAATGCCATTAGCTTGATGATCTAGGCTAATGGCATTGCCTACTAAAAAGGAGTACTACGCCATGAAAACTATTATTGACCCCGGCAGCACTTGCTGCTATCTCTGCGGCAAATCTGCCAATTTGGAATGCCATCACATTTTTGGCGGCAGCAACCGCAAGGCCAGCGACCGCTATGGCCTCACCGTTCGGCTGTGCCATGCCTGTCACAATGAGCCGCCCCACGGTGTGCATTTTAATGCCCGCAAGCGCCGCCAGCTACAGCGCAAAGCACAGCAGATCGCCATGCGCCGCTATAACTGGGATATCTGCGACTTTCGTGATATCTTCGGCAAAAACTACCTCTAAAATAATGTAAGGAGTCTACCCATGAGTGAAGAAAAAAATACCCTGCGCCTGCAAACCATGCAGCGCTATCGGCTGCTGATTTTTCAGCGCGGCTTTCGGCGGCTGATTCGCAGCCCGCTTTGCATTATGCTTTCCCTTGTTTTGCTGACCGCCTGCGCCTTGGGTATGCTTTTTACCCCAAAGCGCTATCCGCTGCTTTGGCCGCTGTACGATTTTATCATTGCGGCAAGCTATCTTTTAGTTTTTGCCTTTAGCTGCTTTTGTTCCGCCAGTGTACCTAATGCGCGTGAGATCATCAACAATCTGCTGCGTGTGGGTATCGTCAACTATGCGGGGGAAGTGCCGCTGCCTATCAAGCTGGAAAAAAGCAGCAGCAAAATTTACAATCTTACCTTTTTTTCGCGGGGCATGCCCTACAAGGATTGGGAAGAATGGCGCACCAAGCTTGAGACCGCTATGGACATTATGATTTTGTCTATTCGCCCCGGCGGCAGGCCCAGCGAAACCGTGATAGAGTACACAACCGTTATCCAAAATTACGGCGAAAAATACTACTGGAACAAGCAAGTTCCCGCCGAAGATTTTAAACTGGCCGTTGGCCTAGATGTGGCTCATCGCCCCAGCTATATTGACCTTGCCAAAACGCCGCACTGGCTGATCTGCGGCGCAACGGGCATGGGCAAAAGCAAGCTGGCACAGTTGCTGGTGCTTCAAATCATTCAAAAAGGTGCAATTCTTGTGCTTGCTGACTGGAAAGGTGGCCTTGATTACCCGACAGCTATTCGGCAAGGCAGCGAATTGGTAACAGATGAGGATACCCTGCTTACGAAACTTGAAACCTTAACATCAGAAATGGAGCTCCGCCGCCAACTGTTTCTAAATGCCGGGGTTGCCAACATCACCGAGTACAACCGCAACAATACGATCCCCTTGCCCCGGCACATCTTGCTGATCGATGAGGCATCTATTATCCTTGACCCCACGGGCCGCAGCAAGGCCGACAAGGACAAGATTGCAGAAATTTTGAATGGCCTTAACACGATTGGCCGCTTGGCGCGTGCCTACGGTATTCATCTGATCGTCTGCACGCAGCGCGCCGATGTCAACAGCATTCCGGGCAGTTTAAAAGCACAGCTCGATGGCCGCATGTCTGCCCATGCAGCCGATGACCAAAGTTCTATTGTTATCATGGGCGATGGTGTGGCCGCCGAACTGCCCCCAATTCCAGGGCGTTTTGTCATGCGGGATATTTCCGGCAGCTATACAGTATTTCAAGCATTTTTGATTGATAACATTCAAAAGGAGTAAGTGCTATGTCTTATCCAACTAGGGCCAGCCCACCGCTGCGTTCGTACCAGCAGGACGATTTGGAAACTCTCAAAAATTATGAGGGGCGCTCAGCCTTGTGCGTGCTTGCAACAGGTCTTGGCAAAACTCGTGAGTTTACCGAATTCCTGCGCTGGGAAGTTACGCAAAACGACCACCACTGCCTGATTTTATCCCACCGCGAAGAGCTGGTATACCAGCCCCTTACATATTTAGAGGATATCCGCTGCGGGGTAGAACTGGCCGGAAAGCGTGCCCACCATGAGCCGATCATCAGTGCTTCGGTGCAATCTCTGGTAGGTCGTTTGAGCAAATACAATCCGCGTGAGATCGACACCATTATTGTAGATGAGGCGCACCACGCCGCTGCACCCACCTATCGGCGTATTTTAGAGTATTTCAGTAGCGCAACGGTTTTTGGTTTTACTGCCACAGCCCACCGGGGCGATGGTATTGGCCTTAGCTGCGTGTTTGACGATCTTCTGATCGAGCGCGACACGCTGTGGGGTATCCAAAACGGCTATCTTACCCCCATAGAGTGCGTGCAGGTCAATTTAAAGTACGATATGGGCAGCGTGAAAATTTCCGAAGATGGCGATTTTAACAGCGCCGATGTTGCCCGCGTAATGTCCGGCACGGCTGCCGGTGTGGCCGAAGCTTACGAAAAGCACGCGCGGGGCCAGACGATCATCTTTGCCGCCAGCTTGGGTGAAGTAAAAGATATTACCCACTTTATCAACAAAGCAGCAGGCAAGCAGATCGCGGCGGCAGTCACTGCCTCTACCCAAAAGCGTGACCGCATTTTAGAAGTCTACAAGCTGGGCATTTACAAGGTGCTCGTAAATTTTGGCATTTTTACTGAGGGCACCGACCTGCCCTCAACCGAAACCGTGCTGATCGCCCGCCCGATTGCTCACACCAATGTGGGGCTATATGCCCAAATGGTAGGCCGTGGGCTGCGCCTCTCACCGGGAAAGACAAGCTGTAAGGTGATCGACTGCGTAGGAATCAGCAACTCTCCGATCTGCACAGCGGCAACACTGATCGGTAAGGATATTCCCGAGCCGGAGCCGGAAAAGGCCCAACAGGAAAAACAGCCAGACGAAAACAAAAAGATCGAAGTGCTGAGCGGTGACAATATCCCCGAAACATGGATCAAAAAGGAATCGAAGGTAAGCATTATGGAAAAAGGTGCTGGCGTGGATATGCACGAGATCGCATGGATCGCCCTCAAAAATGGCGGCTATATCCTGCCTATCCCCAATGTGGTTTACAGAATCAGTAAACCCCTGCCCGATGGTACGGTATACCTTCGCCGCAACAAGGCCTGTGCAAAGGTCGCCCTGCCGCAGCAGTATATTTTTGACTGGGTGTACCAAGATCTGAAAGCAAAGCACGAAAACTGCCGCCACATCTGGGATAAATCGCAGCGCCGCTACTGGGATAAACAGCCCGTTACCTCGGCGCAGATCGGCTTGATTCAGCGCCTCGCGCCGGATTATAAGCTCGATACCGCAAAGATGAATCGCGGCGAGGCTTCGGCGCTGATTCAGAACCTGTTGTACGCAAAGGAGGAAGCAGAGGAAAATGCCCAGGAAAGCCCGTAAAGCAGCGGCAAGCGGTGTGTATCATGTAATGGTACGCGGTATCGACAAAATGCAGCTGTTTCTTGGTGATTCAGATAATGTGCAGTATTTGTGCTTTCTAAACTTCTGCCAGAACGATAAGTTCAAGATTCTGGCTTACTGCCTGATGGGCAATCATGTGCATTTGCTGGTGCATACCGATAAGCAGAGCAGCGAGCACATGGAAGCTGCCATGCGCAGCATTGGCATTCGGTATGCTGCTTACTATAACCGTAAATATAACCGGGTAGGCCCTATTTTTCAAGGCCGTTTTGCCAGCCAGCCCGTAGAATCTGTTGGTTACTTTTTGCGGGTACTGCGCTATATCCATAATAACCCGGCGGCTGCCGGTATGGTCACGGATTTGGGCAGCTATGTGTGGAGCAGTTATATTGACTACTTCGGCACACGCACCAGTTGCCTGTGCATGGTGCATACCGGCTACGCTTTGCAGCTGCGCACCCAGGAGTGGCTTTTGGACTGGCACACCCAAAAAGAAACCAATCGCCTTGGTTTTCTTGATGTTGACACTTCAAAAAAACATCCGCCCGATGAAGATGTAAAAGCTATGATCTTTCAGCTGGCCGATTGCCAGCCCTGCGATCTGCAGCTTATGCCAGCAGAAAAGCAGGCCAGCGTGTTTGCTTCTCTTTATTATGAAGAGGGCGCACGCATTGCGCAGCTTTCCCGCTTGACGGGTGTGGCAAAGGGGGTGATTAAAAAGATGATTTAGGCCGGGTTTTGAAAAATTGTCCGATTTTAAACTATGTGAATGAAGAGGTAATTACAATGAAACAGGTAATCAATCATGTAACCTATAACACTGATACCGCTACCGAGGTCGCCCGCGAGCAGGACGGCATCGCTACCGAGGCCTATTATACCGAAACTCGGCTGTATTATAGTGATAGAACTGGCTGGTTTTTTTATCATGAGGGCGGTGCGCTGTCTTATTGCGGTAAGTGCATTAAAGAACCCTCTGGCGGGCATCACTATGTCTCCGGGTGCTACATCGAACCCGCAACGAAAAAAGAAGCCCGGGATTTTTGTGCAGAGAATGGCGACTATAACGACTATGTTGACTATTTTGGCATACCCGAAGAAGCCTAACGAATCGAACCCTATACATTATATAATATAAAGAGGTAAACATTATGAAGAAAATTATTAACCACAAGCTTTACGATACTGATACCGCTGCCTTGGTTGCTGCCGATCGCCATAATATGACTGACAGGGCCAAATATCATGAAGAAGTGCTCTACCACACCCGTAAAGGCGCGTGGTTTATGCTTCGGCGCGGTGGCGCACTGTCTATCTTCGGTGGGCGTGACGGCAATGATCGCGTGCCTACCTGCTGCATTGAACCCATTACCGAAAAGGCGGCGCGTGATTTTTGCCTTGCTCATGGGGAAGCAAACGATTATCAAAAGTATTTTGGAGAATTGGAAGAAGCCTAAAAACCACACAAGGCCGGGGCAGCTGCCCCGGCCTTAATCATTATCTTCTTCTTCCATTTCTAAATTTTCAAACAAAGGGCTTTTCCAAAAATCTAAAAAGTCTATATCCATTCCTTGGCACAGCTTTTTAATGGTAACGACTCCGGTATTTTTAACTGTGGCATAAGGGCGTAAGGTCAGCTTTAAAGTAGAAGCCGAAACACCGCTTAAATCGGCCAGTTTGTTGATGGTTATACGCTTTTCACCTGCTAATTCTAAAATGCGAAGCCGAACAGCTTCTTGTATACGCACACACATCACCACCGGTTATATATTTACTGGTTTAATCGTAACAGGTGCAGTATACAGTTTTGGTTTATTTATAAACCGATTTACTTGAAGTTTTAAAAAAGAATGCTATACTAAAAATGAAATAGCTTTTTTACGAAAAAGATTCTAAACAATGTCCTGGCATCGGGGACGGCGCTTGCGCGCAGCGCCAAGCACCGTCCACATGCCCAAGAAGTAAAAAAGCTGCCCGGTTTCAGCAAACGGGCAGCGGATAGAAAAAGAGGGAATGTACATGAAAAAAATTTTGGCATTGATTCTTTCAGCGGCGATCTGCGCAAGCTTAACCGCCTGCGGAAAAGAAGTTGAAAACGCTTCATCGATTGAAAGCGACATCACCGTAGAAAACAAGGTCAAGAGCGTAAGCGCTGCTAAAACCTTGAATCTGGTAATCGGCGGCGATTCTGAGAATGTCAAGGCAACCGTCAATCCCAAGGATGCCGAGAACTACGAGATTCGCTATAAGTCCAGCGATGAAAAGGTTGCTACCGTGGACAAAGATGGCAATGTGACCGCTGTATCGCAGGGCGCTTGCTGTGTAACTACAACTGTGGTGGCCAAGGAAACGGCAGAGGTAGTCGATAAAACTGCCAGCAGCACCGCATCTTCCACGGAGAGCAAGTCTGCAGAATCCGTAGTATCCTCCGAAGCTGCTTCTTCTGAGGCAAAGGATGAAAAGGCTGCCGAGGAAAAAGAAACAGTTCTTGCAACTGCAACTACCAATGTTACAGTAACTCCCAAGGGCGGCATTGACCTGTCCAAGGACAGAAAATCCTCCACGGATTCTACTAAGATCACCAGCGCTTCCAAAAATAATACCAACAAGGGTACGAATTCCTCTACTGCAACTTCCGGCTCGACTACTCCTGCATCAACCACTTCTGGCTCTTCCTCTAACAACAGCGGTTCGACAAGCGGCTCCTCTGGTAGTTCTTCTGGCGGTTCTTCGAGCGGATCTTCCAACAAGGGTTCGTCCAGCGGCGGTAGTTCCTCCGGTGGTTCCAGCGCTACGCCTGCAACACCGAACCCTGCTCCCGCTCCTGCGCCTGCAACACCGGAACCCGCTCCCGCTCCTGCAGCACCGGAACCCGCTCCCGCTCCTGCAGCACCGGAACCCGCTCCCGAGCCGGAACAGCCCAGTGAACCAGAACAGACTCCTCCTCCGGCAAGTGACCGTAAGGATGACGGTGATATGATCACTGGTGGTGGTACAACAGAAGGCAATGGCGGCGATGCTGAAATTGTAGAATAAGCAAAAAATCCCATGGCAAAACGCCATGGGATTTTTTATTTTAGAAGTATCAAAAAAAAATAGAAAATGCCTAAATCTATGTTGTTTTTGCTTTCGTGAAAAATATTGCAATTCTCCGAAAAACGCGGATACTTTTATTATAGTATGCGAAGGAGGTTCTGCTGCTGATGCGTAGAATAAGTAAATATATCGCTGGTGCGATGGCGGTGTGCATGATTGCAACAAATTTAACAACGCCTGTTGTTTATGCAATGGAGCAGACTGTAGATATAACATCTTCTACTGTAACAGAAAGTGATGAAGTAGCGGATATTTCATCTGGTCAAAAAGAATTGGATGTACCAATAAATAGTGAAGCAGAAAACTCCAATTCGACCGAAGAATCTGTAAACAGTGCCGTATCTGTGCCGGAAGACACAACAGAAGATAATACAAATAGCGCTGGATCAGATAGTTCCAGTAGCACTGGATCAGATAGTTCCAGCGCTATTGATGCTGTAGAAAGTGACACAGTGAACAGCGATAGCAATGATCCTGCGGATTCTGAATCAAAACCCTTAGGGACGGTTCTTTTTTGATGTAAACGCTTCAATTTTATAAGTGCATTTGGGACTGCGCTTTTGCGCAGCAACAAGCACTGTCCCAATGCAAAATGCCGCTTTTTGTCAACGGGTCAGCCTTTTTCTTTTTTTGATGATAACATTTCAAAAGCTTGCCGGGTAAACATTTGCTTACCCGGCTTTCTTTTAGACCGGTAGCATGGTCATATCGCAGTCGGCACATTTAATATTTACCACTTTGGTGGCCCGCACACTGTTTTTGCAGCAGGGGCACATATATTTAATGCTGTGGCTGTTTGGGCTGCTCCCGGCGGGCTTTCCTGTAGCATTTCCTGCTCCTGTGCCTCTGGGTATGTAGCTCCATTCTATGCGGTTCATGTGGATATCTGTCCAGCCCTGCTCTAAAATGAAATCGCACAGCGCCTCGGTAGGCTCTGTTATGCTCCACCCAATACGCGGGTCATAGCTGATTTTTAAATCACACTTTTCTGCCAGTGCCTTAAATTTTTTGTTGTGATACTGCCCGCCTCGGCTGCAATCCTGCACACCGTTTTGCAAATTCCACAGGTGCACGCATTCATGCACAAGAGAGTGGCAACCACATTTTCAATCGGTCTGTCCAGCGTACCCGCGCCTATGTTCAGCTCGTGCCGGGTGCTTTCGCCCCGCTGCCACGCTTTGGCCACCGTCACATGCCCGTAGGCTTTCGGGGTGCTCTGAATCGTGATAATAGGTTCTTCCAGCTGCCCGCCAAAATATTTGGTATTTACGGCCCGGAAAATCTTTTCAAGGTATCCCGCGGTACGGCTTGTTTTGATGGTTTCTTTCATGGTGTGTTCCTCGCTTTCATATTCCCAAAGTAAAATCGTGTATCCCATCGGGATAAGGGGTTGCGGGTTGTTCCGCGATTAGCGGAAAAAAGCAAGGAAATGCCCCCAGTCAAGAGGACTGTGGAATACCGCAACGAAGTGAGGATATGCCGCAAAAGCCTCTTTACTGGGGGTTTTGGATTGATTTTATAATTTTGAGGGGAACAACAAACAGGAAAAAGAATCAAGATAATTGGATTTTCAGAAATTTTAAAAAACGCGAATCATCGAAAAATAAATTCAACAAAAACGCTTTGAATTCTCCGAAAAACATGCATAATAGTAATGTAGGATAATCAGTAATTAAGGAGATATTTATGGAAATAAAGTGCAAAAAATATCAGATAGAACGACCGGAAGTATGCAGTATTCCGCTTAAAGAGGACGATAGTATTGTGAATGAAGACATAGAAAAGGCCATCAACAAATGGTATTATGAGAGTCTAAAAAATACGGATCTTGGAGAACAACTTGATTATTTACAAATTATGCAGCGGGGACAGCAGGATTTTAGCCTTTTTATCAGTATTCCTACAGTTGTGCGTTATATTCGAACAACTGGCGATCAAGGTATCGTTCAAATCGAATTTTTTTATAACAAAGACAAACTGGCAAATTATGAATTGCCTTTGACCATGGGATTACATAATAGATTTAAGATCAGCCTCGATGAGATCGGCAGTCTGTATAGCACAATCCACAATCAGATATCGGATGAGCTGCTATATCTATCCAAACCCGAGCCCCAATATATGTCTCTTGGCGATGATGTGAGCAATCTATACGATATCCTTAATACCATGGATAAGTTTGTCGATTGGCTCAAAAATGATTACCAAATTTTAGAAAAAGAGATGATTTATCAATTAAATGGCTCTATGCTGGATGAATACATACCGCTATATGGCAAGCGAACATTCATCAAAAATGCAGGAAAAATTTTTTATGATTGTAATAATTTGATACAACTATGTTTTGCACTAATCGATGTCTTGCTGCAAGCAAATACGGATAGTCGAAAAATGGAACGATATATCGAAAAGTGTAAAAGATGCGGCGAATACTTTACGGCAAAAAATCGAAAGACCAAGTTATGCGTAGAGTGTCGCGCAAAAAATATTGCGGAATGCCGAAAAAAGTCAAAACGCCAAAGTAATTTAGGCTTGGGAAAAACGGAGAATAAGATAATGACTGCATTATATGACCGTATGACTAGTTTTTGCGATGCAGACAAACAGGAGGCTGCAGAAAGACTGCACAATCTGTTCAAAAGCCAAAAAACGCAGCACAAAGCTAAAAAAGATTATGAGGACTGGCTTAATTTTTGCAATTCGTATATAATAAAAAGAGACTACAAGGGATTGTATGAGTGGCTGTCAAGGGAGGAGGTATAATGGCATCCACTAAACGATATATCAACAAAAAAGGTGAAGTTGTATCCATTCAAATCCGCGTTTTTCGCGGTGAAGACGAATACGGCAAAACCTTAAAACCCTACCAAAAATCCGTTAAAGTGCCTAAAGGGGCAACTGAGCGCCAAATTCAAAAATTGGAACAGACAGAGGCCGTCCTTTTCGAGAAAGAGTGCGCCGAGGGGCTTGCTTCGGATAGTTCAATTCTTTTTAGAGATTTTGCACAGGCTGCAATGGAAGTCAAGCGCGTAGGCGGAAAAGAGGAAAGTACACTGGTGCATTATCAAGATATGTTGGAAAGTCGGATTTTTCCCTATTTCGGGCATATGCAGGTTCGCAAAATCAAAGCAGTGCACTTGAATCAGTTTTATGCCACGCTGTCAGAGCCGGGACAAAATCGCAAAACGGGTGGTGGGCTTTCGGCCAAGACTATCTTGGAATACCATCGGTTGCTGTCTACCATTTTTGCTGAAGCAAAAAAACAGCAGATCATTGCGAAAAACCCGGCAGAAGATTCCACACCGCCCAAAGTTTCTCGCAAAACGCCAAACTACTTTCAGCCGGAAGAATTGGCAGTGATTCGGCAAGCATTTGATGAAGAGCCTATTAAGTGGAAAACCTTAGGCTATATGTTCATGTTCTACGGAGATCGCCGCAGTGAATTTGTGGCAATCAGGAGGCAGAACATTGATTTGAAACATCACCAGATTTTGCTTTCTGGTGGCATCTTATATCATACCCGCACGGGTACATATGAGAAAGATGGCCTTAAAAATGGAAAAGCCAGATATCTTCCGCTAACCCCTGCCATCGAGGTCATGCTGAAAGAATATCTGGCTTGGTTGGACGAGGAAAAAGAGAAATGGGGTGACCAGTGGATTGAAACCGACTATATCTTTTGCGGAGAACATGGCGGCCTCATGAATCCGGACACCATCACACAACACTTTTCCCGCTTATCCAAGAAAAAGCAACGGCAGAATCCAGACTTTCCCCATATAAATCCCCATGCATTCCGGCACACGGTCGCTTCGCTTCTTTTGAACCAAGGCGTAGATATTATTTCTGTAGCTGATTTTGTAGGCGATGATCCACAAACCATTACAAAATTTTATGCCCACCTTGTCAATGAAGGCAAATCTCGTGCGGCAAATGCTATGGAAAATTTTCTTTTAGGAGAAGCTTAAAATCTGTGAAGCACTTTAACTGAATAAAAACTGAATAAAATTTTATTTTTGAGAAACCGTAAAATGAAATTGCCGATAAATCTTATCGATTTATCGGCAATTAAGTGGTTGCGGAGGCAGGATTTGAACCTACGACCTTCGGGTTATGAGCCCGACGAGCTACCAGCTGCTCCACTCCGCGTTATCAGGCACTCTGTTCAGTGCTCATATATCCTACCATACTGAGGAAATAAAGTCAAGCACTTTTTTGAAATTTCTGCAAAAAATCTCCCGCAGGCTTATCTGCGGGAGAAAACCTGGTGTTTACAGCAGCTTGCTGCGTTCCAGTGCGGGGCGAAGTGCCAGATACAGGATCACAACGCAAATGCAGGAAAGCACGCTGTTCACCAGCGTAACGCCGCTGGCGATCTTGGTAGCAATGCTGGCCAGCTCCACCGTTTGGCCAAAAATATAGCGGTTGCGGAAATAGCCCAAAAACGGATCGGTAAACACATTCAGCAGCAGGCCGCTGAAGGCACTGCCGGTAACAGCCAGCAGATATTTGCCCCGCGGTGTGGTTTTGGGGTTCAGCTGGTGCAGCTTGAACACATTTTTGGCGCACCAGCCGCAGGCAAGGCCAATGATGAACTTTAAGATAAAGGTGGTCACGGCATAGCCGGGGTCACCGGCCACCACATCCGCCAGCGCCAGGCCGATCGCACCGGCCAGACCGCCGGAAACGCCGTCCAGCAAAAGGGCGGTCAACGAAGTAAAGGTGTTGCCCAAATGAAAGCTGGAACCGGTGCCCAGCACATTGGGAATGCGGAAAAACTCATAGGCCACAAAGCTGAGTGCGGCCATCATGCCGATCACAGCGATTTTGCGCGGGGTAAAGCGTGTGTGGGTCAGCACGGCCACCAGCAGCGCCAGCACAACGGCCAAAAACAGCAGCAGCCACATTACAGGAGCAGACATAAACAGATCCCTCGATTCTTTCTTTTTTTATCAGCGCGGTATGCGCCCAAACTTCCCCACCCGCCCTCTTGACCGCAAGGCCCTGCGGGTGTATGCTCCTATTATACGGTCTTCTGGCTCTATCGAAATAGCCAGAAATAAACTTTTTTATGGGGTCAGTTTGCTATGGTCACTTTTGATGCACACAGTCCGCTGCCGCTGTATGAACAGCTGTATCGTTTTCTTTCTGACGAAATACGCACCGGTGAGCGCCCGGCGGGCAGCCGCCTTCCGGGCAAGCGCTCCATGGCCGGGCAGCTGGGCGTAAGCGTGAATACCGTCGACACTGCCTATCAGATCTTAGCAGCGGAGGGGCTGGTGGAAAGCCGCCCGCGCAGCGGGTTTGTGGTGCTGGAATACGATGCGCCTGTGCCCGCGCCCGCGCAGCAGGCCCTGCCAAAGCCCGGCGCACCCGAACCGTCGGCGCACTTTGCGTTTGATCTTACCACGGGCGGCGTGGACACCGCGCTGTTTCCCTTCCGGCAGTGGGGGCGCATTCAAAAAGAGCTGCTGTACAATCAGCCCGAGCTTTTGCGCCACGGACACCCCTTGGGCGATGAAAGCCTGCGCGCTGCCATTGCCGGGCATTTGCGGCAGTATCGCGGGGTGGCCTGCACAGCCGATCAGATCGTGGTGGGCGCCGGCACCGAGTATCTGCTGGGGCAGCTGGCGCATCTGTTTGCGGGCAAAACCGCGGCCGTGGAAAACCCGGGCTATCGCCGCACCAGCGCAATTTTGCAGGTGGAGGGGGTTTCTGGCTGCCCGGTGCCCATCGACGAAGGCGGCCTGAGCCTTGCCGGGCTGCGCGCATCGGGGGCGCAGCTGTGCTATGTGACCCCGAGCCATCATTTCCCTACCGGCGTCACCATGCCCGCACCGCGCCGTGCCCAGCTGATCCGCTGGGCGCAGGAGCAGCCGGGGCGCTATATTCTGGAAGACGATTACGATTCCGAATTTCGCTACGATATCCGCCCGCTGCCCAGCCTGCAGGGCATGGCCGGGCCCGAGGGGCCGGTGGTATATCTGACCACCTTCACCCAAAGCCTTGCCCCCAGCATCCGAATTGCCTGCATGGTGCTGCCGCCGCCGCTGATGGAGGCATACCGGGCTTTATATGCGGCCTACAGCTGCCCGGTGAGCCGGTTTGACCAGCAGGCCCTGTGCCGCTTTATCACCGAGGGGCATTTTGCGCGGCATCTGGCGCGAATGCGCCTTGCCTATAAAACCCGCATGGAAATGCTGGCCGCCGCGCTGGAGGCTGCATTTGGCCGCGAAAACATTCGCCTGCAGGGGCGGCACACAGGGCTGCATTTGCTGCTCACGCTGCCCGGCGGCCCCGGTGAAAGCGCCATGGTGCAGCGCGCGGCCAAGGCCGGTGTGCGCCTGCGCGGGCTGGGCAGTTATTACATGGCCGAGGAAGCCTCCTGCCCGCCCAACACGGTGGTGGTGGGGTATTCCGGGCTGGACACCGCCCAGATCCCCGAGCTGGTGCGCCGCCTGCACGAGGCGTGGTGCGCACAATAGCACAAAAAAAGCACCCCTGCACACAGAATGTGCAGGGGTGCGCTGTGTTTATATCGGATTTTGCGGGCACAAAAATGCTCAGCCGTTATAGCAGATGGCGGCGCGGATCTTTTCGGCGGTGGCCTCATCGGTCAGGCACTTTACCAGCTCCAGCGCAAAGGGAATAGCCGAGCCCAGGCCGCGGCCGGTGATGATGTTGCCGTCCACCGTCACGCCCTCGTGGGTAACGGCGGCTCCGGTGAGCTGCTGCTCAAACAAGGGGTGGCAGGTGGCATTTCTGCCCTGCAAAAGCCCCAAGGAAGCCAGCACGCTGGGGGCGGCGCAAATGGCAGCCACCCATTTATGAGGATCGGCGGCAAAGGCGCGGCACTGTGCGGCCACCACACTGCTGCCGGCCAGATGGCTGGTGCCGGGCATACCGCCGGGCAGAACGATCATATCTACATCCGAGAAATCCACTTCGTCGGCCAGAGCATCGGCCATCAGGCAAACACCGTGCGAAGAAGTGATCTGACGCTGCTTGCTGATGCTGGCAGTATCCACGGCACAGCCCGCGCGGCGCAAAAGATCCACAGCCAACAGACCCTCGCATTCTTCAAATCCATCGGCTAAAAATACAACTGCTTTACTCATAAGAAAACTTCCTCTCCGGCTCAGCACAGAGCCTGTTTTTATGATTTTTATAAATTCCTATATCTCTTCTATGATACACCCTTTGTCAAATCATGAAAACCGCCCGGCGGGTAAACTTTGAGAAAATTTGTATAAAATTCCGGCAAAGCACTTGCTGTCTTGACACCTGTATAGTATAATAGCAGAGCACTCCGGTGTTTTCCGGGGCAGCGCCGGATAAAACCCATCAGGGAAAACCGTGACCGCAAGAGAGGAAATCGTTTGATATGGAAAAAGTAAAGGCTTTTCTGAAAAAGAAAAATGTAGAGATCAGCGCCAAGCGCTATCTGGTGGATGCACTGGGCGCTATGGCGCAGGGCTTGTTTGCCAGCCTGCTGATCGGCACCATTGTAAGCACGCTGGGCCGTCAGCTGGGCATTGAATATCTCACCACGCTGGGCAGCTATGCCAGCGCCGTGGCGGGTCCTGCCATGGCTGTGAGCATCGGCTGGGCGCTGCAGTGCCCGCCGCTGGTGCTGTTCAGCCTGGTGGCTGTGGGCAACGCCGCCAACGCACTGGGCGGTGCAGGCGGCCCCTTGGCCGTGCTGGTGATCACCGTGATCGCCGCCGAATGCGGCAAGCTGATCAGCAAGGAAACCCGTGTGGACATTCTGGCCACGCCGGGCGTGACTATTTTTGTGGGCGTTGGCCTGGCCGAGCTGATTGCTCCGGGCATTGGCGCGGCGGCCAGCAGCGTGGGCCAGTTGATCATGTGGGCCACCGAGCTGCAGCCCCTGCTGATGGGCATTCTGGTGTCGGTGCTGGTGGGCATGGCGCTCACGCTGCCCATTTCCAGCGCGGCCATTTGTGCTGCCCTGGGCCTTACGGGCCTTGCAGGCGGCGCTGCCGTGGCAGGCTGCTGTGCCCAGATGGTGGGCTTTGCCGTGATGAGCTATAAAGAAAACGGTGTGGGCGGCCTGATCAGTCAGGGCATCGGCACCAGCATGCTGCAGATGGGCAACATTGTGAAAAACCCGCGCATCTGGATCGCCCCCACGCTGGCAAGCGCCATCACCGGCCCCATTGCCACCTGCGTGTTCCGCATGACCATGAACGGCACGCCGGTGTCCAGCGGTATGGGCACCTGCGGTCTGGTGGGCCAGATCGGCGTGTACACCGGCTGGATGGCCGAGATCGAGGCCGGCACCCGCGCTGCCATTACCGGCTTTGACTGGCTGGGCCTTGTGCTGATCTGCTTTGTGCTGCCCGCTGTGCTGAGCACTGTGTTCTGCGAGATCGAGCGCAAGCTGGGCTGGGTGAAGGACGGCGATCTGAAGCTGGACTAAGCCCTTTGGAGCAAAACCTATAAAATAGAAGCACCGCCGTGCCAAAGCGTTTTGGGCTTTGCACGGCGGTGCTTTTGTATTTGATGCGCAAAAATGCCTTGGGCACCACCGCACAATTCCCGCCTTACGGCTTAAGCACCGCTCCGACGGCTGCGG
>OIWU01001901.1_pt1 | contig 18999 bp, 17 predicted proteins | sample 1587711 | NCBI WGS metagenome assembly OIWU01 (sample SAMEA3888909, study PRJEB22519) | human gut metagenome | biome: human gut; feature: human-associated habitat; material: faeces | place: Denmark | collected 2010 | reverse complement strand
AGCCCATGTGATAGATGTGATTGGCTGAGTCGAACACAGGACTGGTTATAGTGGCAGATGCAACGTGAATCAATTCACTATCAGAAGAACTGTTGCTATATGAGGAAGTCGTTCCATCGCAGTAATTGAATGTTCCATTATATACAGTATTGCCCTCTTCAGCAACAAGCACAGGATAAGCATCTGTGCCGAGTTTCTGATACCAAGCCAGTTCACCTTCTGATTTGCTTCCGTTGAGCAGGTAAGCCACCTCGCCGCTCTTCAGCTGCTCTGCGGTGAATGCCTTGATCACGTCAGCTTCATTCTTACCGTCAGGATAGTTCAATGAGCCTAGTCCGATAGCCTTTACGGCATCATCTGTCTGCTCAGTTTTATTGATGGTAAGCTTCGCGCTGCTGTTGTATGCCAAGATGCCAGAAGCGGTGCTGGAGGAATTGTTTATGTGTCCAACAAGGAGACCGGCACGCTCAGTATCAGAAGTAGCAGTAACATTACCAGTGCCAAGCACATTGTTCAGATTGCAACTTTGAGCATTTCCTATCAAGTTTCCGACATTTGAAGTTCCTGTTATATCGCCATAGTTGGCACAGTCTTTGATGGTTCCACTCTCGAAATAGCCAACTAAGCCGCCGACATCTTCTGTTCCTTGTACCGTGGCGTAGTTCACACAGTTGTAGGCGTTACCATCAAGATAACCTGCAATACCGCCTGTAAAGTCATTACCTCCTTTTATCTGGCAAGTATTTGATATTTTGATATTTTGAAGGGTGTTTCCATTTCCTGCATAACCAGCCAAAATTCCTATATCATTTTCCGTATTTGTCACATTTGCATTCTCAAAGGTTAGGTTCTTGATTGTGCTTTGATAGATAAGACCGAAAAGCCCCTTATATGCTTGGGTTGCATTGATATAAAGGTTGGTGATGGTCTTGCCATTTCCGTCGAAAGTACCTACGTAATTCCAATCACCATTTCCAATAGGCTCCCAGCTTAGTTCTTCTAAGTTTTGAGACGCATCAGCCGCATGGCAGAAGTCCTTTAGGTCAATGACCTCAACATTATCTGCTATCTTAGCGCAGATTTCATAATTCCCCTTATTCACCGCATCACGGAACCATGCCAATTCCTCAGCTTTGGTGATAATGTAAGGACTGCCTTCACTTCCGTTACCCTCTGACGGTGGAATTGCAGTCTGTGCCCATGCCCCCCCATAAGGCATGAGGATAGCCATCACGAGCAGCAGCATCGTGACGAGCCGATTCGATTTGTGTAATTGTTTCTTTTTCATACACGTTTTGTTATAAATGATTAATGTTAATATTTTGTCTTATATATCTGCTTGCCAGTTTATCGCAAAGATCAGGAGCTTTCCTCTATGATGGGATAGGCTGCGCTATCATGTCCATTGGATCATCAGAGCGAAGATGATTCCTGAAAACATAAGAGGCTTGTCTGTATGATGAACAGGTATGTCGGACAGCAAACCGGCATGGCTTCAATCTAGCAATCATGCTGCAAATATACAAAAAATAATTGAAATAAGGTGTCGCATTCCCATGCCTAGGTGTCGCATTCCTATCATTCAGGTGTCGCATTGGTGGGGGAATGCGACAACTAAAAGGGATTTTTTCGATAAAAATGTCGCTTCTCTCTGGTGTTTTACAAAAATTAGCAATTTAGGCTTCCTGTCATCCGGAGCAGCATTTGTAGCCGGATAGTCACTCTTTTCCGTCTCTCAGAGCCTCCCGAAAGTCCATTTTGCGTAATGCCAACAATAAGAAAAAAGGGGCAGCATGTTCGTTATGCTGTCCCTATATGTAACATTTGTTAGCCTGTTTTGATTTAATCTTCCGCATTCTTTCGAAAGATAGAATTGTAAAGATTATGTATCTTTTTGGGTGTTTATATACGCCTCCAAGAATACAGCTTTTATCCAAAAGTCAAGGCAAACAATGGCTGATTTTATCCAAAAGTCAAGGCAAACAATGGCTGGCTGCATACTGTGTAAGGCGCACGCCAAAAGTAGTAATCATCGTTGGGATAATGCCACTTTTTATCCCTGTTTCTGCCACGAAATCAGCCATACGATTACGAATGCGCATATTCAAGAAAAACAAGGATTCTTTAGCCAAATCGAGCAATTTTCCTTCGATTTGGCTATAGAATGCCTTGCTGATTACTATTATCCCCCTGGGCTAAGAGCTTTTGAGCTTTCAGCCCGTACCATACAGTTCTTTAAGACTTACACAGGCAAGATTTTGAGAATCTGGGGGAATTTTAGGCAAAAAGATTTTGAGGAAAAGAATATTTTATGTATATTTGCCCCCAATTGTAACATCAACAAGTAAAGATTTTGAATATATTCATTATGAAACAAAGGAATACAGACATCGACTGGATAAGAGCCATCCTCATTATTCTCATGATATTGATTCATATCGTGAGTTTCGGCAACGCATATCCCCAGCTCAAGGCAGGCATCCTATCTTTCATGATGCCTACCTTCCTCATTATCACAGGCTATCTCGTGAATATCGGGAAAAGCCCAAAGGAGATGGGAAGATACCTGATGTGTCTCGCTTTGCCTTACGTCATCATGGTTACCGGGTTTTCTGTACTTTCCTATTTCATGCCCGTAAGAGATGGCATCACGGAACTATCCCTCGCGCAGATTTGCGAGAAGATATTCGTTACTTCCATCGGTCCCTATTGGTTCATCCAGACCATGATTATCTGCGGCATTCTCTATTACGTCAGTTTCAAGGGAGCAACCTGGGGAAAACTCAGACAAGGGGAAACGACGATGAGCACCACCACAAGCCTCTTCATCTTCGCCACCCTACTCCTGCTCCTGTCCAAGACACCCGCTCTTTCGCCCAGTGCCGCCACCTATTATTTCATCGGAGCGGTACTCAGACAATGCCATATCGGCTTTGACAAGATATTCCGTCCTTCACCGGTAGCCCTGCTGCTCTGGATCAACTTACTGGGCTTAGAAGAATGGTACGACTGGGGCACGCTCGCCATCGTCTTCTCCTGCTGGTGCTGCATTTCATCCCTGATGTGGATACACAGCCTCATCAAACGCCTACAGGATAATGCCTGCGTCCGAAAGACAGAAGACACCTTATTATATATAGGCCGCAACACGCTTCCTATCTATCTCTTCCACCCTATCTTTACGATGGCAGCCAAGTTTTATCATCCCCTCTTTAGCTGGGACAGGAGCGAAATCTGTTTTGCCCTCGTTACCATCTTCATCGCCATTGCCGGAAGCATCGGCATCGCCAAGATGATGGAGAAGACCCATCTGGCTTATCTCTTCGGAAAAGGAAAGATGCTGAGATAAATAATACCACGATATATTTGGTAATTTGGAGATTTTGAAGTACTTTTGCAACATGAATATCAAGAACAAGATAAATAATATGGATGATGCCAAGCGAGAGAAGCTGGGCGAAGTCATCAGATTCGGAATCGTAGGCGGACTGGCTACGGTACTGCAATATGTCATCTACCTGGCTATGATGCCGGCACTGACCCATTTCATCCCCAACATGGGCGACCACAGTCTGGCTACCACCGCCAACACCATCGCCTACATCGTGAGTTTCATCTTCAATTTCATCGCCAGCACCCGCTATACATTTAAGGTAAAGGCGAATGCCAAGCGCGGAGCAGGATTCACCCTCTCCCACATCGTCAACTACTCGATGCAGACCCTCTGCCTCAACCTCTTCGTAGGCTTGGGTCTAGCCAAACAGCTGGCTATGATACCCACCCTCTGCATCTGCATCCCGGTAAACTTCCTCCTGGTAAGGTTCTTCCTGAAGAAATAAGGGGATTCCCAAAACACGATAAAAGAAAGATATGAAAAAGATATTCGATATTTTTAAAATCAAGAAAGAAGAAAGAGTTTCAGCACTCGTCGCACTCATCATAGCATGTGCCCTCAATGCCCTGACTGTCATCAAATACCACAGCCAGTTCTCGCAGATTACAGATAATTATCACAAACTCTTTGTCAAGACCTTCCATGTGGCAGGTTTCGACCCGCTTACCTATAGCATCGTATCTCACTGGGACACAGAATATAACGTATACCGCCACCCGCTGCTGGCGTTCTTCATGTATATCCCGAATCAGATAAATCAAGGATTGATGATGCTTACCGGCATCAACTGCGTTCAGTTTGTCGTGGGAGCTATCCTGGTGTTCTGCGCCTTCTATTCCTTCATTTTTCTTTACCGTATATTCAGAGAAGTGATTGGTACAGAGCGCTTTGATGCCAATCTGCTCTCTGCCTTCTATTTCTCTTTTGCCTATGTGATGGTTTCAGCGATGGTACCCGACCATTTCATCATGTCGATGATCATACTCCTCTGTACCCTGTATATCACAGGCGTATGCATGAAGAAAGGCAGACAGCTTACCATCTGGCAGACTATCCTGCTCTTTGTATTTACAGCGGGCGTATCGCTCAACAATGGTCTGAAGACCTATCTTGCCGCCCTTTTCACCAATGGCAGAAAGTTCTTCTGTATCAAATACTTCCTGATAGGAGTCATCCTTCCTGCCGCACTCATGTGGGCTTTCGCCAGATGGGAATACCGCACCTTCGTATGGCCTAAGGAGATGGCAAGACACGAGGCTAAGATGAAGAAAAACAAGGAAGCCACAGCCAAGATTTACCAGCAATACCGCGACAGCACTGGCGTGAAAGACTCGGCAAAGGTAGAAACTGCCGTCAGGAAAATCATCAAGGATAAAGCGCATGCCAAATATGTTCGTGACCATAAACAGATATGGAACAAGAACACGGGCAAGCCTATCGCCAAGGGCGAATTCATGAACTGGACCGACAAGACGACCTCCCGCTCGCAAACTCTGGTCGAGAATTTCTTCGGTGAAAGCATCATGCTGCACCAGCAGAACCTTCTGGGCGATGTATTGCGCAACCGTCCGGTTATCGTGAAATACCAGTCTGCGGTCAATTACGTGGTAGAGGCATGCATCGTTGTGCTTTTCTTACTTGGCATCCTTGCCGGAAGAAAATCAAAGTTCCTCTGGCTCACCCTGACATTCTTCCTGATGGATACTGCCCTCCATATCGGTTTGGGCTTCGGTATCAACGAGGTATATATCATGACTGCCCACTATATGTATGCCCTTCCTATCGCCATCGCCTTCCTGGCGCTCAAGGCAAAAGGAAAGAACCAGAAATGGGCCTTCAGAGGATTGATGCTCGCCATCACCCTCTATCTGTGGATAAGCAACGGATACCTACTGGTAGGCTACATGCTAGGATAAATATTAGCAAGAAGCCTTGATCCAGCGGATGATATCCTCATGCATCATATCAAACTTACGGGCAAAGAGGCGGTTGCTTTGTTCCAGCTCCTCTTTGTCTGCCAAAGTCCAGACGTATGGATTGCCCCGTTTCCAGTCAATGAGTCGCATACAACCCTCATATTCATCTTTTTCAGAATACAGGGCGGCCCGGAAATCGGGATGATTCCATACCAGGGTCTGCAGGAAGAACTCGTCAGGGCAGAAGGTATAATTGAATCTTTTCAATACAAACGGCTTCTGGCTCACCACATACTCCACGCATGCCTGCGTGATGCTCACCCAGTTGGCTCCCTTGGCAAAATCCATCTTCTGGCGATGCAGGAACGGCATGAGCAGCATCGAAAGATATTTATTCAGTCGCCTGGTAATGGCATTCAAAGCCCCATACTTCGAGCGGGTAAGACTGGTAAATAGCCAATAACGCATCATCTTCCGGCGGCAATCCCATTCAAATTCCTCACCATGATTGATGCCCACAAACTCCTTGCCCTGATGCTCATCGAAGAACTGATGAATGTAATCCTGCGATTTGATAGGTAAATCCTGACCACTCAGCAGATGGTAGTAGGCATAAGGTCCATGCTTCAAAGCCTCCTCGAAAAGCACATACTCCGCCTTAATCTGGCTCAGATTTCCCCAACGCACATCCACCCTCTGTTCCAATAAAAAGAGGCGTGCCTTGGAAAGAACCAGCGGTTCGGCACCATCAAGCATATCCGATTTCCGGTCGATATGCAGAAATATATCATTTCGCTCATCATCGAGCATCGACAGCAATACCCTCAGAAGCGGTAAACTGCCATGAGCCATTATCAAAAAAGCATGTTTCATTGTCATTATTTATCTTTATTATCCAACTGTCCGTCCTGATGACTTTTTCATCATCATTGCGACAAAGATACACCAAATAAAAGAGAATACAAAATAAAACTCCGTTTTTATCAGAAAAAAGACACAAAATAGAGCCTTTCTTTTTGAATATTCAGAAAAAACAATTACTTTTGCAGCGCTAAGAAGGAGATGCTGCATGCATCAGCCCAGCAAAAAAATAATCAGAGAATGAACAATATATTTAGAATTAAAAAAGAAGAAAGGCTCTTTGCCTTGATTACACTCATCGTTATCATCGCCTTCAATGTGCTGATGATAACCTATCATTTTGATGATTTCGGCAAACCGAAAGCAGGATTCTGGACGCTCTTCACCAAGAACTTTCAGATTTCAGGTTTCGACCCCTACACCTACCTTACCCTCTCGAAGTGGAAGGTGTATTACACGGAGTATCGCCACCCCATGCTCCCATTCTTCCTCTATCCTTTCTCGCTACTGAACGGCTGGCTGATAGAACTCACCTCCCGCAACTGGGCAACTACCATCGTGGCGGTGATGATGACATTCTTCTCCACCTACTCCACCCTCTTCTTCAGAAGAATCTTCAGAGAGGTGATGCAGCTGAAGGCTATAGACAGCAATGTGCTCACAGCGATGCTTTTTTCCTTTGCCTACGTGCTGCTCGTCACCTTTGTGGATGACCATTTCGGCATGTCGCTTTTCTTCCTGTCGATGACACTTTATCTGGCAGGCAAACAGCAGCAGGAACACCACAGCATGCCTTGGTGGCAAACAGCCCTGCTCTTTTTCTTCACGGCAGGCATCACGCTGAGCAATGGCGCCAAGACCTTCCTTGCCGCCCTCTTTACCAATGGCAAAAAACTCTTCCGTCCGAAATATCTGGCATTGGGCATCATCTTGCCTACCCTTCTTATAGGTGCTGCAGGCATCTACCAGAACAAGGCATTCATTATTCCTAATCGCCTGGAAGGAGAACGGCTCGTGGCCCAAAAGGCTGCTAAAGACAGTACTTTTAGGGCAAAGATGGAACAGAAGCAAAAACACGATAAGGCCATCGCTGGCAAAAATATCCAGAAACGGGGCATGCTTTCATGGGCAGATATGTCTATCTCCCGTTCAGAATCACTGGTTGAAAACGTTTTTGGCGAATCGCTTATCCTGCACAGAGAACATCTTCTGGAAGATATCCACAGCCACCGCCCGATATTCGTGAAATACCAGACACCCGTTCCTTATATCATAGAGGGTATCATCGTGATTCTGCTGTGCATGGGCTTTTGGACGGGAAGAAGATCGGCCTTTCTCTGGCTCACTGCCTCATGGGTGGCATGCGATGCCTTCATTCATCTGGTCATGGGATTCGGACTGAACGAGGTTTATATCATGGCTGCACATTGGGCGTTCATCATTCCGATCTGTATCGGATATATCATCAGAAACTGTAAGGAGAAATATCTGCCTTATCTTCGTGGAGGACTCGCCATCATCACCATCTTCCTGTTCTTCTATAACAGCACGCTGATATTCCAGTATCTCACAAGATAAAAAAAGAGAACCCGACAAGATAAAAAAGTATCTTAGATTAAAACCATCATGCTGAAAATAAGTATCTTAACCCCTATCTATGGGGTAGAAAAATATATCGAACAGTGCGCCCGTTCACTGTTCGAACAGTCGTATGCGTCTATCGAATACATCTTTGTAGATGACTGTACCCCTGATAAAAGTATCGGCATCCTACAATCGCTTCTGAAAGAATATCCGGGAAGAGCACAACAGGTACGCATCATCCACCACGACAGAAACCGGGGCGTGGGAGCTGCAAGACAGACGGCACTGATGGCGGCTACAGGCGATTATCTTTTATTTGCCGATAGCGATGACATGCTGCCGAAAGATGCAGTTGAGAAGCTGGCAAGAAAAGCAGATAGTAGCCATGCCGACCTGATTGATGGCGGCTACCGGGAATGGTGCGATGAAAAAGCAGGAAGACTCCAGAAACCTTTTGATGTTTCTGATGAGAAGCTGCTCAAACTGCTTGTCTGCCAGAACATCATCACCAACCGGCTGTGGGGCAGAATCTATAAGCGTTCGCTCATCATGGAGCACAGGATATTCTTTGAAGAGGGCATCAACTATGCGGAAGATCTTTTCTGGAATGCCCAGTTCATGTTCTACGGCAAAAAGGTGAACATCGATGATGCGGTATATTATTACCGTACCGACAATGAGAATTCCTACAATCACAATATCTCTGAAAAGAATCTCCTGTCATACTTCAAATCAACCCGCCGACTCATCGATTTTTTCGAGCAGAACGATAAGAAGCATCAGTACCTCAGGGCCACAGAGATAGGCATCGTCAATGCCTACCGCTGGGCGGCAAACGCTCATGTAGCCTTCGAAAAGGTGGATCAGGCGCTCGACTACAAGCCTAAGAGCTGCCTCATCCGACTCATCATCAAGCTCATCAAAAAGGGGGTACCTGTCAAGAGGGTGAATCTTATCTACCTCGCTTACAGAAAGCTATACACTCTTCTAATATCTGCACCTTCAGCAGTTTCATGATACAGAAGTAGATGGTGGCTGAAACCAGCAGACGAACCAGCAGCAGGAGATAGATGTTCTGCAGGCTGCGGGTCATGAAATAGGTAACTACCATCGTGGCTGCCGCACAGAGCATGAATGGCAGTATATCCTTTGCCACATCCAGGAACCGCAATCCGGCAACACGCTTCATCATCCACTGCCAGACCAGAAGCCAGGCTATTATAAATAAGGTATAGGCTATCACCATGGTCTGGATGCCATATTGATGACAGAACAAGACCAAGGCGAGCAAACCCACTACCTGACCGATGTTGCACCACATATATACATCAGAACGCCCCTTGCTGATAGCCAGATTCTGATAAAGCGTGTAAATAGGCATAAAGGCACCGCTCACGCAGAGAATCTGCAACAGCGGCACACTGGCTATCCATTTCTCATGAATCGTAATCAGAATGAATTCACGTGATACCAAAGTCAAGCCAAACATCAAGGGGAAAGAAAGGAATGCCGTGAAACGGAGCATCTTTCTGAACACCAGCAACTCGCGGTTCTTATCGTCCTGGATAGAAGCCAAGACGGGCTGAGCTATCTGTCCCACCGTATTGGCAACAAACGAATTAGCCTTGGTATCCCAGTTATAAGCCTGGCTATAGTTACCCACATCATTAATCGGATAGAACCTGCCGAAGACAAAGGTCAATACATTGTTGCTCACCGTATTGATGATGTTGGTAACCAGAAGTTTCACGCTGAATCCGAACATCTTCCTCACCGGTCCGAAATCGATATGAAAGTTCGGGCGCCATCCCGTATAATAATATCTTCCTATATTCAGCACGAGGATAAAGATAACCTGCTGCCAGGCAAGACTCCAGTAAGCCATGCCGCTGAATGCCAGTACCAGTCCCACGACGTTCGAACTGATCAGAGCCATGAAATTAACGATGGTAATCTCCTTGTTCATCATGTTCTTCATCATATATCCGTTCTGGGCGATGCCAAACGAAGAGATGAAGAAACTCAGGAACACGAAGCGCGACAGGGAGGTGAGACAAGGCTGATGGAAGAAATCTGCTATCAGCGGCGCACAGAAAAAGAGCACCACATACATGGTAAGACTCACCAGGACATTAAACCAGAACACCGAGTTATAATCGTTGTCGGTGGGTTTCCTGATATTCACCAGTGCCTGGGTAAACCCGCTACTCTGCAGATTGCCCGCTATAAGGGTGAATATGGTGAGGATGCCGATGATACCATAATCGGCTGGCGACAACAAACGCGCCAAGAAGATGCCAAAGAGGATATTGAGTACCTGGGTAGAGCCACTGTTCATCGCTCCCCAGAACAATCCCTTGGCGGTTTTTTCCTTTAATGATTCTGCCATCGTTTCTATCTGATAAATATGGAATATTACTTGTTTTTACTTTTTAGAATGCAAAAGTAGCATAAATAGTTTGAAGTTCAAAACTTTTTGCTTACTTTTGCAGCCGTAAAACAGAAAAAGTATGGATATTAAGAACATCAAGAAGGAATGGAACGCCACAATACTCGATATATTGAAGGCTTTCATCGAAATCTGCAACAAGTATCACCTCAGATATTACTGTTGTGCCGGCACCGCCATCGGAGCCGCCCGTCACCACGGAATGATTCCCTGGGACGATGACATCGACGTACTGATGCCACGCCCCGACTACGACCGTCTGCTCGAAATCGCCAAGCATGAAGACTTTGGCAAATACGAGGTAGTAACTCCCTACAACAACGAGTCATACCCTCTGTATTTCTCCAAACTCGTGAACCGCGAAACCACCCTTATCGAGGAGAAGGAGCGTCCCTGCATCATCGGTCTTTACGTAGATATCTTCCCTCTTGATGCCACCGACGATGACCTGGAAACGGCAAAGGCGCTGTATCGCAAATACTCGAAGACCATCAACCGTCTGAATGCCGTAACCACCCACAATACTTTCTTTGAGTACATCTCCCTGCTCCTGCACAAGGAAACCTGGGGCCGCTTTGCCATCAAGACGATTGCCTTCTTCTGCCGCAGCAAGATGCGCCACCGCCTCATCCAGCAGATGGACGAGATGAGTCACCGGTATGACTTCGACAAGGCGAAGAACGTACTGGTGAATACAGGTTCCTACCACTATAAGGAGATTTTCCCGAAGGAATGGCTCGGCAAGGGCAAGGAATTCCCATTCGAGGATACCACCGTCTTGCTGCCGGAGCAGGCTGATACCTATCTGCGCCACTTCTTTGGCGACTATATGAAGTTTCCACCCGTAGAACAGAGAGTAGAGAAACACCTTCGCTACTATCTGAACATGGAAAAGCGGGAAACATGGGATGAGATTAAAAGAAAGCTTTAGCCTTCCCTCACTTCCTGCAAGGTATGTCCGAAACCTTCTTCTACATCAAAGAGCGGTTTCCAGTCTAAAGCCTTGAGCTTATCCGTACTGAAGGTTGCCTTGGTGATAGGCGTGGTATTGCCCTGCTGCGCATCCGCCTCAGGAATATCAAACACCACCTTTCTATCCGCTTTCCGGGCTATCAGTTCTGCCAGTTGGCGGATGGAGATATTCGATTCTGAATGAGCCACATTATAGGCATTTGCCTTCTCGCCATCCAGCAGGAGGCGCAAGATGGCATGGGCGGCATCTACCACATAAAGCCAGGAGCGGAAAGCCTCACCCTTACTCTTCAGGACGATATCCTCACCCTTCAGAACATTGCGGATAAACTGGGCATACACCCTATTGTCACTCTCCGTAAAACCCGGACCGTAGGTATGACTCAGTCTGGCTATCACCACATCGGCATCATACTCTGCTCCGTATGCCATGCAGAGCGTTTCGGCAGCACGTTTGGAAGATGGATAGCAGGCACGCACCGATGCACAATCCACATAGCCGCTGCTCTTCTCGGTAAATTCAGAGCCATCGCCCTCGCCATAGATTTCACCCGAAGAGATATAAACCATGCGCTGCATGCGGTGACTCAATCCATATTCCAGCAGGTTGGATACGCCGTTGATGTTTGCCTTCATCACCTCTACAGGGTTCTGCTTAAAGAAGTTAGGACTCGCATTGCTGGCTGCATCGATGATGTAATCAGCACCCTCAGCCAACTCATTATAGACTGGTTCCCCTATCATCCTGTCCATGCTCTTGATGACAGGCTGGGTAACGTCTATCTCTGCAAAGAAGAAAGATTCATCCTCCCAATAGGCAGCAAACTTCTGTCGGGCACGTTCCTTGTTTCTTCCGGCTGCTATCACCTTGTAGCACCGGGCAGGATTCTGCATCAGCACATCAACCACACAGCCTCCTACCAATCCTGTAGCACCAGCCACAAGAATGGTCTTGCCATGCAGACGCTCCAATTCCAGACCTTCCCGGAAAAGGCGCGCAATATCTTCCTTATATGGTGAATTTCCTATCATAACATGTTTATTTTAACCAAGCCTCAGGCTGAACCTTCATCAGTGCCTTCAGTATCTCCAGATCCTCAACGGTGGTTATCTTGATGTTCTTCTCTGAACCAGGCACGATATGCATCTGTCTGCCTCCCAGTTCTGCCATCAGGGTACAGGATGCCACCGAATTGGCGATACCCTTCTCCTTAGCCTCTTCGTGGGCTGCTATCAGATTGCCCAAACGGAAGGTCTGGGGTGTCTGGGTACGGATCAGTTTGTCGCGCGGAATACTGGTGTTGGTCGTGAAACCATCTTCGCTCTCCAGGATAGCCTCTCTACATTTGATACCCGTAATGGCATAGCCATACTTCTGGCAGATGGCGATATTGGATGAGATGATGTCTTGCGACAAGAGTGGGCGCACGGCATCATGCACCAGCACCAGGTCGTCATCACCGCATCCCGCCTCTTTCAAGCCATAGATACCATTGTGGATCGACTCCTGACCATTGCTTCCGCCAGGGAATATCCATTTCAGCTTGGTAATGCAGAACTGGTTGGCATACGACTGCAGTACCGTTTCCCAACCTGCCAGACATACCACAGCAATACCCTGAATATCAGGATGCTTCTGAAAAGCCATCATCGTATGGATGATGATAGGACAGTTGTCTACATGCATAAACTGCTTTGGGATATCCTGTCCCATTCTATTGCCAGAACCTCCGGCTATGATCAATGCATAGTTCATATTCTCTATCTTTAAATTGATTATTTCTGAATGATTCTCCCCGGATTCCCTACCACGGTAGCCCCGGCGGGAATATCCTGGAATACCACGGCACCGGCGCCTATCGTCACGTGGTTGCCGATATGGATGCCGCCGAAGACCGTGGCGCCGGTATAAATCTTCACGTCATTTCCTATGGTAGGCCTGCCGCCCTTGCCGTTGCCCAGCGTCACCATCTGCAGACAGTAGAAGTCATCACCTATGCTTTCTGCATTGAGATAGGTGGCATAGCTGTGTTCCAGATGCGCACCCTTCCCGATATGCGGACACCAGATGGTCATCGTACGCTCGGGAGGCAACAGCCAGCTGATGAAAACCGAACGGTATTCGCCCATGCGGTAATAAAACAGATTGCGGAAACTCCTTTCGCGGGTGCATGCCTTGATCAGGTTGAGCACCGTAGGCTTCCTGTCCTGCACCTTCAGCAGGTCGGCATCTATCTCCTTCTTATGAAGCAGATACAGAGCGATATGCGGCAACATTCGCACCGCCGAAGCTGACAATATGATGGTTTGTACTATCGGATTCATGACTTTTAATCTTATTTTTATCTTTGCAAAGATACAAAAAATAAAGCAACTAACATGCTTTTATCCGAAAACAATTGTTCTTTTCACTAAAAATAAGATAATAGAACAGGGTTTGTAGATTTTTAGTCGGTTTTATTGCTAAATAATGTGAATTAAATAGCTTTCCATACAACTTTTCCGTACCTTTGCACAAAGTTATATATAACGATATTTTAGAAGAGGATAAAACAGAACATTATGAAGAGGATATTGATTGTAGAAGACGATTTGGCATTCGGAACGATGATACAGACTTGGCTCAAAAAGAAAGGATTCGATGTAGAAAGGGTAACATCTGTAGGCGCTGCCATCAAAGCGATGGGAGCCGGTGATGCATTCCATCTGGTTCTTTCCGACCTGCGCCTGCCCGACCACGACGGACTGGTATTGCTCCAGCATATCAGAAAGACCGATGCCCACCTGCCTTTTATCGTAATGACTAGCTATGCAGAGGTTCAGAATGCCGTATGTGCCATGAAATCGGGTGCTACCGATTACGTGGCTAAACCCTTCCATCCCGAAATCCTCTTAGAGAAAATCCGTGAGGCTATCCAGTCGGCTGCTTCTGCGGTTTCAGCCCCTCAGCGTGCGGAATCTGCCGCCATGCAGGATGCGCCCCAAGAAGAGCAGCAGGGCGCTACGGAAGTGCCCAGATATATAAAAGGTGAAAGCGAGGCTTCCAAACAGCTCTACGAGTTCGTTTCGCTCGTTGCCCCTACCCCGATGTCAGTGCTCATTCTCGGAGCCAGCGGCACCGGAAAGGAATATGTGGCGCGCAGCATCCATGAACAGAGTCTGCGCAAGGACAAGCCTTTCTATGCCATCGACTGCGGCGCCATCCCTAAGGAGGTGGCGGCATCTGAATTCTTCGGATATAAGAAGGGTGCCTTTACCGGAGCCGAACAGGATAAGAAGGGTGCTTTCGAGATAGCTAACGGCGGAACGGTTTTCCTCGATGAGATGGGAAACCTCAACTACGAAGTACAGGTGCAGCTCCTCAGAGCCTTGCAGGAGAGAAAAATCCGTCCGCTGGGCAGCACGCAGGAGATTGATGTGGATATCCGACTCATCTGTGCCACCAACGAGAATCTGGCGCAGGCGGTAGCCGAAGGCAAATTCAGAGAGGACCTCTATCACCGCATCAACGAGTTTACCATCTACATGCCTGCCCTCAAGGACAGAGGTGCCGACATCTTCCTCTTTGCCAACCTCTTCATCAAGCACGCCAACCAGGAACTGGGCAAGAATGTGCTCGGAATGGATGCCAAAGCCTCCGAAATCATTGCCTCATACGACTGGCCGGGCAACCTGCGCGAACTGAACAATGTGATGAAGCGCGCCACCCTGCTCACCCGTGGCAAGTATATCGGTGCCCAGGAACTGGAGAAGACGATGGCACAGACCTCCCCAGCCCGACCAATCAATATGCAGCTGCACAGCGAACAGTCGGAACAGGAAAGCATCGCCGCTGCCCTGAGAGCCACCCACGGCAACAAGAGCAAGGCTGCCCAACTGCTTGCCATCGACCGCAAGACTCTCTACAACAAAATGAAGAAATACGGCATGGAGTAAAACATACCACACCCCGATTCCCCAATATATTCCACACTATATTGGGGAATTTTTCTACACCTTTTCCCCACTTTCCCCACATCCCGTTTCTGGCGCAAGACACCATCAGCCCTGATTACCAAACACTTAACCAAATCTATCATTTTCTGGCACGCCTATTGTGATATTATTTAGCGAACTCGCAAATGAGTTTCAGCAAGAGAATTAATAAACAAAATAATATTCACAATTTAAAAACAAAAGAATTATGAAAAAGTTAGTATTTGTAGTTATCGCAGCAGTAGCAATGGTATCAGTTAGCAATGTATTTGCAGGTAACAGAATGGTAAACGTTGCAGGTTCAGAACCAGTAGACACAGTAGCTCCAGCCGACACAACAGCAACACCTGTTGAGACCCCAGCAGAGACTCCTACAGACACTACAGCAACAACAGTGAATTCAACCGTAGCAGAGTAAATTCACCTTCAGAAAATAGTAATTACGCGTCGCTTTCAATGAAACAGGAGATAGATGACCAGCTTTTGGCATTTATCTCCTGTTTTCGTTGGTTTATATCGCATTTTTGATTAACTTTGCACGCAAATAGCAAAAAGATTCAAAACATTTAAAGATAAGAAGATGCAGAAAACAAACGTTCCTTTCAAGGTAGCCCTGGGTTACATCATCGTCGCCATCGTACTGATTCTGGCGATAGGGCTGGTATATCGCAACACCACAACCGTGCTCGCTATCAACCAGGCAACCCGCGACTATATCGAAAAGCGACAGGCAGCCGACAGCACCATGTCCAACCTGCTCAAGGAGGAACAAACCAATCTGCAGCAGCTTACACGCGCCATGCAGGGCAAGTCATCCCACAACTATCTGCACGAGAAGATGAACAGCCTCAACAGTGGCGAAGATTCCGTTGTCGTGCATTCCAAGGCACCCAAGACCCATGTGGCAAAGAACACTACCGTAGAGGTGATGAAAACCCGCAAGGGCTTCTTCCGCCGCCTTGCCGATGCCTTCAGGAAGGAACATGCCGAAACGCTCAGCATCAGACGCGACAGCAACCAGGCTGTCACCGATACCCTCTCTACCCCGGTCAACTTAGCCGGAAACGTAGCCGATATCCTGGAACAGATTGACCGCAAGGAGAAGCAGTCTACACACGATAACCATGATGCCATCAACCGCGAGGTGAGAGACCTGCAGATAACCAATGCCCGCCTCGCCCTGCGCTCCTCCCAGCAGCTCAACGATATCCACCAGCGCGAACGTCAGGCGATGCAGCAGGCTATCAACCAGGCGATGCAGGCGCGCCAGAATCTGCTCTGGCAGATAGGTCTGCTTGCCATCGTAGCCATCACAGCCGCCGTCATCCTCGTCTATTATATCTACCGCGATACGCAGAAGGAACGCATCTACCGCGAGAATCTCGAAGAGGCTAACGAGGAAATCAGGCGCATCATGAACCAGCGCGAACGCCTGCTCCTCACCATCACCCACGACATCAAGGCTCCGGCTGCCAGCATCTCGGGCTTCATCGACCTGATGAAGGATTATGTCGACAAACCGCAAGGCATCTCCTGCCTCAACAGCATCAAGGGTTCTGCCACCCATCTCTCCCGGCTCGTTGCCGCCCTGCTCGATTATCACCAGTTGGAAAACGGACTGATGAAGCTGAACCCGGTAGATTTCTCGCCTGCCGACATGTTCCGCCAGTGTGCCGGAGAGATGCAGATCCTGAGCCGTGAGAAAGGACTGGAACTGCATCTGGAACTCGATGGCATCAGCAGTCCTCAGACCTACTACCGTGCCGATGCCTTCCGCATCCGTCAGATACTCAACAACCTGGTTAGCAATGCCATCAAGTATACCGATAAGGGTAGCGTCACCATCCAGGCAGCCATCAGTCCCCAGCACCTCCTCACCTTCTCGGTAAGGGATACCGGCAAGGGCATGACCACCGAAGAGCGCCAGAAGGTATTCCAGGCGTTCACCCGTCTGAAGAGTGCCCAGGGCATCGAGGGCACCGGTCTCGGACTGAACATCACCCAGGAGCTGGTCAATCTGCTCCAGGGCACCCTGCGTCTGGAATCCGTCAAGGACAAGGGCAGCACCTTCACCGTCACCATTCCGCTTGCCTTAGGTACCGCTCCTGCAGCAGAAGAGGCAGAAGAGCAGAAGCCGCTCACCCCAGTCAAGCCCCATTTCGAAAATCACAAGATACTGCTGCTCGATGACGACCCGTTGCAGCTCCGTCTGCTTCAGGAGATGCTGAAGAAGCTGGTAGGCGACAGCTGGCAAGTCTTTGCCTGTCTGCATGTAGCCGAGGCGCTCACCGTGCTCCACAACGAGCATCCTGCGCTGATGATGATGGATATCGAAATGCCTGAGATGAACGGCATCAGGATGATTCAGCACATCAACCACAGCCACATGAAGGTTGTAGCGATGACTGCCCACGATGCCAGCATCATCAGAGAATTGAAAGAAGCCGGTTTCGACGATTGCCTCTTCAAGCCGTTCAGCACAGAGAAACTGAAAGAAATCCTCGGTTTGGAGGATGCAGCATCAGCAGCAGAGGATATAGCAGAGGATACAGAGAATACCGCATCAGAAACAGAGGATACTGCATCAGAAACAGAAGATATTGCAGAGGAAACAGAGGATATTGCAGAGGAAGCCAATAAGAATTCCCGTTTTGCAGCCCTCCTGACCTTTGCAGAAGGCGATCCGGAGGCAGAAGCCGAGATACTCAGCACCGTCAAGCAGGAGTTGTCATCCCATCTCCAGAACCTCCAGCAGGCAACAGATGGCGAGTTATCAATAGAAGCCATCGGCAAGACAGCCCACAAGCTCCTCCCTATCGCCACGATGATAGAGATGGAGACCCGCCAGTACATCGCCGCCCTCGCTCCCGAGCATATCAGCGATCTGTCAGAATCTCAGATAAGAGCCTACACCCAGGCCGTCATCGCCGACCTGAAGGGGCTCCTCTAGCTATCAGCTATTGTATCTCTTCCATCGACAATCCTGTTATTTCCAAGACTGTCGATGCATCCATCCCCTTTGCCAGCATATTCCTGGCAATCTCAAGGCTGCGCTGGTTCATGCCTTCTTCTCTGCCTTCTTCTCTGCCTTTCTGGTATCTGTCATCCAGGAGGGTTCTTTCAACACTTACCGAATCCCAGAACTTGTCGTAGGCTCTGAGCTCGGCATCTGTAAAGCCGGAAATCTCCAGTTCCTCTACTGACGGCAGATACTGTTGCAGGTGTATCAACTCGTCCTCGCTGAGCGGCAGGAGTGCGTTAAGAAGGCTGATCAGTCTTTTAGGATGATTGCCGAATATCTTCTTGAACGTGAGGTCTGCCTTAGGATCTAAGTACTTCATAATCATCTGTTTTAAAATTCTATAGCGCAAATTTACGACTTTATTTTCATTCGCACAAGAGTTTTAGACATTTTTTCAGACAAAATGAGCTGAAATGTTGAAAAAAAAATCTTTTTCCTCACGTATTACGTATAGTGTAAAAGATGTAAATGTATATATATAATATACTTGGTATAGTATAGGGAAGGAAAATATGCATCTAACTGCCTGATATTCAGTAATATATATTTTTAAGATTCTCCCTGATAGTCATTCGGGCATATCAGAAAACACATGATTGGCCCTGATGGTACCTATTATTGGCTCTGGTAGTCATCAAAAAAAGGTAATTTGCCCTGGTAGTCATTGAGCGCTTAAATGAGGTAAACAAACGATGTACTTCCGTTTACCAACTGAAGCGGCTGCGTCGGGTTACAGATATGGCTGCGTTGGGTTAAGGATTCGACTGCATCGGGTTAAGGATTCGACTGCATCGGGTTAAGGATTCGACTGCATCGGGTTAAGGAT
>OIWU01001900.1_pt1 | contig 19000 bp, 19 predicted proteins | sample 1587711 | NCBI WGS metagenome assembly OIWU01 (sample SAMEA3888909, study PRJEB22519) | human gut metagenome | biome: human gut; feature: human-associated habitat; material: faeces | place: Denmark | collected 2010 | reverse complement strand
ATCCTGCGAAATCTGCGGCGACCACCCTACCATCGATCATCTCATCGACTATGAGTAGGCTGCGTGTGATTTGAGATAGAAGAAAGCATCGGGTAAACACGCACAACTAGATAAAAACAATTTAGGCAGTAACGCATCCTTTCGGATTCCGTTACTGCCTAAAATTTACCTATAGATTTTCAACCCATTTTCTCCCACTTTTCGTAAAAGCAGACCACAGGTATAGGCAACATGCAATGATACCTACCCCACCTAAAACAATGTACATTCCTTCCATAATCATTTCTTTTTTAATATGTTATCAGCAAACAGCGCTAAGAAAACTGTAGCAAACAATCCCACACCAAGCAAAAAAGCATATGGTTTAGCATCATCTACACCAAGTACCAAACCTACCGCAGCAACAACAACCATAATACTTCAATGATTGCATCTCACTCTCATCCAAAAATTCATTATGCTCTAAAATAAGTATAATTAAATCCAAACTTTAACCTTGACAAGTACGCTTTCTTATAAGACAAATTAAAGATAGAGAGTACCTATAGAAGTTCATCAGCCACCTCTATGATCAGTTCAGAATCTTTATTCATAACTAGCGCACAATAAATTTAATCTTCCAAGGACCTTTTGTTGCAGGCTCCTTCCAATTTTCCTTTGCAACCATCGAATCGTGAACAGCTTTGCGAACAGCCTTGGCAAATTCACCTTTAACCAATGGCTTTGGTGCATTAATACCTAACATCATAATCTAATCTCCTATTTTTAGTTTATATAACTACCGCAAAGTTACGCTTTTTATTGAAACCACCAAGAAAAAACCCGAAAATCTGCAAGCTATCAGCAAATTACGCAATGCGCCAGCCGACAAACAATCGCAATTCTATTGCGTAAGCACCTCCAGCCAGCCCCTTGCGGGCACAGGCTCCGCTGGCTGACCAAAACCCAGGCGGAGGCTATAGCGTAGCCAGCTACATCCCTTGCCCTTTTGGAAAGGGCGAGGGCTTGGAAGTGGGTTAAGGACCCTCCCGCTGGGGAGGGACAGGTGGGGCAAATATAGCACCGGAGGGCGGTTACATCCTCTCATCCCTGAGGGTTTCTGTCCCCTATAAGGGGAATCGAAAGGGCCTTAAGACTATTAAAGGCAGGTTTTCGAAAGACAGCTTCAGAATTCCTTTAAAGACTAATCTTTAATAAATGTTTTAAGAATTCATCCAAACCAACAACATCAAGACCAGGAAATTCTTTCCACTTTATTACGTCATAGTGATGATCTTCGGTAACTATATACCTAGCACCAGCAGTTATTGCACAATCCACAAATTTATTGTCATCCGGATCTTTTTGAATCAAATTGAAATCAAAATATACGGTTATGAATATAGTATAAGGATTACTAACAATTGCATCAATGATATATTTGGCAGTCTCTTCATTGGTCAAGAGATTTAATATTTCCTCATATTCGTTTAATATGGAGGTAGTGACGCACAAAAGATTAGTACCATCAAAAAAGCTATCCCAGATTCGACGATATGGGCTTCTTGGTGATATACTCTGTATAAGACAGTTAGTATCCAATACAATTCTTTCCATAAGACCTTACTTTTTCAACATAGTATGCAAGTCTTGATGACGTAGTTCATCAAGCTTTGCCTGATTCAGCTTCCCTGAATTCCAAAGACCTTCTAAGCAAGCATCTGCTTTTTTGCGAAAATAATCACTCAAAACAGTTTTCACTTCAGAAAGTCTTTCTTCTGAACCATCAAAGGCAAACATCTTCAACAAGTGTTGCTGAACCGGATTAAATATTGCTGTTTCCATAAACTTTATATTAAACGTTCATACTCTAATGCAAAATTACGCTTTTTCTTCGAAACCACCAAGAAAATCGAAAGAAATCTGCAACTCATCAGCAAATTACTACAAAAACTGTAAACTATAAACTGCTATTTCCAGGCGGTCCCAGCCCGCAAAATCTGGCGAAGACCTTTGATGGTCCGCCAACCTTATAGCGTAGCGGTTCTGAGCACCGGAGGGCGGTTACATCCTCTCGTCCCTGAGGGAAGAGAGGCTTGGTGAGAAAGGTGGAGCTCTCCTTGCAGGAGAGACGGAGAGGTAGGAAAAACTCCTTCTTTACTGGTAAAGAAGGTTTCTGTCCCCTGTAAGGGGAATCGAAAGGGTCTTAAAGACTATTGAAGGATGATTTTAGAACCCTACGCCTCTTTCACCATATTCCAAAGGAACAAGCTATTACCGATGATATATCTTCTCCACACGAAGAAGTCAAAAACAGCACCGATGGTACCCACATGACAATGGATGTTCAACTCATTCCAATGAGAGTACGTCCACTTCTCCTGCTTAGGCGCCGTCATGCCAATCCAAAGCAGATCAGGGTTGTCAGCATTGACGGCATCAATGATTGCCTTGTTGTCCTCATCCGGGAATTCATTTAAACCTTTAAGTCTAAACATCATCATGTTATATCAAATTCTCCATTTTCAAAATACTCACGGTGTTATCCAGAAAACTCGACATATAAGAGTTTTCTTTGTGATCAATAACCCATGCATATATTTCTTTCATCATTTCCAACCCCAACTGCTTTTGTTCGGAGTTACCAATATAATAATAGGAAGTGGCAATCAGTTGTTTTGCCTTATTGATGTCCACCTCAGAAAGTGGATAGTTTTTATTATATAAGCTCTCATAAATACTCAAAGCTTCCTTTGCCGTGTCTATTGGATTATGCCCTTCTATAGTGTGGTTCTCTCTACACCATTCCAATTGCACAGCACCAATATTAATAAGAGTCTCACCGATAACTCGTTTGTTTTCTTTATGAGGCACATGCTCATAGATAAATCGACGAGCATCCAAAGCTTTCTGATAGTCTGAGATAGCATCATTCCATCTCATCAATTTATAAAACAAAAAGCCTCTATTGTGATAACCTTGCGAAGCACTTGTCTTTCCTTCAATAGGATTGTAGCCATCTATAGTTTCGGCGTAATGCAAAAGTTTCTCCAATAGATCGAAAGCAAGCGGCAAAAGAGTTTCTTTCATTGATTCATCCATGTATTCCATTCTGTCAATGATAAAAGCCGATATGCAATTCGGTAAATAGCAGAAACAGTAAACATAATGATAATCCTTGGGTGTTATCGTCAAATGATCTCGGCATTGATTAAATATAAACACTGCATGAGAAATGAGATCCTGCATCCCGTCATCCCAACGTTTTGGAATGGCTCGTAACTGTACTGCATAAAAATCGGAGCATTGCAACAGACATACCTTCATTGGGTCATTCCATTCTTTTATGTCATGTCCCATCTGCAGAATCACATCCCATGCATCTTTATTTCTCTCCAAATCTATGAACCCATGTGCAATGCTCGTATATACCTTGATGATAAACCTATGACTTGAAATCGAATGGTCGTCAATCTGTTTCAGATTGGCGAGAACAGTCTTGTATAATTGCAGTGCAGCAGGGTCTTCATTGCGCATAAGGGCATTGGCAAAGTTGAATCGACAAGTCTCTATAAATTTCGATGAGATATTACGTTTGTCAGCCCAGTTAAAAGCCATATGGAAGAATACATCTTCATCATATTCTCCGCCATATTGGTCGTATGTAGCTTGCAATAGCTGCATAATGTCCTGCATACGCTCATCAGAAATTATCACTCCTTTGGCAATAATCATCTTCAATAGTCCGTAAATCGATTTTGCGACAGATTTTATTTCACCCATATGAATATTTCCGACCGACACGAGATAGTTCAAACGAGCGACGAGTGTTCCTATAGTGGATAGCCAATCGTCGAATATCTGCTCTTTCTTCTTATGCAATATAGACAGGGTCTTTTCTTGTATATCAATAGAATTGTTTATTGATTCCAAGTTCAAAGGTTGGCTTACGTCTATATTCGTCTCAATATTGCTTGTTTGTAACGAAGCAAATTTTAGAGTAAGATTTTCATTGACATATTTCAACAAGTTGCCCATTTCGTTATTCAAGACAACCTTCTCGTTTCTACTCTTTGCATCTTTCTTATGAATCAAACTTTCAAGCTGTTTTCTCACGCAGTCCAATCTCTGACATTGTTTGAGCAAGTCAACATCTTGTTGAAATAAGCTCTTGACAGCCGCTATCATGTTGCCAGCAAAAGTGACACAACCTTCAGAATAAGCAAAGCCCGAACAATCATCAAAGACTATCATATTTCCCTTTCTCTTACGATAGAGGTAGAGAAACAGATTTGTTTTGACATCATTCATGGTACCATACTCAATGGTGAACACGCCATAATTGGCTAAAGCATTGTTTATTTTTTGACAAGTATTCAAGAGAAGATTTCCTTTCTCCAGATAAATAGCTACAGGCAACTTCCCCTTATCACCAGCGGATGCCTTTATTGCAGTTACAATTTCCTCTTCTTCATCCAAGTTACAATGCTCATGAGTCAATGCCACATAATAGTCAGATTGCGGTATCATTTCCCTTTGATGTTTTTCCATCAATATACATCGGGAGATATTATCGTCTTCAAGAGCATCATTCACCGAGCGTACGATGTTACCAAATTCAACCCATCGCTTGGGAGCATCTGCACCTATAGTTGCATATATTTTATCTGTGGAAAGAGATGAATTAGGCGACATAACATTATCACATTCATTCTTAGCGATATAATCCTCTATAACATTCATCACTTCCGAGCATACATGGTCAATATCGCTACATTTCATAGACGCAATCGACTCCCTTGTAAGGAAGTTACTTACAAGGTTTACTCCATCATCAGCAGGAAGAGTAAACACATGTAGATTTTCAGAATTATTACGTTTGGCGAGCACGATTTCCTCTTGTGTATATTTCCCGCATCTGTTTTTGAACAGCCCAATAACGATTTGGCTTTCATCAACAAGATACTCGTCATACTCCGTTTGAGTTCTCACTCCCAAAAACTCTGGTCGATAGTCCTCCCATACCATCAACTGTAGCCTTACACCTTTTGCTCGCCACTTGTCATCGACTTGTCGAATTTTATCACCGATAACCATTCGCTCATAAGCCAACTCACAAGAAGAGGCTAAAAATATCTTTATTGTAGTCATGCACATAGGGCTTTATTCATTACCGTATAATACCTTTTGTTTATCCTCCCAGACCGCATAGATCAATCTATTGAAGAATGATTTTAGGAATCTAATGAGACAGCATTGTACCCCAACCAATTATTCTTTTATACACCAACTCTAGTTACAGCCATTTTGATACAGCTTTAATGGTATTACCTATTATCATATAATTGTAGCGGGTGAATCGGTACCAACAAGATATCAGGCTCTCAAGGAAGCAAAAGCTCTATCCCTTACAATCTGCGGCATATATGAATTCTTCTCAACCTGATTGCCAAGCCCAAGTTTAGGGTACACCATACCGCCTACACCCGGTAACACAACACCCTTATCATCTCTGACATCATCAATAGCAAATGTAAGGAACTTAAATTTAGATGAAACCGAAGAAGGGAACTCATTCATTAAACTTTCCTTAGCGCTTACAAACATGACAGGAGCTGCGATAATAATTTTCTGCGGATTTACACGTTTCACAAGATAGTTCAACTGTGATTTTACAACACAGGAAGTACTGATAATCGATTTTACGACTATCATCGTATCACAAGTATCACCCTCCATATCTACATAAGATTTATTGATTTCTGAAACCTCAATCTTTGGATCTTGGCAGATAGTAATCCTATTAGACCACAAAACAGCCAGTCCAATGTTATGATGCAAACTATCAATCAAACCTTTCGCCAACCAATCAGCATCTTCAGATGCACAGACAAGCAACACATTTCCTAAGTCAGGATACTTTTCAGTTATTAATATACCAAGTTCAGAACCTAATTCCGAAAAGGCCACACGATATTCTGCAGAATCTACATTCGGCTTTATGAGCTGAGTTAAAGCCTGTTTAACTTTCAGCTTGTTTTCATGATTTAAATTTTCAAATATTCTAGCCATAATCCTTCCATTTTAAATCAAGTTTTGAATCATAGTTTCTACATCTTGAATCTTCAATAAGCTACGCAACTTTTTATCGTTTAACTTAAGAGTGCCCTCAAAATGCAGAAAACTCCATTCTATCACTTTTTTATCCACCTTTAAAGAAAAGCCCATGCCACTCAGTAGTATAATCAATTGATCTTTTAGAGTTTCATCTATTGGCATTCCACCATACCACTTATCTTCCATCAGAGTCCAATAGCCCTTTACATCCAAGTTGCTATACGAATCAGCTTGCCATAACGAGATGAGAATCATTGATACTACTTCAATCTTGTTATTTTCACCTGGTTTACAGCCAACAGCCTTATAAGCTACATCTGCAAAATCTTGCCAATAAATGTATTCATTCAAGCAGTGCAACATCGGATAGGATTCTACAGAGGTAACCCCTTTCAAGCCATCAGGCATACTCTCTATCAGACTATCTTTTTGTTCACTAACCACGAGTTTTAAAGAGAACCTTTCAGCCCGCTCTTCACATAGCTTCTTCTGCATGGAGAAATCATATTTCAATTCACCATGTTCCATACTCCCCCAAGATGGATTTTTCTTATTCTTTAATTGATGATAAACATTCGTAGTACCATCAGGAATAAGCAAATCATCCACATAAGCACCTTCAACTTGTCCTGAGACGATAGTCGAATAATTCCCATTAGCTATTTCACGGAATATTGCAAAAACAGCATAATAGGCTTCATAGAGATTACCTCGTCGACCACTTTCACTGCCACAATGCTTATTGGCTAAGTATTTTTTTCGTTTCCATCTTCATCCATAACGATGCATTTTATTTATCAGCGCAAATATACATGTTTTTTCAATACCAAACAAGTTTTTTATCAAAAATAACATCTTTTTAACTTAAAGTGTATCCTATTTGACGATAGCGCTGTATTGGTACCATAGAAGTACTACTTTATTCCACTTTTAAGAAATGAGAAACATCATCAAACAAATCAGCATCCAGTTTCATATCATTCTTGCAAATGATTTGCATTTCAATTTGCGTTGAAATCAATGAGTTATTAACAGAGAACAAATACTCTTTCAGAGCTCGTAACTCTTTGATGAGCCATTCATGCTTCTTCATCATCCAAAAACACATCAATGTACACTTCTCTCTTTTGCATACTAAGTCAATATCTTTTTCAGGACCACCAATAATTCTAATATGGATGTTACCATCTTCCAAACTGCAATCACAGCCTTCACATTGATTTTGTTTCGTAACAGTTGTCAGATATTTAACATTCAAATAAAGCCTAACTATAAGCTTCTCTGTTATTAGCTTATCGTACAAATCCACACTAATTGTATCAGGAATATGGATCTCATAATCAGCATCAAACTCCAGCTTATCAGTAATCAAATGAGATATCCAATGAAAACGGGATATATCAGATAAGAAGCTAACATTTTGACGCAGCAGATGATAGTTAACCCTATCATTGGCAACATCAAACGAATCTGCTAAACGAATGAGTATCATCAAGTATTTGAGACTGACAGTATCTCTTTTCGCTCTTGATTTTAAACCATAAACATCTTTGTAATCCCAGCCATGGCTCTCTGAAACCTTTGCCACGAATGAAAGAAGAGTTGGTTCCAGATAGTCCAGCAACGAATGCGCTTTAGATAAGATAAAATTCGCAGTGTCAATATGATGTCTTTCTCGTGTCCTATCACTAAAGAAATCATAAACAGCTTCAAAGACCTCTATAAGATGATTGCCTGCTTCTTTATAATGAGCATTACGCTTTTTCATTTTATCATCTTTCTTATAAATACCAAAGAACTCCGATACCGTCTCTTGCATTTTCAGAACCTGTTCTGATACGAACTCAAACGTATCACTATTTGGGGATCCCAACTTATAAAGGTCAGGGTGTATCACCATACTGATATCATGTAAGTAACATGCCAGGAACAAGATATAATAATCTATAGACTTCAGGTCGAAATAATCTATCGTCTTTACAATATGAGCAGCCTGATTGACAAGAGCAACAGCATGTTCCTCGTTGTGCAAGGTATAAGCATTTAGAAACTTGGAACCATTATACCAAAGTCCTTTTGTGATACGATGAGTTTGAATCAAATCATCAATCCAATCTGGGTTCTTCACAAGATGTATGAATGTTCCAAGCACTCCTATGAGTGCCATATCAACCTTCATTTGGTTGGAAATATTATCGTTATCGATACTTGCTACAAATCTCTCAAACTCATTAAACTCAAAATTTCGATTTCTTAAACGTAGTAAGATACGAAGCTCTGTATAGCATAGTTTCTTAGAATTGGACTTGATAAAAGAATGATCGTCAGAACATCTCACACCTATTGACTCCGAGAAATATACATTCAATATCTTGCGTAGAAAGTCAGGAGAATTGTGCCGAACAAATCTAGAGCATTTTTCTATTCCAATTGGACAATAACACTCACATGAATCATCTAAACAATCAGAAGTTATATCTTGCAAGAATTCACAGAACCTTGAAAAATTTGCAGTCTGTTTCAACCCTATATTTCCACTATAGTTTTCTTTCACCCAACGTCTGAGTGAAGCATACTTATCGATATTGATAGCTTTCATAGCTATCGAATTCTCAACATCTTTTTGATAGTACAGAAAATTACTTGCCGGTTTGTACTTCTTTGTATGATCAGATTCAAAACTTGCAATTTTTGTCCTTATTTCTTTACCTTTCTTTTGAGATATTTTCTCGATGAGAAGCCGGTATTCCGATTGAAAAATATTCTCTTCGTTACTTTCAAGCCAATCACCTAGCTCATCTTTACCAGCTTGTTCTAACTTATGAGTAAAACTGTTCCAAAGTCTTTTTTCTGACTCCAAGTCTATTTTCAGATTAAATAAGCTAATACGATAGAGAAAATATTTTTTATACCGTTTTAGCAGCTTTATTCTAGCAGCTTCACTTTCCTGAACCCAGCCCCCATTATCGGTTTTATTCTTTTTATCTTGAAGCTGTTTCAACTCTGCATCAACTACTTCCTTTATAGCACAAAGTTTCTTATAGGAAATAGAATCATCAATATCATCAAGGCTCCAGAACAGACTGCCAGTATTAGATACACACCGTTTTATATCTTGCAATCCATCAAGATGGTTATCAGCATCATCTATATAAATACATGAGCTTTTACCTTCGGTATGAAATTTCACTTTATATTTTAACTGTTCCTGAAAAGCTTTGCTTTCCTTAGGCAGCAATCCATAAAAATCATTATCCTGCTTTTGGGAATTTACAAATAGATCCTCTAAGTCTTGGTTTAAAGCTCTTATTCTTTCACCAAACTGATCTGTATTCAATCCCGACTTGATATAAATTACGGAGTCATCAACGTAGAAATAAGCATCACCATCAAACAGTTTTTTCGACATCATTCTTTTTTTAACCTCCAACATGCAGAGATTACCAAAGAAATAAGACTGCGGTAATCCTTGAGGTATTCCACAATTCATATAGAAAGAATTCCCGCTACCTTTTTGATAACCTTCAATATAATATTCATCCTGCCACGATTCTATATTTAATGGCGAAATTTTAAAATAGAGAAGCTTAGCGACTGCAATTTTCAAGGTCTCCAAATCATCATTCGGCTTTCCATCTTTGCTCAACGAAAATGCAGCGGATAATTTATCTATTATAAGATTATATAGATATTCAGGAGATACAGAAGGGAAAAAGTTTTGGATATCAAGAGTAACTTCTGTCAGATAGCGATGATTATTCTTGTAATTTCGGCAATTCTCGATGACATCATCAGAAAATGCCTTATACTGTTGCTTCCAGGCTTTAAATAAGTATTGTACATCTGTACTTGGAAGATTTCCATAAAAGTTATGAGGTATCAACTTGGAAAGCTCAGACAGGCTACGCTTTTCGTTATCATCATCATACATCAACCAAGTCAGAATACATACCATGCATATCATATCTATCAGACGAGCAGTATGCATAGGACGGTAGATGAGTTTTCCATCATCATCTACCTTTTTCATTCTGAAATACACAGATATTTCAAAAAGCTCTCTTTTATCAGGATCAAGAATATCCTTAAGACGGCATTTACAAGCATCTATGACTTTTGTTATAAGGTCGGCGTTATACTTGTCTCCCAAGGCATAGTAAAGTTCAAGATCGCTTTTAGCAATCATAACCTGATCTTTTCCCATAACCTCAGCTTTGCTATCAAGCAGACCTTTATCAAAAACATAAGACTCCAAGCTGTAAATAACATTATAGATATTGCAATCATTCAGAATCTTCTCTCGCAAAGAAAGAATTTCATTATTATTGATTTCATTCATGATGATACCCTTTCCAAACATCTTTGAATTTATCGATGAGAACATTTATAGAGTCCTCTATTTTAGCATCTTTCAATTCATCTTTATCACTGCGTTTGCATTTCATGGCAAACAACAGTAGCTTGTCTTCCATTACCGTAATCAAGATGCCATGCTCAACCGAAAGAAGATTGTTAAACTTATCCCATTTCAAGGTTATTTCAGGCAGAAGAGAACCTTCTTGGAAAGATAAGCAAAACAAGCCATTAAAGACAAACTCACACCTCTTATATTTTTTCTCTAGTTTCACCAGACTATTGACAGCAAGGAACATATCGTTGAAAAACAGATATAAGGCTGTCAACTTGGTCTGAAAGTTATCACACTGTTTTCTCAAATAACTCCAGTTATAATCAAAATGAGGATTAGATGACAAGAAAAATGTAAAGCCAAAAAGAGGCTCATTCTGACTCACCAACATTTTCACAAAATCTTCAACCTCTTCCTTTTTATCTACATTTTCTACATTCAAGTTTAGCAAGAAGTTCAATACCTTCAATTTATGTTGCTTGTCACGCAATACACTTTTATCGTAAAAAGTATTTTTCCCTGTCTTTTCCCTTTTTTGTTTAGCATTCTCCTCTTCCAATTCTATCTGTCGTTGAAGATCTTGCAGTAACCAAGATGCAGTATACTCTTTTACCTCACTATCTTTCTTTTTTGCCATATTCTTTCATATAATATTCACTATAGTCTTTTACACCTTCAGGAAGTTCCTCTAAGTTCAATGGAGTATAGAGATTAATAAAAAAACTAAGAAGTTGACGAAAAGCCAGCAGTCCTGCATCATCCGTATCCGGATACATATGCAGATGAAACTTTGCCAACTTCATCAGATCCATTTTAGGCAATATTGTTGCACTCGGTATAGCTAATGCCTTTTTACCAGAAGACAATAAGGAAAGACAATCCGTAATACCTTCACTTATATATAAGTCATCTCCATTTTTCAGTTCATTCAAGACAGGTAAGTTAAAAAGTCTGGTCTTTTGAGCAGAAATAAACTGAAAACGAGGTATTTGCTTTTTATTATTCTCACCCAGATACCGAGATTGAAGCCCAACCAAAGTACCATCAACATCATAATAAGGAAAGAACAGACAAGGAGTGAACACACACAAATTCATATTTGCATTTACCAATCCACTGTTTTTCAACACTTCCTCAGAAAATGTAGACTTCAATTGTTCTAGAAGTTTCCATGGAGAATCCAAAGAAACAATGTTCAGAGACTTGATGACTTTCGGATCGAGCTTTCTTTCATCAAACAGGAATTTACTTCCTTGCTTAGTCAAAGTACAATGATTTAGCACGAACTGCGCCACCTCTCTGGCAAATGGTCTAACTATATTTTCTTGCTTTATCTTAAAATGCTTTGGTGTTGTCGGTTTAATCTTGATATTTTTGGAGGTATGATCAAGATATATACCAAATTGTTCACATAGCCATTCACAAGCCTGATTAAAGTCCAAGCCACCTTTTAACTGAACAAACTTAATGGCATTGCCTCCAGCTTTACAGGAAAAACAGTACCACCTACTACGGTTCTCTCCAAAAAAAGCCATACTAGGATGCTCCTCATCATGCGCAATGCACAATGCCTTATGATGTTTCACATCAACGCCGAGCTTTTCTGCAACACTCTCACAAGAAAGCTCATTCAACTTTTCTATAACATCTTTAGGAATAAAAGCCATAATTTAATGAATATAAGATTAAGTTATATCTTGATGAGTATCATCTTCTTCGTAAAAATAATAATATGCCACTATCACTTCTCTTACCTGAGTATCAATACACTTCTTTGCCTCATCAATCAGCAATTTTATGAATATCCCAGCAATAATACTAAAAATTAAAGCAAAGAGCAAGCCTACTAGTATTTTTCAGAAAACTGGATGGATAGGAAAACCACACCATTCATCAAACCATTGAATGAAAGCTTCACCCAAGTCATTCCATACAGGATAACAGCGCACGAAAACAGTAACAGACAAAAACATGACAGGCAGAATAAGTCCTTCATATATCGCCCTCAAGACCCAAAAACGAGATATATACACGAAGCGATTACGGCAATCCTCGCTTTGAGATTTGTCCAATCTCATCCACATATACGAATAAGCCACGCTCTTACTATCAGCCATCAATTTTGTTATGGTCTCATTTTTGAATACGAAATGCTTTGCAGTATCCTCAAACGTAGAATTCAGATAGTCATCTTTGGATTTATTTTCGAAACGCTTCATGATCCAACAGCGAAATTGCTTACCAGCTATCCAACTTATCATCCCCAGCACGTATGCTATAATGATACATACAACCACGGATAATATCACTTGATTCTTATGAAATACAAAACCTTTAAACTCTGGAAACGCATATATCAGAAGCCCCAACATAGACGTTCCAGAAATCAAGTACGACATATCAAAGATATTCAACGCACCAGTCACTGTATCAAATTGCTTTTGAAAGTTCATATATTAATTGCCTAATTAATTGTTTTCATTTTAGGTACAGAGTATATCACCAATACAGCGTCCCCACTATATTACAAGCAGGAACACCTATCAGTATTTTGAAAAAAGTTTTTTTGTATCGCTTTAAAGAAGATAGTAAGCATTAACTTGTATTCAGTCGTTTCTACTATCTCATAAAAAAGGATATGGCTATAGTACAAATACCGCATTATTACCACTTATGCCTATGCATTATTTCTGTTTCTTAATGCCTTTTCCAAAACCTCTTGTGATATTTCATTTTGGCATCTGATAATCTCTTGCTGAATTTCTTCAGCATGTTGTAAGTCGCCTATATTCAAGCAATACTGATGGAGTCTTTGCAGGACTGCAATAGCTTCTAAATTATTTGCACAAATCGCCAAAGCTGCCAAATCTTTCTGTTGTTCATTATTGGCTGCCACTTTGAGCACCTTGAACATATTTTCTAAAAACATATACATAATTACTCTGTTATAAATTTATATGAATCTGCTTATGCAAAGCCTTTGTCCCCAGGCGGTCCCATCCAGCACAACCTGGCGAGACCTTTGATGGTCCGCCAACCTTATAGCGTAGCGGTTCTGAGCACCGGAGGGCGGTTACATCCTCTCGTCCCTGAGGGAAGAGAGGCTTGGTGAGAAAGGTGGAGCCCTCTTTAAGGGTAAAGAGGGACGGGGTGATTTTCGAAAAAACTCCTTTTGCCTAAAGGGAGGCAGAGGGTTTCAAAAGGGCATACCCTCCAATCACCCCATAACAAACCAGCGGTATGAGAAAGGCAATCGCCATGCTACCCGTGGTATCCGCAATATACCCCATGATTACCGGAGCAACCGCACCACCCACTATCGTCATGATAAGCAACGAAGAAGCAAGCTTGGTCTTTGTACCCGCATCCCTCAATGCCAGCGAGAATATCGTCGGAAACATGATGCTCTCTCCCAGATACAGGGCGAAGAACGCAATGAGAGATAAGGTTCCGCTACATACCACCACAATCAATGTGGCAATAAATGTAAGGATAGCACAGGTCAGCATACCGAAACCGAATGCCATCACTCGCATCGGCTTCTCCTCCACCTTCTCGTTCGTATCCGCCTCATGCGCTCTCCTTGGATCCGGCAACTTGATCCTTGACAGGACCAGTGCCACAGCAAGCACGAAGATACCCACCAGGGCATAAGGAATGGCAATGTTGACACCCGAGAACAGGAGCTGTCCGCCAACCAGCGGTCCTACAATCCAGCCGATACCATTAAGCGACTGCGACAGGTTGATTCTGCTCTCCGCCTTGTCAGGATGTCCCAGTACCGTAGTATAAGGATTCGCACTTGTTTCCAGACAGGTCAGTCCGCATCCTATCACAAACAGCGACAGAACGAAGAAGTAGAAACTGTTGATCCTGCTTCCCGGTATGAACATCAGGGAACCGATGCCAAACAGAACCAGTCCTGTTATCACTCCCCTCCTGTAGCCCCACTTCCGGATAATCCATCCGGCAGGCAGTGCCATCAGAAAGTAGGCACCATAGACAGCAGCCTGCGTCAGGGCCGACATCGTCTTGCTGATATGGAACGACTCCTGGAAATGCGGATTCAGCACCTCCAGGATGCCATGGGCAAAGCCCCACATGAAGAATGGAAGAGTACTGTTTCTTATATTCAGACAACCACTTGTAGTCGATTCCTTCATCACTACAATACTTACGTAGGTTTCGACCTCTACGGTTCTGGTTAAAGTCCTACATCACCTTTTCGAAGCGCTCGCATAAGGCAAAAGCATGATACAGTTTAAATGACAACGTCTTACAAGTTTTTAATCAAGGATTCTATAAATTCATCCTTGACATTAGAGATTTCTCCCTTGTCATAGATTGTAAGAAGAGTTACATTCATGCCATCCTCACTAACCTTTACATTAAGAGTTAGGATTCTTGCACCACCACTTTTGCCTTTACCCTTGTCTGCAATAATCATTCTTATCTTACGAACGCCACCACCAAGGTCATCTCCAACAAGAGGATTCTTATAAATTTCATCTAACCAAGCATCATAGTCAGACTTCAATGAATGATATTTTTTAGCCAAACGTTTAAACTGTCTTTTAAACTCAGAGCCATATTCAACATGTACTTTCATGTCAATCTTCCATTTCTAAATCTTTTAACAAATCCCTTGCATCAGGTAGTTTTCTTCCTTCCAACTTAGCAAGTTTCACTTCCTGCAAAGCTCTTGTCAAACTTTCCTTCACAAAAGCTTGCTGCTTTTGTGTCTTTGTCAAGACTGGCTCTTTTACAACTGTAGTTGACACAACACCACGAAGCATATTAATAGCCTTGCGAATGTTTTGCAGAGGCTGGTCAGTATCTACCGTTACTAATATCTGTTTCATAATCTTCTCCTTTTAAACGTTTAATTGAATTAGATTACAAAAATACATTATTCCCCTCACATCGCCAAACTTCTTACATTATTTTAACACAAACGATACGTAAAGTAACTACGCGAATTCAACAAGCAAGTGCAAAATTACGAAATGTTTTTATAAAAGCACTCCTTTGGTGATAACGGGAAAGTCTTATTTTGCATGTGCCCTAGGAGACAGAGCATGTAGAAATGGAGTCAAGGTCATGTACTTCAATTACTAATAGAGTGAACGGATATCACCGGAATTAGTGAACGGGTATCAACCGGAATACGCACGCACCATTGCTCCTTTATCTCCAGCACCCCCTTCCCGTCATCTTTCGCCAGCAGGAAGGCGGCGCCTTAATGGTTCTGATTCAATCTAAAAAAATGAAATTATTATTTTCCAATCTCGTCCTGGGCCTTCTTCAAGGCGCGGATTCTTAACTCCTTCTCTACTCGCTTCTTCACCTCCTTCTCTATCTCGTCCTCAATAATCTGGTTGAGAGGACGGGAGAATGGATGCCAACCGTAATCGGCGTTCTCCTTCGTGTGACAGAACAACACCGTATCAATTTCCAACAATGCCTCCAGGCGAACCTCCTCGCTAGGATAATGGGTGAAAATCCAATTGGCGAAACGAACAAACTCGGAGAGCAACATATGCTCGCCCTTGTTCAAATGAGTGAAGAAAGTGCGGTTCAGGTGAAACTCTTTCTTGATATCACTCTTCTTCAACACCCAGGCACGCATGCCTTCGGTCAACTCATGATAAGCCGCCTTCTCTGAATAAATGTGCTTGGCAGACTTCACTAACTGGTTTGAAAACTTGTCGAAACGCTGCTCAGCAGTCTTCGACGAAATCTCAGCCGCGAGCTTCAACTTCTCAGCGGCAGAAAGCAGGAATTTCTTTTTTCCATCGTTCCTTTTTAAATAAAATTAATAATTAAATTATTTATTTTTACCACAATGTGGTAATTTTCGATTTCCTATATCGCCCTTTTGTCGTAACTTTGCCGACAGTTACCGATTGGTGAACAGCGGGGTGAACACTTGCCCCAAGCATTCACCTTTTCGGCTCCGGGGTGAACCCTAGTAAAAAGAACTTTGTATATACAGCGCATGCTAGAAATATAAGAGTCTAGATTATAATGGGTTATGGGGTATATTTAACACATTATTAACGCTAAAGGTTGGCATCGGGGTTCACCCTTCACCGACTTCATCGCCAAGTGTTCACCCACACTCTTAGTTAGAGAACGTTGCAAACAAGGAAATAGTATAAACAACTAATAATTTGATCAATATGGAAGAAGAATCAAACACCAACTGCATGGAAGAGACAGCTACGATGCCATCGTACTTCCCTTGCATCAAATCTTCGGAGAGCCATCGACTCGTCGACTGGCTGTATTTCAAGAGCATGATTACCTCTGGCACAGAGCTTCGAATGATGACCGAAACTTACCGCAAGCGCCTCGCCATCAGCAAGCAGTTTGCCGACCAGTACAAGCCTGAGATGCCTGCCATCACGGTTTCGGCACTCATGGACGGCTACGGCAGACAACTTGCCAACTTCCTCAAACCGACCTACATGCTCCAGCTCGACTTCGACCATGTGAAGAAGGAAGATATGGAGCATCTTATCCAACTGGTGAGAGGCGACAACCATACGATGGTAGAGTATATCACCGTGAGCGGCAGGGGATTCAGAGTGTTCTGCGCCTACCGTCCTGTAGATGATGACGACATCAGCGTACTGGAACTCTTCGATGCCGTGCTGCAGAAGGCGATGGCTTACTACACCCAGCTCCTGGGTATCGCTCCCGACAAGCAGTGTATAGATATCACCCGATGCGCCGGACTTGCCTACGACCCGGATGCCTATTTCCGTTGGGATGCCGAGCCTTTTGCCTTGGGACCGAAAGACCTGAAGCCCCTCTATATGAAGAAGGCGTTGCAGGCGAAGTATTCAGCCAGGCGAAACGCCAAGGGCGGCAAGCGAACCATCAAGGTGAAAGAGGAGGCGAAGTCAAGCGACCAGGGGGTGCCTACCATCGAGGAGGCGGCTTCCCACATCAAGGAACTGCTCGACTTGTGGGGCTACCGATTCGAGCCAGAGCATCACAACGAGTACGTGTGGCACTTTGCCGACATCTGCATCTACTATGGCATCCCGCTGGAAGAAGCCCAGTCCTACGCCGACCGTGAGTTTGGCTCCAGCTACCAGGATACGGCTTCCGTCGTCAAGTCTCGCTACAAGCATCTGCACAAGTTTGGCATCTGGCATTTCTATCGCCAGGGCGAGGGTCGCAGCGGCAAGCCATCAGTAAGACGCATCAAGCAGTGGCTACTCACCCACTATCTGTTCCGCCGAAACGTGCTGACGGGATTTTACGAGGTGGAGAGCCGCATCGTTTTAGACGGCAAGTATCCAGACTGGATCCGCATCGACGACAACATCGAGAACTCTATCTGGAGCGAGATGGACGAGTCGGGACAGCATCTCTCGGAGAAGACCTTGCACAACATCATCAACAGCGACTTCAGCGAGCCCTTCGACCCCTTGGTCGATTACCTGCGCAGTCTGCCGAAATGGAAGAAGGGAGAGGATCCCGACTACATCGACCAGCTTGCCGACCGCATCGAGGTAGAAAACCTGCCCGCCAACGAGCATACGCAGAAACTCTTCCGCTATTTCTTCAAGAAGTGGCTGGTGGCGATGGTAGTGGCGTGGGTAACACCGAAGGTGGTGAACCAGATGATACTCATCTTCGTGGGCAAGGGCGGCATCTTCAAGACCACGTTCTTCCAGATGCAGTTGCCCCCACAGTTGCGCCAGTACTTCCTCAACGACTCGACGGGAGCCTATACCGACAAGGATTTCATGGAGGCTTTCAGCAGCAAGGCTTTGCTCTGTCTCGACGAGTTTGAGATGGTATTCGGCAAGAACCTGAGCGCCTTCAAGAGCAACATGACCAAGGTGACATTCTCCATCCGCCGACCTTACGACAAGTACCGTTCGGAGATGCCCCACCGTGGATCGCTCTGCGGCACCACCAACAACCAGCAGTTCATCACCGACGAGGAGAACCGCCGCTACTGTCCTTGGCTGGTAAAGAGCATCGAGAGTCCGATAGAGCACCCAATTGACTACGACCACGTGTTTGCCGAGGCTGTGGCACTGGGTCGGGAGGTGATGAGCCATCCTAAGGGCGAGCCCCTGGAGTGGACATACTGGTTGACGAGGGACGACATCGAACTGATGCGCAGCCACAACCGCCTCTTCATGGTAGCCAACTATGCCGAGGAGCAGATACTCCGTTTCTACCGGGTACCGGAGCCAGATACGCCGCTACAGTTTATCAAGTTCCGCTACAGTGCCGAGATACTGGAGAAGATAGGTGTGAACCCTGCCCTTCGCCAGAATCTGAGCAACCAGAACATCGGTAACGTGATGAAGCGTCTTGGATTCAAGAAGATTCACAAGAAGAACGGCAACGGCTGGGCTGTGATAGAGAAGGAAGGTAGCGAAATCAACAGCGATTCCTTCATCGATCCTAACGATACCGTGGAGGATTAAGTATCTTGGTTACGATAGCTAAGTATCATGGTTACGA
>OIWU01001888.1_pt1 | contig 19087 bp, 16 predicted proteins | sample 1587711 | NCBI WGS metagenome assembly OIWU01 (sample SAMEA3888909, study PRJEB22519) | human gut metagenome | biome: human gut; feature: human-associated habitat; material: faeces | place: Denmark | collected 2010 | reverse complement strand
AGTCATATTATTTAATTGATTAATTATCATAGGTGATTCTATATACTGTCTAATATAATTGGAATTATTATTGTCATCAATTCTAATTGTTGCAACACTTCTTTGAAATGCAACTTTTTCATTTTTATATAAAGCTGTTCTTCCAATACTTCCTACAATAGTTAATAATATGTCATCTTTTTTTAATAAATAGTTTTTATATATTTTATTATAATCATCAACAGAAATTTTTCTACAATTTTCAGGAATATTTATTTTGTTATTATTTATATCTTTAGCACTTAGTAATGGAATTCCATTTTCATAATTTTCGTGTGTACCATGTGTTCCATCTTTTATTAAAGTTGAAATATCAGATAAATTTCTATATTTATATTCATCACTAAATTCTTTAAATCTTAATTTAGGAACATTCATATAACCACCACTTTTCTAAGTCCTTAAGTTTAATACTTAAAAAGCATGCGATTATATTTTTTTGTATAATTATTATAGAAGGAGGAAAAATTAATGATTATAAAATCAAAAAAAATATTTTACAAAGATTGGGTTTATACGTGGCTTGTTGAAAAAAAAGATTATGTCAAAGAATCAACATATGCTAATTATTCTAATATTGTTTTTAATCACATAATACCAAAATTAGGTGGTTACAAACTAAACGAATTAAATCATAAAATTATACAAGACTTTTTGTTAGAATTATCTAAAAATGGGCGTAAAGATAATAATGGTGGATTATCAGAAAAAACAATTAAAGATATTACAATTGTTGTTAAAGGAAGTATAAAAAAAGGAATAAACGAAGGGAAAATAAAGCATATTGAATTGTCATTTAATTATCCTAGAGATGATAAAGAAAAGAGTATCTATATACTCACAAAACAAGAACAAAATAAAATAACTAATTATGTTTTAAATAATTGTACGCCTAAAAATATAGGGCTTTTAATTTCGTTATATTCAGGAATAAGAATTGGTGAGTTATGTGCCCTACAATGGAAAGATATAGACTTTAAAAATAACAAGTTATATATATCAAAGACAGTGCAAAGAATTTATATTAAAGATAAAAATGAATGTATTTCTAAAATCATTATAACTTCACCCAAAACTAAAAATGCTAATAGGGAGATACCTATTAATAAAGAATTTTTAGAAATATTAAAAAAAATAAAATCAGATAAAAATAATTATATTTTGTCAAATTCGGATAAGTATATAGAACCCAGAACATATAGAAAATATTTTAATAAAATATTAAAAGAATTAAAAATAAAGCAATTTAATTTTCATTCATTAAGACATACATTTGCAACAAATTGTATATCACTAGGGTGCGACTATAAAACAGTTAGTGAATTATTAGGACATTCAAATGTTAATATAACTTTGAACTTATATGTTCATCCACGATATTCCCAAAAGAAAAAATGCATAGATTTAATAAGTAAAATATTCCAAGAAAAAGTAAATATGTAACTTTTTCTTTTTTTGATAATTTTTTGAAAATATGTGATATAATTATATTAAGTGTTTAGTAACTTTTTATTAAACTTAAGGATTTGAAAAGTGGTGATTAAATGAATGTTCCTAAATTAAGATTTAAAGAATTTAATGATAAGTGGAAGCCAATAAACTTAGCAAATACATTTCAATATTTTAGTACAAATTCATTTTCAAGAGAGCAATTATCAGAATCAGGAATATTGAAAAATCTACATTATGGAGATATTCACAGAAAATATAATTCCATAGTAAATGAAAATAAAGATATTACAAGCTATATTAAAGATATAAATTATGTTAATAAATATGAGTTATTAAAAAACAATGATCTTATTTTTGCAGATGCCTCAGAAGATTATGAAGGAATAGGAAAAGCTGTTGAAGTAGTTAATGTAAATAATAATACAGTATCAGGATTACACACAATACTGGCTAGAGACAATTCGAATGTTTTTGCTCCGATGTTTAAAGGATACTATTTTAATTCACCGATAGTTCATAATCAAGTAAGGATTTTAGCAAATGGATTTAAAGTGTATGGAATTTCTAGGGATTCAATTAATAAACTGAATATTAGAATTCCGTCTATTCAAGAACAATCTAAGATAGCAAATACTCTTTATTTGTTGGATAAAAAAATAGAACTTCAAACTAAGAAAATTGAAGACCTTAAGTTATTTAAATTGTACATGGAAAATCAATTTATTTTTAAAGATGATGCTTCATATATTGAATACAAGTTAAGAGATATTTTAATTGAAGGAAATAAAACACCTGTGGCAGATACAAGTAAATATCAAAAACTTACCATTAAATTAAATTTAAAAGGTTTAGAATTTAATGAATCTCAAAAAGAAATGTCTGATAAAAGGCCTTTTTACGTCAGAGATGAAAACGAATTAATTATAGGAAAACAAAATTATTTTAATGGAAGCATTGCTATAGTCAATAAAAAATATGCGGGCGGAATTTGTTCAAATGCAATAATGAGTTTTAAAGCAAAAGATGGATTCGATATTAAATATATCTACTTATATTTATCACAAAAATCTTATATGAAACAAAGAGAATTTTTAGCAAATGGAACTGGACAAAAAGAATTATCTGAAAAAGAATTTTTAAATTTTAGCATTAGAATACCAGCTGATAATAAAGTTAAAAAAATAATCAAAAATGTTAATTGTATATCTAAAAAAATATTACTAGAAGAAAATAAATTAAATAAATTAATAGAACTTAAAAGGGGACTTATGCAAAATATGTTTGTATAAGTCCTTTTTTCATACCTTACAAACTTGTAATATAAAATCCAACAAAGTAATGATATAATAGAACTATAGAAAGAAGGAAATATAATATATGAAAAAGATAATGATAATTGAAGATGATACTATAATATCTAAAGAATTATATGAACTACTAGTAAATGCTGGCTATGAAGCATTAATACTAAAAGACTTCTCAAATGCTAAAGAAGAAATATTAAAAAGTAATATAGATCTAATTCTATTAGATATAAATATACCATATCAAAATGGTGAGCAGTTACTCAAAGAAATAAGGAAAGAATCAAATATTCCCGTAATAATGGTAACCTCAAGAGCAAATGAAACCGATGAAATATTATCAATCTCTTATGGAGCAGACGATTACATAACCAAGCCTTATAGCCCAACCATTCTATTACTAAGAATACAAAATATCTTTAAAAGATTAGATAATAGTACTGAAGTACTGAAATATAAAGATTTAGAAGTCTCGCCATCACGAGGTACCTTATCAGGTAATAATAAAGAATTAGAACTAACCAAAAATGAAATGCTAATCTTTCAGCACCTATTAAATAACCAAAATAGAATTGTATCAAGAGATGAACTAATGACCATTCTTTGGAATAATGAAGAATACATAAATGATAATGCTCTAACCGTAAATATAAGTAGACTAAGAAGTAAACTAGAGGACTTTGGTTATCCAAATGCCATAGAAACAAGAAAAGGACAAGGATATATACTATTATGAAATTAACAAACTATCTAAAAGATAAAATAACCATAATCATTATCACTATCATATCAATAATTCTAATAACCCTATTAGACATAGCCTTCAAAGTACCAGAGGGACTAATAATAGTAACCATAGTATTACTACTATTAACACTAATCATATCCATCTTAATATCATATTTCCAAAAAAGAACCTTCTATAACACCCTCATAACCAATACCAAAAATCTAGATAAAAAATACCTAGTCCTAGAAACCATACCAAAACCAACCACTTACGAAGAAGAACTAATATATAACATCATGTACGACATAAACAAATCAATGATTGAAAATGTCAGTAGTTACATAAATAGCACCAAAGACTTCAAAGATTATATTGAGATGTGGATACACGAAGTAAAAATACCAATATCAAGTCTAATCCTTATGACCCATAATCATAAAAACCAAGTACCAAAAGAATACATTGAAGAAATAAAAAGGCTAGATAACTACATCGACCAAATCCTCTATTATGTAAGAAGTAACTATACCAGTGAAGACTTTATCTTCAAAAAAGTAAAACTAGAAAAAATAATCTCATCAGTAGCCCTTAAAAATAAAGATGACCTCTTAGAAAATAAGATTGACCTAATCGTCGATATAAAAAATACCGAAGTCTATACCGACACCAAATGGTTAGAATTCATTTTAAATCAAATTATCAATAACAGTATCAAATACAAAAAAGATATTCCAAACTCCTATATCCAAATAAATGCTATAGAAGATAATAATCAAATAACCTTATTTATCAAAGATAACGGTATTGGCATACCAAAAAGTGATATCCCTAATGTTTTCAAAAAATCATTTACCGGTACTAATGGCAGAGATAAAATCAAATCAACAGGTATGGGTCTATACATAGCCAAAAAATTATGTACCAAACTAGGTCATAAAATAGAGATAGAATCTGAAGAAAAAGAATATACCATTGTCAAAATAACCTTTGGTAAAAATAAACTTTATCACCCAGAAGACTAACCTTACAAAAAAGTAATATACTGTAATATTAAAATTACGACAAATATCCTATTATCTAGTATTATTAATTACGAAAGGAAGGAAAATAATATGGAAAATATACTAAAAATAGAAAATATTGAAAAATACTATGGAAGTAAATCAAGTTTAACTAAAGCCATAGATAACATATCATTTGAAGTAGAAAAAGGAGAGTTTGTCGCTATCATGGGTTCTTCAGGTTCAGGAAAAACAACATTACTAAACTGCATATCCACAATTGATAAAGTAACCGCCGGACATATTTTTGTAGGAGGAACTGACATAACAAAACTAAAAGGAAATGATTTAAACAAGTTTAGAAGAGAAGACTTAGGTTTCATCTTTCAAGACTTCAATTTATTAGATACCTTAACAGCCTATGAAAATATAGCACTAGCCTTATCAATTCAAAATGTAAGTCCCAAAGAAATAGATAAAAGAATAAAGAAAGTAGCAAGAGAACTAGACATCGAATCAGTACTAAAAAAATATCCTTACCAAATGAGTGGAGGACAAAAACAAAGAGTAGCAGCAGCCCGTGCCATAATAACAAATCCATGCTTAGTACTCGCAGACGAACCAACTGGAGCTCTAGATTCCAAGTCATCAAAAATGCTCCTAGAAAAACTAGCATACTTAAATAATACTTTAGGAGCCACTATTCTAATGGTAACCCATGACGCTTATGCCGCAAGTTACGCTACTAGAATAATCTTCATAAAAGATGGTAAAATATATAACGAAATTCGTAAAGGAAATGATACCAGAAAAGAATTCTTTGATAAAATAATAGATGTCGTAACCTTACTAGGAGGAGACATAAATGATGCTCTTTAAATTGTCTATAAAAAACATAACCAAAAGTATCAAAGATTATGCTATCTATTTCTTTACTTTAGTACTAGGAGTAGCTATTTTCTATGTTTTCAATGCTATAGATAGTCAAACAGTAATGCTAAATGTATCATCGTCAACAAGTGAAATAATAAGACTAATGACCACCATTCTAGGAGGAGTAAGTGTCTTTGTCTCATTCATTCTAGGATTTCTAATAATTTATGCCAGTCGTTTTCTCATAAAAAGAAGAAACAAAGAATTTGGAATCTACTTAACCCTAGGAATGTCCAAAAGAAAAATATCTCTAATCCTTTTCTTTGAAACTCTTATAATAGGAGTTATCTCTTTAGGAGTTGGCCTAGCCCTAGGAATAGTTTTATCACAACTAATGAGTATCTTAGTAGCCAATATGTTTGAAGCAGACCTAACAAAATTTCAGTTTACATTTTCATCTTCAGCAGCCCTAAAAACCTTATTATACTTTAGCATAATGTATCTAATAGTAATGATATTTAACACCATAATTGTAAACAAATGTAAACTAATAGACCTATTACATGGTAATAAAAAATCCGAAAAAGTAAAATTAAAAAATCCTATCATTTGCACTATAGTATTCATAATCGCGGTCATAGCACTATCATATGCTTACTATCTAGTAACAGATGGATTTGGTACTTCACCACTTATGAATACTATAAGTGGGATATTAATACCAATAGCCCTAGGATGTATATCAACATTCCTAATATTTTGGTCACTATCAGGTCTAATCCTAAAGATAGTAATGCATCTAAAAAAATACTACTACAAAGGACTAAATAGTTTTACCGTTCGTCAAATAAGTAGCAAAATAAATACCACTGTCTTTTCAATGACAATAATATGCCTAATGTTATTCTTTACCATATGTATCTTTTCCTCAGCATTATCTATAAAGAACTCCTTATCAGGTAATCTAAAAGATTTAGCCCCTGTTGATATTCAGTTCTCAAAATTACAAGAACCATTATCTAAAGAAGAACAAGAAAACTTTTCAAAAGACATAATAGAGGATTATAACACCACTGTCAAAGATACCTTACAAAGATTAGATGTATACAAGTATCTAAAAGAAGTAGTAGATATAAATACATATAGAGTAGAAGAAATAACTCTAAAAGATTCTTTTGGAGACCAAATAGAACAAATAGGAAAAGATTATCCATTACTAGCATATCAAGATAAAGAAGCACTAATAAAATTAAGTGACTACAATCGTTTAGCAAAACTATATAACCAAAAAGAATTAACTCTGAAAGATAATGAATATGTAATTATAGCCAATTATAAGATGATGGCGGATATTAGAAATATATCCCTAAAAAATAATACCAAACTAACTATAAATGGTAAAGACTACTATCCAAAATATCAAGAATGTCAAGATGGCATTATCGAACTAAGTGGAAGTGCTACTAATACAGGAGTAATAATATTACCAGATAATGCCTTAGAAGGTATTCATCCATATAAAAATATTTTAGCAGCTAACTATCAAGCAGACACTAAAGAAGAAAAAGAAAATGTTGAAGATATAGTTAGTACTATAATAAATAACCATTTTAACAAAGATACCTTATTATCATATAATACTAAAATAGATATCTATGCATCATCCATAGGACTAGGAGCCATGGTAACATTTGTAGGACTATACCTAGGAATAATTTTCTTAATATCAAGTGCAGCCATCTTAGCCTTAAAAGAATTATCAGAAAGTACTGATAATAAAGAAAGATTTAATATGTTAAGAAAAATAGGAACCGATGATAAAATGATAAACAAAGCCCTATTTAATCAGATAGCAGTATTCTTCCTATTCCCATTATTACTAGCTATAATTCATTCAATATTTGGAATAGAATTTGCTAACTATATCTTAAAAACAATGGGAACAGAATCATTACTATCATCAATAATATTAACAGCAGTATTTCTAGTAGTAATCTATGGAGGATATTTCTTAGTAACATACTACTGTAGTAAAACCATAATAAAGGAGAGATAAGATGAGCTATTTAGTACCAATAAAAGCAGCTTTAATAATCTTTCCTTTTTTAGCCTTATTAATAACATTACCATATATAATATATGAATATCATCATTATGGATCAGTAAACAAATTAAGAACTTTAATAATATATTCCTTTATCTTATATCTAATAACAATCTACTTTTTAGTAATATTACCTCTTCCAACTAAGGAAGAAGTAATCAAAATGAAAGTGATTAATCCTCAGTTAATCCCATTAACATTCATAAAAGATATAGTAGAGGACCTAATAGAATTAAAACAAATAAACATTCTAAAAATAATAACTATACCTAGTATATATACTGTTATCTTTAATATAATAATGTTTATGCCATTAGGAGTCTATCTAAGATACTATTATAAATGCTCATTAAAGAAAACAATAATTATAAGCCTCTTAATATCACTATTCTTTGAATTAACTCAATTAACAGGACTATATTATATCTATCCTAGACCATATCGTAATTTTGATGTGGATGACCTATTAATAAACACACTAGGAGGCCTTCTGGGATATTTAATAATAAGTCCTATCCAAAAACATTTACCAACAAGAGAAGACATCGATACCAAATCATTAAAAGAAGGACAAAAAGTATCTTCCTTAAGAAGAATAACACTCTTTCTAGGAGATATCTTTATCTATCTACTAATAATAATGCTAGTATCATTTTTAATAAATAATAAATATATAAATCTTTCACTAGCGGTTCTTTACTTTATTATTATTCCATATTTTAATCATAACCAAACTATCTTTGGAAGAATAATAAATGTATCATTGGAAGTAACTGGTATTAGATTACTTAGATTAACTTTAAGAAATATCTTTATCTATTTATATTACTATGGAATATTTTCATTAGTGGTACATTTAGAAATGTTATTAGCAAAAAATATACCTAACTATTTATCAGTAATAATAGGATTAAATACAATTTTAATATTTATAATTTTCTATATATATAGTTTTATAAAAATATTAAAAAATAAGCAATTACTATATGATAAAATATTAAATATAAAGTATGTAAGTACTATAAAAGTAAATAATGTAGATTAATATAGTCTATGTTATTTTTTTCTTTAAAAATATTTGTGCTGTATTATATATAAGCCATAACTAATTACATATAAAATGTCAAAATACTGTAAAAATAACCAAATATAACATATAAATTATTAAAATTATGATATACTTAAGTTAATGATAGAGGTAATTATGATATGAAAAATGAAGAAAAACTAAGTATAATAACAAAACTTGCTAAGACATACATCATACTATTTTTAAAAGATTATGTAAGTTCAGAGCAATTATCAAATATAGAAAACCTATTTAAAAACTGCCCTGTTGTTTTGGAAGATTTGAATAGTAAGTATAATGAAATTGATAGAAATGCAACTATTGGTGGAATTGCCCAAGAAGATAAAATTATAATCAATACTTCTGATATTGAAAAAATAAATATAAATAATGAAATAGAACTAAATAAAGTATTAGGAACAATTATTCATGAATATGCCCATAAAATAAAAGCACTAAATAGTACATATGGTGAAATGTTTGAAGAATCATTTGCAAGTATATTTGCTGAAATATGTATAAATAATGCTAGATTAATTTCAAACGATAAGAATAATATAGAGCCATTTGAGATGTTAAATTCAGTTAATTATCAAAAGTACGAATCACAAGTAAGAGCATTATTATACATTCTAAAACAAAACAACTTAGATAAACAATTAATTGCAGAATATATAGCGGGTAGTCAAGATAAGTTTAAACAAAAATGTATAGAAATATTTGGCTACGATTTTAATAACTATTTTAATGTAGTAAGTAGTAGAGATAATAAGGATTCAGAACATATACTTATTGAAATTATTACAAAGTATATAAAAGAGAAAGGTTTAAATATCAGTAATTATTGGAAAGATAATAGTAATTTAACACAGGATAATTTATATTTTAAAGGAAGTCCAACCTTGGCAAAAGCGGTTGTAAATTCTGGTAGTGAAAATTTCAGCTCAGAAGAACTAGAGTCCTATAAGGCATTTGAGTATTCTGCTAAAGTTGCTAATGAAAATGATAATTTTATAAAAAATGAAAAAATAAGTAGAGTAAGAGAATATATAGAAAAAAACTTTTCATTAAATGGAAAATCACTAGAAGAAATATATGACACAATTTTAGAGTTATGCTCGGCCTATATCCAACATAAAAATAAAGATAGTGAAGAATCAAAAATATTTATACAAGAAATTCAAAGAATAATACCAGACATAGATGACTTTAAAACTAAATTTGTAAACTTAAGAGTAGCAGGCCTAGATAAAAGTATATTTGAAAATATGAATTTAGAAAGTATTACATATGACGATATTACTTCAAGTATGAATAAAATATTACAGATAGGAAATCAAGAAGATAATAGCAAAATAGTAGGAATAAAGAGATAAGTTTAGAAAGATTTAAAAGATAAAAAATAAATAATGTAGATTAATGTAGTCTATGTTATTTTTTTCTTTATCCTCTTAAGCCTAGGTCTTAAGAGGTAATTTAGAGCCTATTATATAGTCTCTAAATTAAAAATATTTGTGTTGTATTATATATAGGTCATAACTAATTACATATAAAATGTCAAAATAATGTATAAATAATTAAATATAACATATAAATTATTAAAATTATGATATACTTAAATTAATGATAGAGGAGGTAATATGAATAGCAATAACATTGAAGGAATATTAAAAGACATATTTGGCATGTCATTATTGGATGCAAAAAAAATAGAAAATGAAATAATTTATAATTTTAATGAAGTTATGACAAAATTAGATGAATATAAGATTATTTATACTGGTGATGTAAACATAATGTTTGCAATAAAAGTTATAGAAAATTACATTGTAGATAGTTATAATCAAATAAGTTCTATAATAATAAACAATATATGTTTAAAATATTTTGGTAAGAACATAGAAATGACATTGGCCTCTGAAGATATAGATAAAATAAAATTAGTTTTTGAAAGATATTGCAAATTAAATAATTATCCAATAGAATTACAAAATAAAATTATGAGTGATATAGAAGGAAAGGCAATGGCATTCAGTAAGAGATTTACTTTTGATGATATCTCACTAATAAACTTAATTGAAGCTGCTAAAGGTTCAAATATAGTAAAAGAAGAAGCAAGTAATAGGAACGCCATTTTAGCACAGTCTAAAGAAAAAGGCACATATCACCTTAAAGAATTACCTAGAATAAAAATAACTCCAGATATGACTGAGGAAGAAAAAAATCAGAAAATAAAAGAACAAAAACAAGTGTTTACTATCGGAGGAAAGATACCAGAACCAAGAAGTAAAGAAAACAGATTAGAAAAAAATAAAATTTTTCTTAAAAGTTATCCTGGATATTCTGCTGCTTTAGAAACTAGAAGCAGAGATGAAATAATGAAAGAATTAATAGGTAATCTTTTTGATAATTTAAATCTATGCTATGACACATATCAAAAATATTATTTAGATGGTAATAACAAAGCAATAGAAAATGATGTGGAACTAGTAGATGGCACTATATTCCCATTCAAATATGTCCTAGATACAAAAAGAATACCTCATATACTAGGAATACCAAGAGCCGAATATTTATCAGAAAAAGTAAGAAAAGTTCTAGGTTTAAGTGAATCAGCAGGAGCAGATAAAGTATTATTAGCATTGATAAAAAATCAAAAATATATAATAGCGGAAGGTGGATTAATAGAAGAAAATGGTAAAGTATATCAAATGTTACCTTGGGAAAAAATAATACTAAAAACAAGTTCATTTATGCGAGGAGACTATTTTAAAACATGTTTCTGTTTAGTAAAACTAAAAGAAGGTCACTACTTAGAAAAACCAAATGAAGAATATGCTACAATAGCAGCAACTAGATATGGTCAAGATTTTATAAATAAGAAACTAACAATAACTGGTATATTAAATGATTTGATTCTAACAAAAAAACAATCTAAAGATTTTATTTTCAGTGGCTTTCTACTAGATGATAAGACAGGAATGTATGTTCCAGATACGTTAATAACAGGAAAAGCCGAAAATATAAAAGTAGGAAAAGATAATGAAAAATTATTGACATTACAAAAATATAGAAAAATCTTTGGAGATAATGATGGCTGTCAAGTAGTTAAGAGAATAATGAATGAAAACGAAGATAGACAATTTACCCCTGAAGAGCAAGCTTTAGTTCATCTAACCACATCTTCAAGTTTAGGACTACCTGCTAAAGTATCCGAAGAAGCAATAAAATTAGAATTTAGCATCCAGCAGGAAATTGAACAAATATTAAAAACAAATTTAGAAGAATTAATAAACCCAAGCAATCAAAAGAGACGATAAATTATTTAGTTATCGCCTCTTTTATATATTTAATAAAATTCTTACTAATATAACCGATGCTGCTGTAGTCATAAATCATACCTAAATATTTTTCCTTGAGTGGTAATTCAATATTAAGTTTAAATAAGGTGCCATCTTCAAGTTCATCTTTAATATGTTCTTCAGTAAGCATACCAATACCAAAGCCTGCTAGTGTAAAATCTTTAATTAAAGTATTACTACCAAACTCCATCTCTGGATTAATAACAATATTATTGTCAGTACAGTATTCATCAAGTCTAATTCTAGTAGAAGCACCTTTAGTTAAAACTAGTAAAGGAAGTTTCTCTAAGTCATTCTTAGTGATGGTTCTATCTTTCAAATACTTAAATGTTTGACTAGCGGCAAAACAATCATGCAAATCCATTAATTTAAAACTATCAAAATTATTTGAAATATTATATGGCATATTAGTAAAAATAACATCAATTAGTCCCATTTTAGCCTTCTTAAGAAGTAAATCAGTTTTATCAGTAAATATTCTAATATTAACTTTAGGATATTTTTTATGAAAATCTTTAATATACGGCATTAAAAATTCATGAAGAATAGTTCTACTAGCCCCAATATTAATAACACCAGTATCCATATTAGTTAAAGCATCTAAATCGTTTTCCGCAGAAACTATAAGTTCAACAGCATCTTTAATTTTATCATAAATAGTTTCCCCTGCTTCTGATAAAATAACTCCATCTCTCTTTCTAATAAATAGTGAAGTACCAACTTGCTCCTCTAAAGTTTTAATAGATTTACTGATAGCAGGTTGACTTATCATCATCTCATTGGCAGCTCTACTTATGCTACTATTTTTAGCAACATAATAAAAGACTTTATATAATTCAAAGTTAATATTCATAAATAACCTCCATCTAAAATATAACCAAAAGTTATACAACATATAAATAATATGTATATTAATTATATCATAAATTATGTTACAATACTAGTGCTTTTTGTGAAAAAGCCATAGAAAGGGGAAAAGGTATATGCTAGAAGAATATTTAAAGGCATTATATTATCAGTACTGTAATGCTAGAGGAATAAAGAATATTAATTTTGCCAAAATGAAAGATAATGAAGATTTTATAAACTGGATAGTCCAAAATAGACAGACATCAAAAATGTATAAAGATTATCTTTCATATCTTAATGTATCATTATATGATGGAACTGAAGTAGGAAAAGGAAAATATGATAGCATAAGTAGTAAAGATATGGAAATAGTATCACCTTATGGAATAACATTAGGTATATTACCATCAAAATTAATAATAACTGATAGAAACGTTTTAATAGCAACTCCAAGAACAATATCATTAGCGGAAACAAATTTATTTATTACTCATAATCCATATTCATATCAAGATGTATCATCTTGGCATAAAATACATAATTCAGGTATGTATGATATAAGTATAGGAATGTATGGAAACATTTATGATAGAGATAGAAAATCAAAAATAGAACTTCTATCTAAATTAGCAGATAAAATGGATACTGATACAGAATTAACTCAAGATACATTAGGAGATAAATACTTTTGCTCATTAAATAGTAGGAGATATATCAAAAGAAAAATATTAACAAGATAAAAAAGTAAAGAAGGGGATTAGAATGAAAGAAAACATAAAAATATTAAACATGTGGAATGAAAAAGTAAAAGCACTAGGTAAACTAAAGCTAAAAGAAGCTCAAGAATTATTCATTGAGATGAAAAAAGAATCAAATATTAAAGAAAAAGAAATAAAAAGAAAAAAGCTAATTGAAGAAACATTATATGTACCATTAAATTTTATAAATAAAAACGCAGAACGAATCGTGAAATAAAACGCCGTCGCGTTATGAAAAAATAAAGCCCCGGGCGTTTCCCCGGGACTTTCGATTGCGCTGTAAATTCGCCGATAATCGGCTTATAGACCAGTTTATTTGTCCGAAGACGCGGTTTTTCTGAATTGAAGAGGGGTTATGCCTACGTTTTTTTTGAAGATACGGCTGTAATAACTCGGATCGTCGAAACCGAGGCTTTCGGCGATGGTCACGACGGGAAAATCCGAGGAAGCGAGCATCTTTTTCGATTCGTCGATTTTTTTGTCGAGAATATATTTGCCTATGCTCACGCCCTGAAACCGCGTGAAAAGGTGCGAGAGATAATATTTGCTCGTGTAGCATTTTTCCGCAACCTCGTCCAGAGTGAGTTTCCGCTTGAAATTTTCGTCGATATAAGCGAGGACGGTTTCCATCGTCATGCTTTTGTCGAGAAGAGCCGAAGCGTTTTCGGTGCGGTTTATCAGCCTGAAAATGTACATTATGAGCGTTCTGGAAATGTTCTGGCAAATTTCCATGTAAAACCGTTCTTTAAGTTCGAATTCGGTGATGAGAGCGGTGAAGTAACGGTGGAAAACGTCGTACATTTCTTCCGTGTGAAAAATCGGACCGTAAGATTCGGGCAAAAGACTGTTCGGCGGAAGATTGGTTATCTCGAGTTTGTCGTAAGCGATGAAAAGGATTTCCATCGGGTCTGTTTCGTTGCTTTTTTCGCAATGCGTCACACCGCTGTTGTAAATGAGCAGATCGCCTTTTTTCACCTGATAGTTTTTATTGTCTACCGTTATTTTGCCTTTGCCGTCCGTGATGAAGATGATTTCGAGAAATCCGTGAGAATGAGGTTCTTCTGTCCAGCCGCCGTGTTTATCGAGCGAGCCGACGTATAAAAGACGTGGTTTTAACTTGAAAGAATAATGGTTCTCAAACAGGTGGTGCTGCCGTTCGTCGCTGTCGTATCTGTGCGTTACTAACATTCTGTCTTCTCCCGAAAAAACGCGAAAGCGTTTTTTATCATATTTCGCAGATATGATAACATTATTTTAAAAGAAAATCAATATTTATCGTAAAATTTCTCCGTAAAAATTTCAAATTTCCGGTTTTTCGTTGCGTTGCGGAGATATAAAACAGGATTTTGTTGCTCTCGGAATTCGGCAAGTAAATGCCTTGAAATTTGCAAAAAAAGGTGCGATAATTGAAAAGGCGACGGGGAAAAAGACCTTGAAACGACAGGTTTAAGTGCTTTTCCGGACACGCAATTTTATGATAAGGCGCAGGGAATATGAGCGAATTGATTTTGAAAATGACAGGTATAGACAAGCGTTTTTCGGGCGTTCACGCGCTGAAAGGCGTTGATTTCGACCTTTACGCCGGAGAAGTTCACGCTCTTATGGGCGAGAACGGAGCGGGTAAGTCAACGCTGATGAAAGTGCTTTGCGGAATACACGCTTACGACTCGGGAAGTATCGAATACTTCGGCAAAAAAGTTAAATTCGCGTCGATAGCCGAATCGCAGGCAGCGGGCATAAGCATAATTCATCAGGAACTCAATATGATGAATCACCTTACGGTCGCGCAGAATATTTATATCGGCAGAGAACCGATGAAAGGCGGGTTTATCGACGACAGGAAAATGGAAGCGGACGCGACCGAACTTTTCAAACGCATAGGCGTTCGCATCGATCCGTCGGTCAAACTCGGCTCGCTCACCGTCGGCAGACAGCAGATGGTTGAAATTGCCAAAGCCGTTTCGAGAGATTCGAAACTTCTTATTCTCGACGAACCGACCGCGGCGTTGACTCAGCCCGAGGTTGAGGATCTTTTCCGCATAATGCACGATTTGCAGAGAAAGAATATCGGAATGATATACATTTCTCACCGTATGGACGAGATAAACCGCATATCGGACAGAGTGACCGTTATGAGGGACGGCGAATACGTCGGTACGGAATATACGAAGAACCTGACCAAAGACGATATCGTTAAAATGATGGTCGGCAGGGTTATTTACGGCGAACAGAAAGAAAAAAGCCTTGTCCCGGACGACGCTCCGGTTGTCCTCGAGGCGAGAAACATCGTCAGCGGGAAAACGCTTAAAAACGTGAGTTTTAAACTCAGAAAAGGCGAAATTCTCGGATTTGCGGGGCTTATGGGAGCGGGCAGAACGGAACTTGCGAGAGCCGTTTACGGCGCGGATCCGTTCGACAGCGGAGAGATTTTCGTGAACGGAAAGAAAACGGAAATAAAAACTCCCGAGGCGGCGGTCAAACACGGAATCTGTTATCTTTCGGAGGACCGCAAACAGTTCGGGCTTATGCTCGGCAAGTCGGTAACGGAAAACACCGTTTTAGCCTCGCTGGACGATTATATCCGTTTCGGCTGGATAAACGACGCCGCCGCGAAAGCCGCAGCGGAAGAGAAAAACAAGCAACTCAGAACGAAAACCCCTTCTATGGATCAACTCCTTAAAAATCTTTCGGGCGGAAATCAACAGAAGGTAATCGTCGCGAGGTGGCTCCTGAAAGACAGCGACGTGTTTATTTTCGACGAACCCACGAGGGGAATCGACATAGGCGCGAAGAGCGAAATGTACGACCTTATGGCGGAACTTGCGGCGCAGGGGAAATCGATAATAATGATTTCTTCCGAACTTGCGGAAATCCAGAGGCTGAGCGACAGAGTAATCGTCATGTGCGAGGGCAGAATCACGGCGGACTTGCCGATCGAAGGGCTCACGCAGGAAGAAATTATGAAATACGCCACGATGCGTCAACCGGCGTGATTGAGCGTAAAAAAGGGAAATCACCGATAAATTACGGAGGGAAATGATATGGAAAACCAAAAATTGAATTTGCCGTTTAACCGCAAAATGCGTAAGGCGGCAGTAAAAGTTAAAGACGCCGCGATAACCAACGGCAAGCAGAACATCATCATAGTTGCCGCGCTCGTCGTGCTGGCTTTGATATTCTACGCTTTAAACCCCAACTTTCTCAACAGATTCAACGTCGTCAGTATGACGCAAAGCCTTGCGCCTTACGCGATACTCGCTCTCGGCGTAACGTTCGTCATCGCGACGGGCGGCATCGATCTTTCGATCGGTACGGTGTGTATCGCTTCCGCCGTCATTTCGGGTTTTTGTTACACGAAGGGAATGCCCCTCTGGCTCACCATTCCCATGATGATCGTCATCGGCGGACTTTTCGGACTTTTAAACGGATTTTTGGTTGCTAAACTCAAACTCCCCGCATTCATAGCGACACTCGGAACGATGATGCTTTCGAGAGGTCTGAGCGCGCTTATCGTTTCCGTTCCCAACATTTTCTTCCCTGGCGGAACGTGGTTCAATTCAACGTTTTCCAACCTCAACGGATTCCCCATAGGTCTTGTGTGGGTTATAGGTCTTATGCTTCTTTGCATGTACCTTATGTACAAAAACAAAGTGGGCAGATACATTCTTTCTATCGGAAGTAACGAGGAAGCCACGAGGCTTTCGGGTATAAACACCGACAAATATAAAATGCTTGCTTACGTGTTCTGCGGAATCGGCGCGGGCGTTGCCGCGATTTTCTGGTCGGCGTCCTTCACGACGGTCGCTTCGGCAACCGGTAACGGAATGGAACTCGACGCGATCGCCGGCGTTTACATCGGCGGAACGAGCGCGGCGGGCGGCGTGGCTTCGATCGCGGGGTCGGTCATCGGCAACATGATGCTCGTCGTTATAAGAAGCGGACTCAACTTCGTTCTTGCAAAGTTCAACCTTAACATGAACTCCACTTACGTGACTTACGTTCTTACGGGTATCATAGTCGTTGCGGCGGTTCTTATGGATACGATCAAGAACAAAAACGCGATGAAGGTCAAGGAAGACACGCCCAAGCAGAAAGTCAGAAAACATTACGTCGAAAGAAAAGCCGCTTTGAACGACGGAATCGACGCGATACTCGTCGACGGAACAATCACCGAACAGGAAAGAACGTCGAGAGTGGCGGTTTTAAACGACGAACTTACCAAACTCAAAGCCGATTATTTAAGCGAAATGGAAAAACTCAAATCGCAATCGGCAAAAGCCTGACGATATCGGACGGATATCGGGCAAGGCGTAAAAATATACGGAAAAATCCCGAAAGGGTAAAATAAAGGAGGAAAAATTCCTATGAACAAATTCAGAAAGTATTTCTTACCGATCGTATGCGCAATCGCGTGTATGTTCACGACTCTCGCTTCCTGCGGCGGAAGCACCGAAAAGACGATCGCGGTAGTTGCGAAAGGCGAATCTCATGCCTTCTGGAAGTCCGTTAAGAAGGGCGCAGAGGATGCAGGCGCGAAGTACGGCTACAAAGTAACGTTCCGCGGCCCGGCAAGCGAATCTGCCAAAGATCTTCCCAGTCAGAAAGAAATGGTTACCACGGCTCTCAGCAATAAGCCTGCCGCTATGGTTCTCGCAACCATCGGCGAAGGTTTCGTGGACAGCCTTAAGAGCGCGTTTGATCAGAAAATCCCCGTCGTTCAGTTCGACAGCGGTATCTGGGCAAACGACGTAAAAGCCCTCGACGATGCTAAGAAAAACCCGATTAAATCCTCGGTTGCGACGAGCAACACGTTGGCGGCGGGACTTGCGGCGGAGAAGTTCTTCAATGCAATCAAAGCGGACATCGCTGCGGCTGAAGGAACTTACGTCGTCGGTATAATTCAGCACGACGAAACCCAGACCGGTATCGACCGCGCGAGCGGATTCGAAACCAAATTCAAGGAACTCGCAGACGCCGACGCTACCACGAAGGGTAAATACAAAATCGAAAAAGAAGTTAAGCCCGGCGACGCCGATCAGGCTTATAAAACCGCTCTTGAAGCCCTTTATGAAAAGGGAATAAAAGCGTTGTTCATGAGCAACGAAGGCGTTGTAAAACAGGTAAGCGACGCTATCGCCGCTGCAGGAACGAAGTACGACGCGATCAAGTTCTGCGGATTCGACGCAGGCACGAAGCAGATCGAATGGATGAAGAAAACCACGGGCGCGAAACTTATCGGCGCGGTGGCTCAGGACTCCTATCAGATAGGTTACAACGCCGTTGAACAGGCTGTTTTCGCGGCGGAAGGTAAAACCGTCACCGCATCCGTTGCAATCGCCGGTTCGTGGTGGGACGCTACCAACGTTGACCAGATGATCAAAAACAACATCGTTTACGAAGGTTAATCGTCTTAACAAATCAACAAAAAACCCGGGGCTGTCCGCCTCGGGTTTTTCATTTATTTTTTCGATTATCCGGAGATAATCGTGTTATAGACCGCTTTTTGCGGTTTGATGTCGTTTATTGCGAAATGAAATAAGTGTATT
>OIWU01001877.1_pt1 | contig 19175 bp, 11 predicted proteins | sample 1587711 | NCBI WGS metagenome assembly OIWU01 (sample SAMEA3888909, study PRJEB22519) | human gut metagenome | biome: human gut; feature: human-associated habitat; material: faeces | place: Denmark | collected 2010 | reverse complement strand
TCTTCATATAATGAATTCCTTCCAGACTAACGGGTATGAGCTAGACAGACAGTGGGCCAAATTTTTCAAAAGAAATCAATTTCTGGTCGGATTATCAATAGATGGCTTTCCAGAAATTCACGATCTGCTTAGACGGGGAAAGGATGGGTCAAAAAGTTTTTTTAGAGTAAAGCAGGCTGCAGATCTTCTTGACCAATATCAGGTTGATTATAATATACTCACTGTTGTAACATCACAGGTAGCAGAGCGTATTAAAGAGATATATCCGTTTTATAAAAAATGCGGATGGAATTATCAGCAATATATTGCCTGCCTGGAGCCATTTGGTGAAAAGCCGGGAACAAAGCCGTACTCTTTATCGTCAAAACAGTATGGAAAATTTCTTTCAAATTTGTTTGAATTGTGGTATCATGATTTACAGAGCGCAAGTCAGCCATATATTAGACAGTTTGAAAACTATGTGGGATTGGCCGCAGGATATATGGCAGAATCTTGTGAGCAAAGGGGATGCTGCGGAGTACAGTATGCAGTGGAAGCAGATGGAAGCGTATATCCGTGTGATTTTTACGTGATGGATGAGTACCAGATTGGCAATTTTAATACAGATTCGTTTGATCAGATGGATCAAAAACGAAGTGAAATTCGATTTATCGAGCAGTCTTCTAAGTTTGAGAAAGCGTGTAGAAGCTGTCCTTATTTTTTATTATGCAGAGGCGGATGCCGGCGAAACAGGGGAAATGGGATACAGACAGAACCAACAAGGAACAATTTTTGTGAAGGATATAAAATTTTCTTTGAAAAATGGTATGATACGCTGATGCAGCTGGGAAAACTGGTGCAAAGATAAATAAGAAACATTATCCATGGGAATGGAAAGGAGAACATGAATGAAAAAGCAGATTGTAGTACTTATGACAGACACAACAAGAAAAGATATGGTTGGCTGTTATGGAAATGAAAAGATGAAGACACCGAATCTTGACCGATTGGCACAGGAGGGCATTCGTTATGAGAATGCTTATACTTGTCAGCCTGTATGCGGCCCGGCACGAGGTGCAATTTTTACTGGAGCATTTCCGCACACCAATGGAGTTGTCACAAACAGTATCGGAATGGGAGATAATGTAAAAACAATCGGACAGCGTTTGCACGATAACAAGATTGAATGCGGCTATATCGGAAAATGGCACCTTGATGGATCTGATTATTTTGGAAATGGTATATGCCCAGATGGATGGAACCCAAAATATTGGTATGATATGAGAACTTATCTTAGTGAGTTGAGCGATGAGGATAAACTTCGTTCTAGAGATTCACAGACATCATACACAGAGGGCTTTTCAGAAGAATTTACATATGCGCATCGCTGCTCCGACAGGGCAATTGCATACTTGAATGAATTTAAGGATCAGGATTTCTTTTTGACTGTTTCATATGATGAGCCGCATGGACCATCTCTTTGCCCGGCTCCATTTAATCATATGTATGATGACTTCTGTTTTGAAAGTTCACCTAGCTTTCAGGACGATCTGTCAAAGAAACCAATGCTGCAGCAGCTTTGGGCAGGAAAGAATTTACATGCACCAGAATCAGAGATAAATAAGGCGTCAAAAAAACTGTCATTGTTCTTAGGCTGTAATTCATTTGCAGATTATGAAATGGGAAGAGTATTGGATGCAATTTACAAGCTTGCACCAGATGCAATGGTAATTTATACATCAGATCATGGTGATATGCTTGGTGCTCATCGTCTGGCATCAAAGAATGCAGCAGCATACAAGGAAGTAGCTAATATTCCTTTAATTATTAAGGGTGGTGCAAAGGGTCAGGTAGTGCATGAGATGGCATCTCATATTGATATTGCACCAACAATTATGGATTATTTTGAACTGCCAGTTCCAAAAACAATGGAAGGAAAGAGTATGCTGGCACAGATTTATGATCCAAGTCTTAAGATAAATGATGCGGTATTTACAGAGTTTACACGATATGAAGTGGATCATGATGGTTTTGGCGGTCTGCAGATGATGCGTGCAATCACCACAAAACGCTACAAGTTAGTTATTCATTTGCTTGATACAGATGAATTTTATGATCTTGATACAGATCCATATGAGGTCGAAAATAGAATCAACGATGAAGCATATGAAGCTGTCCGTAACGAGCTGCATGATAAGCTTCTGGCGCATATGGATGATACAAGAGATCTGTACCGAGGCTATCAGTGGAAAATGAGACCATGGAGAAAAAATGTCACACCAGATTGGAATAATGGTGGCTATACAAGACAGAGAGAAAACGAAGAATATGAGCCAAGACAGCTTGACTATGACACTGGACTTCCTATGGAAAAAGCAGTGAGAAATAAACTTCTGTATTGATATATGAAATGGGCGCTGCGCATATTGACGCAGCGCCTTTTTAAGTGTTTTTATTTTTCAGTGGAAAATGACGCATCTAGTTGTGCTAAAAATTCCTGCGGAATTTGTCGACAAAGTGGAAATACTTCTTCATTTGCCAAATAATTTGCTATAGTGCAAAGAAGCAATGCACTGCGGCGAAGTGACCAAGCAGAGATTAAATCAATAGTGTCATACTCTGTATGCATGCCGTATCCATCACGGTTTAAGGTCATAGAAGGAATTCGTTTCCATGCAAATGTGTTAGAATCACTGCTCCAGACAGATGATCTTGTCGTCATTCCAATACCGCATTTTTCAGCGAGAGCTTCAAACTGGCGGCAGATTGAAGAATCGCCCGTAACACCTATTACAGTGCCGCCAAGTGCCTGTCCGGCAAGATCAATATTCATGTTAAAGAGGTGATGTGACAATTCAGACTCATGTGCCTTAACATAGGCGCGACTTCCTAAAAGCCCTTTTTCTTCTGCACCAAAAAATACAAAATCAATAGTGCGGCGTGGCTTATGTTCACAAAAATATAAAAACAGTTCCATAACGATTGCACAGCCTGCCATGTTATCGTAGGCGCCAGGTCCTTGTGGAACAGAGTCATAATGAGCAGTCACAGTTAAAATATCATCGCTTTTATCGCTTCCTTCAATGCGGGCACAAATATTTTGTGATGTTTTTTCAACAAGTGTCTGCTCACAGATCATGCGCACGCGTAAAGCACCTTTTTCAACAATCTCTGCTGCGTCCACAAAATGAATGCAAGTGCCAGGAATTTCAGCCAGCGTTTTAGATTGACCAAGATTTTTAGCCGCAGGCAGTTTTTTCTTTCTAGTGTCAATTGGAGTACCAGAGAAAGATACAAAGCCAAGCGCACCAGCCTTTACAAGTTTTTCAAGCATTGTACGGCTCATATAGTTATTCACCATAACAATCTTTCCATTTGCCTGCTTCATATTAATATCATCAGCATTTTCCAGATAAACAAAATCAGCTTCAAGTCCATTTTCATCTGTGTTGGCACAAAAACCAAAAGTGCAAGCCTCATATACCTTATGGTAAGGTGCTGTCACCTCAAAGAAAGAGCGCTTAATCTGCGGTGCAAAAAAAGAAAACTCCTCCGTGCGAATCTGTGCATCGCTGTTTTCTTTTTTTAATTCCTGTAAAATCGTTTCAGCAGTCTTTTTTTCATTAGGCGTTCCGGCCTCCCGAATGTAGTTGAATTTGGAGACAAAGTCATACTGACGCTCTCCACTAATAAATGTATTCATAATATCTTTTTATTCCTTTCCTTTTTATAAATGCATCATAGAATATATCAATATCTTTGTCAAGCATCAGATGGGGTTGACAGACAGACTAAAATATGCTAAAGTGAAATTACCTGATAGGTAATTTTATTCTAACGCTGTTAGGAGGGAGGACTTGGAATTAGTATATGTATCAGACAAAGTCAAGACTCAATGCACCAGTGTGAAAGCTGCAAAAAAACTATTTGGTGGAGATACCGTATTAGCCACAAGTCTTCTTGCGAGAATAAATGCATTGGAGAAGGCTGAAACTATAAAAGATATTATCGTGCAGCCAACATTTCATTTTCACAACTTGGGGAATAAGCATGGAAGAGATTTAGATGGATTCTTTGCAATTGATGTCAAATCAAGACGAGAACAATGGCGTATTATTCTTCAACCGCTTGATGAAAATAAAAATCCATTTAATCCATGCTATATTGATCAGATATCATTATATGTTAAAATAGTAGAGATAACGGAGGTGAGCAAGCATTATGAATAATTATATCGAATATGATGACAAAATTGCTTTTCATCCAGGATATTATATTAAGGAAATAGTTGATGAAAGTGGTTTAACGCAGGAGGATTTTGCAAAGAGACTTGGCACCACTCCAAAGAATTTGAGTTTGTTAATTCGTGGTGAGCAGAGTCTTTCTATTAACATTGCAATGAAATTATCCAGAATGATTGGAACAAGTGTCTCTTACTGGCTTAATTTACAGAATGCATATGATACTTTGATAGCAGAGTTTGAATCTAAGGAAGAGCTTGCGCAGGAAAGAATAGTTTTTTCTCTTTTGGATTATAGGTATTTTCGAGAGAATTTTAATCTGCCGGATTTACCTAGAAAAGTTGATGAGCAAATTGTGCGAGTGAGAAATTTTTTGAATGTGGCTACTCTTACTGTTTTCAGAAAAAGAGATATGGCAGTAAATTTTCGAAGCGCTACTGGAAAGCTGTCAGAAGCGAATATTGTCAAAGCCAATATTATGGTACAGATAGCAACGAATATAGCTTTAAAAACACAAGCCCCAAAGTTTAATAAGACCTTTTTTGAAGATGCGGTGAGGTATGCACTTACACTTACAAAAGATCACAGTACATTCTATCCACTTATAAAAGAAGCTTTTAACAAAGCAGGTGTCATTTTAGTGATTCTTCCTAATATTTCGGGTTCTAAAATTAATGGTGCAACAAAAAAAGTTGGCAGCAATATTATGCTGATGGTGAATGATAGAAGACTTAATTCAGATACATTCTGGTTTACATTATTCCATGAGATTGGTCATATTATGAATGGTGACTATGGTATCTCTTTTGAGTTAGAATCCGGAGAACAGGAAGAAATCGCGGATAAGTATGCAGAGGATATGCTGATTCCTTGTGAACAATATAGACAATTTATTGAAGAAAACAAATTTGATGCGCAAACGATTCAAGCATTTGCAAAAAAAATCGATAGAGATCCTGGAATTGTGTTGGGAAGACTGTTAAATGATGGAAAAGTTGACTATAATGACTGGAAACTAAATGATCTTAGGCACAAATATCGAGTAAAAACAGCATAATTAATAGAATATGTATTAAAAAACGCTTCTGATAAAGGGTGTACAACTTAGGGATTTGAGAAAACGACTAAAAATCATAAGTTGACACACTTTAAGCGGAAAAGAAAGACCAAAGTGAGTAAGAAAACTCGCAGTGGTCTTTTTCTTTGCTATGAATTGTTCCTATTGATGTTGTATGGTGAGGGTTCATCTGCGACCCTGCTCATCGTCTGTGGATGCGGAAATGCGTAGGTGGTAGCGGCAGGCATATCTGAGTTTTCCTCAAAATTTTCTACCTGTTCCATAACCTTGCTGAACACCTCTGGACTATACTGTGGCGGATAACCATTCTTAACCAGACAAATTTTAATATCCAGTTTAAGTTGATTGCGGACATTCTGATTATTGAGCCAGTCGGAGAAAGAGGATTTTGTGTCTATGATTTCTTTTACCTTCTTTGCCAGTTCCCGGCACCTGTCATTTACAATCACGCCATCGATCTCTTTGTCCGTGCCGTATTCAAAACTGTACTGATCGCGCAGGGATACCAGAATGTCGTAAAATGCCTTTTCCTCAAAGGTTAGCCCTATCTTGCGGAAGCTCTCCCGGCTTTCGTTCATCTGGCTCAGTATGGACAAAGCCTGCTTGGTGGCTTCGCGTATGATGTCATCCGATGCCTGTTCCTGTGTGGCTCCCGCTTCTTCTGCGCTCAGATGTTTGCGTCGTTCATGGTATGCCGCAATCGTTTCTTCCAGCATCTGCTGGTAGGTCTTTGCTGCGACCTTGTTGATCCTGCTGTATTCCTTGATCTGCTTGCGGATCATTTTGACGAGCAGTTCCAGCTTGGTGGCAGGCATTTTCACATCGGACAGCTTTTCAAAATATTCCGGGCTGAAAATGTCCTCTTCCTCTCCGGAATCGAGAACGCTCTCGACCTGATTATAGCGCAATGCCTCCTCGACCATTTTGGACACGGCGCGATTCATGCTGTCGGTATCCAGTTCTGTGGTTCCGCTCATCTTGCGGACAAAACCTGCGATTGCCATGAAGCACTGTGCCAACGCCGATTCGCTCTCCGATAGTTCCCCGGAGGGCTGACAAATATCATAACTGAGCCGCATCCGCTTGACGGTTTTCAAGAAATAGGTCTTGAAAGAAACCTTCTGCGTGCCGCTTTTACCCTCGGAGTTCAGTTCCTCTGTCGAAGCAAACACATATTCAGCTGCTTTGGCGAGTAGGCGGTAACGCTCTACGGGGTCACTCTCAGGGTTTAGGAACGGCTTGAGGTCATACCCGATAAACATGGTCTTGAGGACTTTCAGGTCTTCTCTGAACACTTCCGTGGCCTGTTCCACATCGTCTGAGGTAGGAGCAACCGAAGTATCGCCGCCGTAGATTTTCATGGCCTCACGCATATTGTCACGGATACCGATATAGTCGATGACCATACCGTATTCCTTACCGGGATAGACTCGGTTTACACGGCTGATAGTCTGAATCAGCAAATGCTTTTTCAGCGGTTTATCGTTATACAGATAAGTAAGACACGGTACATCAAACCCGGTGATCCACATATCAACTACAATAACGATACGGAAGTTGGATTTTTCCTGCTTAAATGCGGCATCCAACTCTTTGGAGCGTTTATCGTTTTTCACGCCGCCGAGGTAGTTATACATCTCCGACTTATCATTGCTGCCGACACTGGCTACCATAGCCATGAACGGCATTGGCTTCATGGCATCCAGTTCTTCCTTAGTGGCAGCAGTGCCGTCCGGCACCTTCTTTTCTACAAACCATTCCGGGTATTTCTCCTGGAATTTCAGCAGCAGGTCATAGGCGATTTGTCTGTTGGAGCAGACCACCATTGCTTTCTGAATCCTGTCCGGTTCTTTTTCGCAGGCGGCTGTATAGTGGTCGTGAATATCCACAGCAAGGCGTTCCAGGCGGGACGGCTCTCCGAGAATGATCTCCATAGAACTCATCGCCTTTTTACTTGCTTCAATATCCTCCTCAGTGGCACCATCGTCTGCACAAGTTTTGTAGTAGCTCTCGATCTCCTTGACCTTTTTCGTATCCAGCAGAACTTTTGCGATTCTCGGGTGATACTTGATGGATACTGTCAGTCCATCGGCAACGGCCTGATCCATGGTGTAACGGTCGATCTCATCGCCAAAGGTCTGGTAGGTTTCAGCAATCGGAGTTCCTGTGAAACCGACAAAGGTAGCATGAGGGAACGCCTCTTTCAGCACTTTCGCATATGGTTTAGAAACCATGGCCCGCATATTCTCATCAGCATCTTCGCTGAACTGGATTTTTCGGGAATGTTCCAACTGTGTTCTGTGTGCCTCGTCTGAGAAGCAGATAATATTATGGCGGTCATTGATAAGACCGATCTTATCTTCCTTGCGGTCACAGAACTTCTGGATTGTGCAGATATAGAATCCGCCGCTTTCCCTGGCACCGAGTTCCTGCCGCAGATGCTTTCTGTCCTTCACCACAGAAACATCACCGAGGTTCAAGAACTCCTTGCTCTTGGCAAACAGCTTGATACCCTGCTCCTGCAGTTCCTCACGGTCAACGATCATGACGATTGTGGGAGAACCAATCTGAGGAATGTCACCGCAGCGGAGCGAAAGCTGTCGGGCGAGGAATGCCATCGTATAGGTCTTGCCGCACCCGGTTGCGCCGAAGTAGGTGCCGCCTTTTCCAGTCTGCTCTACGACAGACTTTACGATACTCTGCTTGAGCAGTCTTGCGGCAAAGAACTGCGGGTAACGGCAGACAATCTCTCGTTCATCGCAGTCAAAAACCTCATCTTGGAAATAGATATAGTCACGGAATATCTCAAGAAAGCGCTCCGGCGCATAGACACCGCGAACCATCGTTTCAGTTTCCTCAAAAGGCATGGTGGACAGCTTGTCCCCTTCATTCACGCGCCGCCACGCATAAAAGTGCTCATACGGAGTACGTACAGTTCCAAGCCTGGTTTTCACACCGTCCGAAATACACGCCAGTGGGCAATAGTGCAATAGCTGCGGAATATCACGCCAGTAGCGAATTGTGATCTGTTCCCAGGCATCATAAATGGTGGCGTGGGCATCGGCAGGGTTCTTCAGCTCTATGACACACAACGGCATGCCGTTGACGAACAACAGCACATCCGGCCGACGAGTCTCACGCTGACCGTTGTTTATGTATTCCACGGTAAACTGATTGACTACACGAAAAATATTGTTTTCTGGCGTTTCAAAATCGATCAGCGGAACCATAACAGGTAAGCCGTTCTGCGGCGTAAACTGAACGCCGTCCACCAGCCATTTATATACCTTGTGCAGAGTAGCAAAGTCACTCTCGGCACCGGCAAGGCGGACAGTATCGTAAAGCTGCTCGGCTTCCACTGGCAGCAGATTCGGACTGGTCTTTGCGATAAAGGCTTTGAAGTCCTCTGCAATCAGGATTTCGCTGTAACTGCGCGGAATCTGGTTTCCGGCGAGATAGTGCCAGCCGACCGATTCCAGAAAAGCGATAAAGGCAGACTCATATTCCGATTCGCAGTAGCGACCGTTATAGTTTTTAAGCTTTACCATGCGCTCACGCCTCCTTTCAGCCCTGTGCTTCTTCGATAGAGCCTTTAATCAGTATCGGGCACAGGTTTTTGATTTGTTTTTTCAGGTTCTCGTTGATTTCTTTGCGAATTCTCAGTGCTTCATACATTTCTACCAATGAAAGTTGTTCCTTCTTGGATGGCACGGGAATTGTCATGTCATAAAATCTTCTTTTATCCATGCCCCCACGGATATTGGAATCACACATAAACCATGCCAGTCTGTCAGTTTCTTCTCTGGAAAACCAAATCATAAAAAATTCAGGAATAATATTCTCTGTGTTGATTTCAAAGACAAGGTATGCTGGAGAAATAATAAAAGATTCAGCCATATTATTAAGGGCTACTGGGATCGCAACATCGCGTCCAACGTGCATCAAATTGCAGGCAAACTGATGTTTTTGTACTACCTTGTATTTGGTTAAATCCTCACCGCTTGTAACTGTTGGCATAAACTGTTTGTCTTTGTTTACGCCATAAACGATATGAAATTTGTTATCTGAATTTCTTAAATCACATTCAGTAATCAACTGTTCGAGGTTGATTTTTTCTGCGAATTTTCCCTTATATTTCTCAACAGTAGCATCAATTGTCAGCTTCAAGTCCTCCAACCCGTGTTCATAGCTTTGCTGGTTGGCAAGCATGGCATTGTAGACAGCTACATATTTCTGCTGGATGGCGAGAGGTGGGAGCGGGATTATAATATCGCTCATATCTTCGAAGTTAAATTCTGGTCTTTGGCTGCCGAAATTTCTGAAAGTTACTTCTCTCTGAAATTCTTGACGCCTGAAATACATAAACAGCCATTGCGGGTCAATGATTTTCTTTCCTTCATCAGTAAGATAGAAAACCATATATAGGTGCGATACAATACAAAGACCCTCAGTCCGATACGCAATAGAGCCTAAGTCCAATCTGGTTGGGTTATACACAAAAGCTCCCGTTTCAACAATCTTATAAGGTTTTAGGTTCACACCATTGGTGCTCCCTTTGGGAGTTGTGAATACACCTGTATTGTTGACACCTACGATTAGATCTTCGCCATATTGCAAGTTCTTATTGTTTACCGTAGAACGCCGGATGTAATCTCCAAGGCGGATTTTAGTCAATCCCATAGCCAATCCCCCTGAATGCATCTTCCAGCATCTGCTTGGATTTCTTTTCCTGCTTCATGACCTCTTGCATTTCCGTTTGGATACGGGCCATTTCCTTTTCATAGTCGATTTCTAGGTCATGGTCGATAAATTCGATGTACTTGCTCGGAGTCAGCGCCCAGTTGTTACGTTCGATTTCCTCAATACCCACACTGCGGTACAGTTCCGGCACCTCATAGCAGTTTCCGTCCGTGCCATCGCTCTGCCAGGTGTGGTAGATGTCGGCGGCTCTTTCGATTTGGGTGCTGTCTAGCAGGACTTTCTTCTTGTTCTCGCCCTTTACAGGGTTTTCCGTCCAGGTACGCAGGTCCATGAACAGGATCTCATGTTCACGGTTACGCAGGTTTCTGCCGTGGTAGCTGCCGCCTCTTTTATTTTGGTTTAGAATCCAAAGGGTCACACTGATGTCCGTGGTGATGAACAGTTCTCTCGGCAGAACGATAATGGCTTCTACCTTGTCATTCTGGATCAGCTTTTTGCGAATTTCCAGCGTGTCACTGTCGTTCAGTGCACCATTGGCAAGCAGGAATCCGGCCACGCCGGACTGCTTTTTCAAGTGCGAGAGTATATGTAGAATCCACGCATAGTTGCCGTTGCTCTCCGGCGGTGTCTGGTAGTCCGCCCAGCGAGGGTCATGCTCCAAGGTACTGTCATACCAGCTTTTGAGGTTGAACGGCGGGTTTGCCATAATGTAATCGAAGTACAGACCCTTATGCAGATCATTCAGAAAGCTGGAATCACTTGTTTCACCAAGGTTATGGCTGATACCGCGCAGGGCAAGGTTCATTTTTGCAAGGCGATAGGTAGCAGGCTCTTTTTCCTGTCCGTACACATTGATACGGTTAATGTCACCTTGTTTAGATTTTACGAGCGCCGCGCTCTGGATAAACATACCGCCAGAGCCGCAGCATGGGTCATACAGCGTGCCATCATACGGCTCGATCATCGTTGCGATAAGCTGCACGGCATCATGTGGCGTGTAGAACTCGCCCTCTTCCTTGGTAGCATTGACCGCAAATTCCTTTAGGAAGTATTCGTACACACGACCGATCAGGTCCTTTTCCTCACCAAACTGCTTGTGGCTGATCTTGTTGACTTCATCAATCAGCTTTTTGATGTCGTTTGCGGCAAGGTTACGGGTGGTAAAAGTGCCCTCTACAAAACAGCCTTTCAGCTGCTTGGAGCCTGCCGCAATACTGTGGAGCGCATTGTCCAATGCTACATTCAGCTTGGGCGCAGGCGTATTGATGATGGTAGACCATCTTGCCTCCGGCGGCAGATTGTAGGTGCCGTCCGCAAAGGTGGCGTCGTCAAAGAACGCTGCGCGGATATTTTCATCGTCTGGGTCAAGTCCCTGCTCTAGCAAGGTCTGTCTAAGCTTCTCCACGCCGTCCTCATATTTTTCACCGATAAAACGCAAGAACACTAGCGTCAGCATCATATCACGTTTTTCAAAGAAAGAGCCGGAGTTGCGTGCTGCACGCAGAATATCTCTGCACTTAAAGAGGATCGCATCCAAATTGATAGTATCCTCAGCCTTTTTCTTTGCCATTTCGTTTTCCTCCACTTATCCCATCAACCGTATCTACTTTGGAGCAACGGCAGGGGGTATTTAAATCTCTACGGTCTTGTCCTCTGAAGAACGGCGCCCCTCACATGCAAAGTTTCGCAAAATTACGCAGGGGGATACCGCATTTCCTCGAAATCAAGCCGAGTTTCTTTCTATTCATATAACCACGCCCAATCAATTTCCATCGGATGCAGTCTGTTTGACTGCCGTTTCGCCGGATTGGTTTGACTTGCGTGTTTTTTTCTTTGCTTTTTGCGCCTTTTCTATGGCTTTTCGCTCACGGAACGCTTTCTGCTTTCGGGCGTTGCGGACCTTTTGGCAGACTTCGGAATCGCAGTATTCCTGTCGGTTGTTTTTCCTTATTATGAAATTTCCGCAGTTGCGGCAGCGGATCATGATCCTCTCCGGGCGTTTGTCCGGCCGTCCATTATCCTCTGGTGCAGGGTCTTCTGACAGCATTCGGGCAAGGGTGTACCACGCAATATCGAATACAGACTGCACATCCGTGGAAAATTCCAGTCGGTTTGTCTGTGGGTCTACCGTTAATCGGATTTTGAAATCCGGGATAATTGAAATCAGGCAATCACGCAGTTCTTTATAATCATTATAAGGCGTAGTTGCAAATTTGCCCTCGGCGGGCTGCTCAGCCGGGTGGCTCTCAATATAGTCATTTGCTCGCTGCATATCTTCCAGCAGGTCATCACAGGTATCTCCGTCTGTCAGTATTTCGTCCGGCACTGTAACAGTAGCCCTTTTGTATTTCTCAAAATATGAATATCCCTCGAAATGCTTGCCCTCTCTTGAAAGGTTGTATGCCGCATCGTCATCAGCAACATAGACTCCCTCCAGCGCGATATAGAACATGACGGCGTTATAAAGCTTGCCCAGATCATCCATAAAGTTGGAAAGGCTGAATGTGCCATTTTTTTCTACTAATTTTGCATCAAATCCGTTGATATCAAAACGGTCATTGAGCGCAGAATAGATGCCATCGATATTGTACGGATGCATATTTGTCTTGCACCATTTTATGATCTGGTCTGCATAAGGCGTATTGTTCGCACGATCGTTGATCTTTGCTGCAAGATTACAAAGGCTCACGAGCAGACCCTTTCCAGTCAATATGTCCTCATCTGGGAATAGCGGCTTTTGTCTAGGCCGATATACAGGGTGTGCACAGCCATCGGTGTCACACACATAGTCCGCAAAGCAAAACGGGTGGTAAATAAGCTGCCCTACGCCGCCAATCTCCTTAGCACCGAGAATATCCGTCATTTTGTTTGCTTTGGATGGTATATAGTCCCTATTCCAGTTCAGTGGCATAGCCGCCCCCCTTTTCGTTAAATCGTAACTTTCTAAGTAACCGCAAGATTTTGGACTTCGGTTACATTATATTCTAAAATATTATTGAAAGCAATACAAAGCAACAAAATTATTTGCAGCTGTCACTGCAAGTATAAGAAAAAACAAAACTAGAGTTGTTTTGTCGAAGCATTGTGTGGTAGAATAAAAGCACAAAATTCAGATTCAGCAACCTGAAAATACAAGATGTGAAAGGATTAAAAAAATGAAGTGGCAGAGAGTTAAATATCAGCCGAACACACCACTTGGTGCAGACGGTCAGAAGGTAACAGCAAGCAAGGCACATACTGAGCTTTCCAAGCAGGCAGCAAAGGAAGGTATGGTATTATTAAAAAATGAGAGCGGTCTTCTTCCATTTGAGAAGGGCACGAGACTTGCTGTATTCGGAAAGGCAAGTGCAGATTATGTAAAGGGCGGCGGCGGAAGCGGTGATGTTACTGTTTCATATACGGTAAGCCTTGATGCAGGCTTAAAGGCACTTAGCGATTATGTAAGTGTATATGAAGGCTTATCATCATTTTATAATAAGAACGTGCGTGACCAGTATGAAAAAGGCGTGGCTCCAGGCATGACTGTTGAGCCAGAAGTTCCAGCTGATCTTTTAAAGAAGGCAAGAGCTTATACTGATACAGCACTTATTACGATTTGCCGTTTCTCAGGCGAGGGATGGGATAGAACAAGCAGCTATGACAATGGCATAGAGTCAGGCGAGCCGATGTGGAAGGAGTCTCAGAAGGTATTTGAACGAGGAGATTTCTATCTGTCTGATGCAGAACAGCGCATGGTAGAGACAGTAAAGGCTACATTCCCGAAGGTTGTTGTTGTATTAAATGTAGGCGGCGTTGTAGATTCCATGTGGTTTGCAGAGGATCCTAAGATTCAGTCTGTTTTAATGGCATGGCAGGGCGGTACCGAAGGCGGTGCAGCAGCTGCTGAACTTCTTTGCGGTATTGGAAGTCCGTCTGGAAAATTGGCGGATACTTTTGCGAAGACGCTTGAGGATTATCCATCATCCTACAACTTCCATGAGTCACAGGATTACGTAGATTATACAGATGATATTTATGTAGGATATCGTTATTTCGAGACTATTCCAGGCGCAGACAAAAAGGTTGTGTATCCATTTGGATATGGACTTTCCTATACGACATTCAAGTGGGAGCTTGAGCGTGTAGACGAGGCAAAGGATGGCACACTTACAGTTCGCGTAGAGGTAACAAATACTGGAAATCATGAAGGAAAAGAAGTACTTCAGCTGTATGGCAGTGCACCAAAAGGAGCGCTTGATAAACCGTCAAAAATTTTGCTTGCATATGCAAAGACAAAGCTGCTGCAGCCTGGAGAAAATCAGCTTGTAACCTTAGTTGGAAATGTAAATGATCTGGCTTCATATGATGATCTTGGCGTTCTGCATAAATCTGCATATGTGATGGAGCAGGGTGAATATCATTTTTATCTTGGAAATTCTGTCAGAAATACAGAGGAGCTTGGATTTATCCATACAGAAGAGTCTACAAGAGTGGCAGAGCAGCTGACAGAGTGCCTGGCACCGACATCACTTCCAAAGCGTATGCGCGCAGATGGAAGTTTTGAAGAACTTCCTGTAAGACCGGCACACGATCCAGACAGCGAAGGACTTCTTACAAAGAAGGAAAAGGAAGTAATCGATGGTGTTGCACCAGATGTACGTTTTTCAAAGGGCGAGCATCTTTGGAACAATAATGAGCGCCGCATGCAGTTTGAGCAAGTTGCAGAAGGCAGCGTAACGCTTGATGAATTTGTGGCACAGTTAAGCGACGAGGAGTTAGCTCATCTTTTAGGCGGTCAGCCAAATACAGGTGTTGCAAATACATTTGGCTTTGGTAATCTGCCAGAGTGTGGTATTCCAAACTTTATGACAGCTGATGGACCGGCAGGACTTCGTATTTTGCCAGAGTGCGGTGTTTGCACAACAGCATGGCCATGTGCAACACTTCTTGCATGCACCTGGAATCCAGAGATTGTCTATGAGGTAGGTGCAGCTGGTGCAAAAGAGGTAAGAGAAAATAATATTGCAGTATGGCTGACACCGGCAATAAATATTCATCGTACTCCGATGTGCGGAAGAAACTTTGAGTATTACTCAGAGGATCCGTATCTTGTTGCAAAGCAGGCAGGCGCAATGGTGCGCGGTATCCAGTCTCAGCACATTGCTGCAACAGTAAAGCATTTTGCACTGAATAACAAAGAAACGAACCGTAAGGATTCAAACTCAAGAGTATCAGAGCGTGCAGCAAGACAGATTTATTTAAAGACATTTGAGCGTATTGTAAAGGAAGCAAAGCCGTGGTGCATCATGTCTTCCTATAACATTGTAAATGATTATAGAGCTTCCGAAAATCATGATCTGTTAGAGAAGCTTCTGCGCGATGAGTGGGGATTTGAAGGTGTTGTAATGACAGACTGGTGGACATTTGGCGAGCACTGCAAGGAAGTAAATGCCGGAAATGATGTTAAGATGGCAGCTGGAAATCCTGACAACTTGCTGAAAGCACTTGAAAAAGGTCTGTTAAAGAGAGAGACTATGGAGTGCAGCGTAAAGAGACTTCTTGGAGTTCTCTTAAAGATTGATTAAACGTTTCGATTTGAGGATGCCTGTATAATCAGGCATCCTCATTCTGAGAAAAAAGATACAGGGAAGGACTATTTTTATGAAGACAACGATGTGGAACGCAGATTTAGGAAATGGAATGTATAAAAATCCAATACTGTATGCAGATTATTCAGATCCTGATGCCTGCCGTGTGGGCGAGGATTACTTTATGATCGCGTCAAGCTTTTGCAATGCACCAGGTTTGCCAGTGCTTCACTCAAAGGATTTGGTAAATTGGAAGGTAGTTAATTATATTCTTCCAAAGGTGCCAGAAGAGCGCTATGATAAGCCAGTGCATGGATGTGGTGTATGGGCACCGGCAATCCGTTATCATGACGGAACATTTTTTGCTTGCTTTCCAATGCCAGACGAAGGTATTTACATGAGTACGACAAAGGATCCGTTTGGCACATGGTCAGAGCCAGTCAATATTCGTCCGGGTGCAGGCTGGATTGATCCGTGTCCATTTTGGGATGAAGATGGCAGAGCATATCTTGTGGCAGGTGTTGCAAAGAGCCGCATCGGATATAAGAGTGTGCTTCATATGATTGAAATGCAGCCAGATGGAATGGGGCTGATAGGAGAAGCAAAAGTTGTCTTTGATGGAAATTTAAATGAGCAGGAAACAATTGAGGGACCAAAGCTGTATAAGAGAAATGGATGGTACTACATCTTTGCGCCAGCAGGCGGTGTAAAAACAGGATGGCAGACTGTGCTTCGCTCAAGAAATATTTTTGGACCTTATGAGTATCGTGTTGTTATGCGTCAGGGTGATAGTCCGGTAAACGGTCCTCACCAGGGTGCATGGGTAGATACAGTGACAGGCGAAGACTGGTTTTTACATTTTCAGGATGTGTATGCAGCCGGAAGAATTATTCATTTGCAGCCGATGAGCTGGAAAGAGGACTGGCCGATTATTGGTATTGCAAAGGACGGAAATGATTATGGAGAGCCAGTGCTTACTTACCGTAAGCCAAATGTCGGTGAGGCTGCGAAAGAGGCTGTAATCTGTGAGCCAGATGCTTCAGATGATTTTGCCAAAAAGACACTTGGTCTTCAGTGGCAGTGGAATGCAAATCCAAAAGAAGATTGGTATAATATTACACCAGAGGGTCTTTGCCTGAATGCGGTTAAGCAAGAGGAAAAAATCAAGCATGGTGATTATCCAAATCTTCTTCTTCAAAAGTGGCCTGCACCAGAATTTATCTGTGAAACAACACTTTCCCTTGCGGGATTAAAAGCAAACGAAGAGGCTGGTGTGATTTCTATGGGTGTAGAATATGCGCTTCTTTCATTTGCAAGAAACGAGGAAGGCATGGTTGAAGCTTCATTTATCAATGGAGAGCAAAAATATGGAAAGATTCTTGTGGAGAGTACCGAGGAGACAAGTACATCACTTGGAACAATGGTGTTTGCAGATGACAGTGAAACTATAACAGTCCGCATGAGTGTACACCGTGTTGGAACACAGAATTTAAGCGAGAAAGAAAAGAATTTCCCACTTGAAGAGGTCGTTTTTGAGTACAGCACAAACGGCACAGATTACAAGAAGGCCGGAAGCTATATGGCAGCTGCCGGACGCTGGGTTGGTGTAAAGAGTGGTGTTTATTGTGCAGCCAATCATAATGAGAAGGCTGGAAGCTGTCTTGTAAAAAAGACAGTTTATAAAAATGTTACTGTTCATGGATAAGCCAACATTGCGGCAAAGCCCGAAGGTGAATGGATTTCACGAGACGGACACTTGAAGCAGGTCTTTCAAAATAATGTATAATGAGAAAGAGTATAACAGGAACCTGCGGAATTTGGTCCGTCGACGAAACCATTACACCGAAGGGCTTTCGTAACCTAGCCTGTAAAAAACAAAAACATAGAAAAAGTAGAAGCTGTCAAGAAAAAACACTTGACAGCTCTTCTTTTTTCGTGTATAGTAGCGAAGGTGATGTTTGATGGAAAAGATTGTAGAACGCAATATGCTGTATGATTTCTATGGTGAGCTGCTTACGCCGCATCAGCAGGAAATTTACGAAAGCATTATTTTTCAGGATCTGTCGCTGAGTGAAGTGGCAGAGATCCACGGCATCAGCAGGCAGGGAGTTCATGATCTGGTAAGGCGCTGTGATAAGCTGCTTGAGGGTTATGAAAACAAACTGCATCTGGTAGAGCGCTTTGTGACACTTAAATCTTCTGTAAGCGAATTAAGAGAACTTACAAAAGCATATGAGAAGAGCAGAGACGATAAGCTGTTTGGACAGATTGACAGGCTTTGCCAGACAATACTCGAAGAGCTGTAACTGTAAAGTTAAAGGCAGAAAGGAGCTGCAAAAGTGGCATTTGAGAGCTTATCTGAAAAGCTTCAGAACGTATTTAAAAATCTGCGCGGCAAGGGCCGTCTGACAGAAGCGGATGTAAAGGCTGCTTTGAAGGAAGTAAAGATCGCGCTCCTCGAGGCGGACGTTAACTTCAAGGTAGTAAAAAACTTCGTAAAGTCAGTCCAAGAACGCGCAATCGGCCAGGATGTTATGAATGGTTTAAATCCTGGACAGATGGTAATAAAGATTGTAAACGAAGAGCTTGTTTCCCTGATGGGATCTGAGACAACAGAGATTGCACTGCTGCCTGGAAATCAGGTGACGGTCATCATGATGATTGGTCTTCAGGGTGCTGGTAAGACAACTACCGCAGCAAAGATTGCAGGAAAACTGAAGATAAAAGGCAGACAGCCACTTTTGGTTGCTTGTGATATTTATCGTCCGGCGGCAATCAAGCAGTTGGAAGTTAATGGTGAAAAACAGGGTGTTGAGGTGTTCTCGATGGGAACAAATCACAGTCCGGTTGACATTGCAAAGGCAGCAATCGAGCATGCAAAGAATAACGGACAAAACGTGGTCATCCTTGATACCGCAGGTCGTCTGCAGATTGATGAATCCATGATGCAGGAGCTTGTAGATGTGAAAGAGGCAGCTGGCGTTACGCAGACGTTGCTCGTCGTAGATGCGATGACTGGACAGGAAGCAGTTAACGTGGCAACTACCTTCAATGACCGTATCGGCGTAGACGGAGTAATCCTGACAAAGCTTGATGGCGACACTAGAGGTGGTGCAGCGCTTTCCATTCGTCAGGTGACAGGAAAGCCGATTCTTTATATTGGTATGGGCGAAAAGCTCTCCGATTTGGAACAGTTTTATCCAGATCGCATGGCATCACGTATCCTTGGCATGGGAGATGTCATGAGCCTTATTGAAAAGGTTGAGGCACAGGTCGATGCTGAGAAAGCAAAGGAGATGGAGCAGAAGCTTCGCAAAGCATCCTTTGATTTAAACGACTATCTGGATCAGATGGAACAGATGAAAAGTATGGGTGGTCTTAGCAAGATCATGGAGATGCTTCCGGGCATGGGCATGAATTTAAATGCAAAAAATATGCCGGACATGGATGAGAGTGAGAAGCAGATGGAAAAAATCCAGGCAATCATTCGTTCCATGACTATGAAGGAGCGAACCAATCCAGATATCATCAATGCATCCAGAAAAAACCGCATTGCAAAAGGTGCAGGAGTCGATGTTGTAGAGGTCAATAGACTGTTAAAGCAGTTTG
>OIWU01001865.1_pt1 | contig 19269 bp, 16 predicted proteins | sample 1587711 | NCBI WGS metagenome assembly OIWU01 (sample SAMEA3888909, study PRJEB22519) | human gut metagenome | biome: human gut; feature: human-associated habitat; material: faeces | place: Denmark | collected 2010 | reverse complement strand
CCACCGGTATGGATGCGCTGACCCACGCCATCGAGGGCTACATCACCAAGGGTCACTGCGTCATTTCTGATATGTTCCATCTGGAAGCCATCAAGCTGATCAGCCAGAGCCTGCGCGGCGCTGTACAGAACACCCCGGAGGGCCGCGAGGGTATGGCTCTGGGCCAGTACATTGCCGGTATGGGCTTCTCCAATGTGGGTCTGGGCATTGTTCACTCCATGGCACACGGCCTGTCTGCCCTGTATGACACCCCCCACGGTGTGGCCTGCGCTATCCTGCTGCCGGTGGGTCTGGAGTACAACAAGAGCGTTGCCGGTGAGCGCTACCGCGCCGTGGGTAAGGCCATGGGCGTTATGGGCATTGACGAGATGAACGATGTGGAAGCCGCTGATGCTACCATCGCTGCCGTCAAGCAGCTGAGCGCAGACGTGGGCATCCCCACTAACCTGAATGGCATCCTGAAGGAAGAGGACATCCAGTTCCTCGCTGAGTCTGCTTATGCAGATGCCTGCCGCCCCGGTAACCCCCGCGACACCAGCGTGGAGGAGATTGTGGAGCTGTACAAGAGCCAGCTGTAATCCATTATAAATAAACTCCGAGAGCCGCTGCACCGTGTTTGTGCAGCGGCTTTTTTAGCGGAATGATGCGTTCGTAAAATGAAATCCCGCGCCAATTGTAACATTTTTCCGCCACCCCTTGTACAAATCGGCGCAAGCGAGTACAATCAGAGCATAAAATTTGAAGGCGAGGAAAGCGCGATGACACTGAATTTCTACACGCTGGGCGTGCTGTATCTGGTCTATTCCTTCCTTGGGTGGGTAGGGGAGACCGTGGTGGCCACCGTCCGGGGCAAGCGGTTTGCAAACCGCGGCATGGCGGCGGGGCCGTTCTGCTTTGTGTACGGCACTACGGCCATCCTGATGGCAGTGGGCTTTGCAGATATGCGCACAAAGCCGGTGGTGCTGTTTGTGGCCTGTATGCTCACGGCTACCGTGGTGGAGTGGCTCACGGCAAAGCTGCTGGAGCGGCTGCACAATCGCAAATGGTGGGATTACTCCGATAAAAAATTCAACCTGAACGGTTACGTCTGCTTACAGTACTCGGTGCTGTGGGGTGCGCTGGGCATGGTGACCGTGCTTTGGGGCAACGGGCTGCTGCTGCGTCTGTGCGCCCTTGTGCCGGACTGGCTGCTGCATCCGCTGGTATGGGTCGCGCTGGGCATCGCGGCGCTGGACCAGCTGGGCTCGGCGGTTCTGGTGGGGCGGTACGCGGCGCAGCACCCGGTGCTGGAACAGCTGAACCAGAAACTGGAGGCGCGATCCGATACCTTGCGCCGCCGCATTGCCGTGTATGTGGAAAAGCGTATCCAGCGCGCCTACCCGGAAGCCGCCCGGCAGCAGCCCACGGCAGCGCAGAAGGGAAAAGCCGACTTCCTCAGCGCGGCAGACCTGCTGTGGCTGTTTGTCATCGGGGCGTTTCTGGGCGACATGGTGGAGACCGTGTTTTGCCGCCTGACCGCCGGGGTGTGGATGAGCCGTTCCAGTCTGGTGTGGGGGCCTTTCAGCGTGGTGTGGGGGCTGGCGCTGGCCATGGCTACCGTGCTGCTGCGGCAGAATCAGGACAAAAGCGACCGCTATCTCTTCGCCTTCGGCACGGTGCTGGGCGGCGTGTACGAGTATGTGTGCAGTGCCGTCACCGAGCTGTTGTTCGGCACCGTGTTCTGGGATTACAGCAAGTTCAAGTTCAATCTGGGCGGGCGTATCAACCTGCTGTACTGCTTTTTCTGGGGCATTGCGGCGGTGATGTGGATGCGTTACGGCTACCCGCTGGTGCTGAAACTGATGAAAAAGGTGCGCAGCCATATCCGTCCGTGGATGACAGCGGCACTGGCGGTGTTCATGGCGGTGAATATGCTTACCAGCGCGCTGGCACTGGCGCGGTACGATGCCCGCACCAGCGGCGATGCGCCCAATGGCCAGCTGGAAGTGTTCCTTGATGAGCATTTCGACAACGCCCGCATGGAGCGCATTTACCCCAACGCCAAAAAAGTGATCAAGGCAGAATAAATCCCATATTTCCCCTTGCGCTTTTGCCGGAAAACAGGTATAATATTCTCTGGATAAAAGGGAGTAAGGGGCGTACTTTGGTTGAAAAACGGGTGCGCTGTGCTGCAGCGACACCCCCGGCAGAAATGCCCGATGCAGTACCGGATGCTTGAGACTTTTATCACATTTTCCCGTTTTGGGCTGGATGTGATAAAGGTCTTTTTTTGTGCCTCTGCTGCCATCACTTGAAAAAAAGGAGAAATATTATGCTGATCCCTGTTCTGTTGTTTATCGTGGGTCTGCTGTGCCTGATCAAGGGCGGCGACTGGTTTGTGGACGGTGCCACCGGCATCGCCCGCCGCTTCCATGTGCCGGAGCTGCTCATCGGTGCCACGGTGGTGTCCATCGGTACCACCCTGCCGGAGGTCATGGTGTCCACCACCTCTGCCCTCACCGGTCACGGCGAGATCGCCTACGGCAACGCCATCGGCTCGGTCATCTGCAATTCTGCACTGATCGCCGCCATCACCATTGCGGTGCGCCCGGGCAAGGTTGACCCCAAGAGCCTGCGCACCCCGGTGGCCTTCTTCTTTGTGGCTGCCGCTTTCTATGCCGGTGTGGCCTACACCACCGGCTCCTTCACTCGCCCGGTGGGCCTGATCCTGCTGGCCATGTTCGTGGCTTACATCGTGTGCAACGTGCTGGCTATGAAAAATACCCCCGCCCCGGAAGAGGAAGAGCAGGCTGAGGAAGGCTCCTTTGCCAAGGAGTTGGGGCTGCTGGCCATCGGCGCAGTGCTCATTGCTGTGGGCGCTGACCTGCTGGTGGACAACGGCACCCTCATCGCACAGGCGCTGGGCGTGCCGGAGTCGGTCATTGCGCTGACCTTTGTGGCACTGGGCACCTCGCTGCCGGAGCTGGTCACCGCCATCACCTCGCTGGCCAAGGGTCACGGCGCGCTGTCGCTGGGCAACGTCATCGGTGCAAACGTGTTCAATCTAGTGCTGGTCAGCGGCGTGTCTGTCACGCTGGCACCCTTCAGCATCCCGCAGAACTCCACCATCGCAGGTATGAACGCCTCGCTGGTGATGGATATCCCGGTCATGTTTGCCGTGATGCTGCTGCTCACCCTGCCCGCTCTGATCAAGGGCAAGCTGAGCCGCCCGCAGGGCATTGCACTGCTGTGCATCTATGCCGCCTTCTGCGCCGTGCAGTTCAGCATCTGATCTGTTGTAAACGTAAAATATTTAAGGCTGCTGCACAGGGTTTTGTGCAGCAGCCTTTTTATGTGGGACGATTCTGAATGCGCTCCGCGTTCGCTTTGCGCATATTCAGCGGAAAGATTATTGTTTATTTACAGGAGGGGTCGAGAGGGAAAGCTTCAGCTATAAAAGCAACTTGCTTCGGAAACGCAGAAGCAAAAAAGGCGGCTGCACATAACTGCGCAGCCGCCTTTTGAAAAGCAGATTTTTTTATTGTACGGTATGTTCGGCTTCAGCGGCCTGTGCAGCCTGTGCATCGTACTCGGCAAGCAGGGCGTTCAGGTCGTACTGATACTTGCTGTGGCAGAAGTGGCACACCACCTCACAGTTGGGGTCCTCGTCCCGCATACGCACAAGTTCGGCACGGCCAAGGCTGAGCAGCATCTCCTTGGTGCGCTCGGCGCTGCAATCGCATTGGTACTGCACCGTGCGCTCGTCCAGCACGTTGGGGGTAAAGCCGGCCAGTGCCAGCTGCATCATGTCCTCGGGGGTCTTGCCCGCATGGAGCAGCTCGGTGACAGAGGGCATGGCGCTGATGTTCTTTTCCAACCGGTCGATTTCAGCATCGGTAGCGCCGGGCAGCAGCTGTACCATAAAACCACCGGCGCAGAGAATGGACAGGTCTTTGTCCACCAGCACGCCCAGCGCCATCACGGTAGGCACCTGCTCGCTGTAGGCATAGTAGCTGGTCAGATCCTCGGCGATCTCGCCGGATACCAGCGGCACCTGCCCGACTGTGGGCTCCTTTTGCAGGCGGTTATCACGGATGACGGTCAGCACGCCGTCCTTGCCCACGGCAGTGCCCACGTCCAAGTGGCCGTTGGCTTTGGCGGGCAGCTCCACCAGCGGATTGTCAATGCAGCCCTTCACGTTGCCGGTGCCGTCGGTGCAGGCAATGAGCACGCCGGCAGGCCCGCCGCCCGCCACACGCAGGGTGATGCGGTCGCGGTCATCCTTGAGCATGGAGCCCATCAGGGTAGCACCCGTGAGCAGACGGCCCAGTGCTGCGCTGCAGGTGGCGCTTGTGGTGTGAAGCTTTTCTGCTTTACGGACAATATCGGTGGAATCCACACCGCAGAACACGACACCGCCGTTCTCGGACAGGCCGCGGATCAGGTTTGCCATAGGTTATTCCTCCAGTTGTGTATACTGTTTTGTTGCACAGAAGAAGTAGCGCTGGCTTTCCTCGGTCAACGGGCCGAAGGTCTCGCCATCGCAGACGCTTTCCAGTGCAAAACCGTGCTTTTCCAGCGCCGCACGGATGGTAGCCAGATCATAGGTATACTCGCAGAATTCCTCGTGGAAATGCTCGCCGGTCTCGTGATAATCAATGTCCACCGTGATCTCCACCTTGCGGTCGGCGGCGTTATAGTGGTTGTGCCACACGCAGGCGGCATCCTCTTCCTCAAAGGTGAATTCGTTATCGCCCAGAACCTTCTGGTGCTTATAGGGGGTGTTCATATCAAACAGGAATACCCCGCCCTTTTCCATGAAAAAGCCCGCGTTGGCAATGGCGGTATCCAGATCCGGGATGTGGTTGAAGGTATCAAAGGTAGATACCGCCGCCCGGATGGTGCCGTAAAGATCCAGCTTGAGCAGGTCCTGCCGGAGCAGCAGCAAACGACCGGAAAGCCCCAGCTGCTCGGCCTTATCCCGCACCACGCAGAGCATCTCCTCCGACTGGTCGATGCCGATCATATCGTAGCCCGCCTGCGTGAGCATCAGGGTCAGCTCTCCTGTCCCGCAGCCCAGGTCGGCGAGGATGCCGTCATGGATACCGTGGGCTTCCAGCTCTTTTTTGATGTGGGCATACAGGGCCTCATAGTCGGCCTCGCCGTTGAACTCATCGTAAAAATAAGCAAATTCGTTGTAAGCCATTGCGTTACTCCGCGTCCTCTGCGTTTGCCTCGTGCTCGGCGGCGACGGCTGCATTCAGCACAGCCTGCAGCTCCGGGATGCCGTAGCCGCTCTCGCCGCTGGTCAGCACCACCTTCTGGCAGCCGTAGGGCAGGCAGAGCTTTTCGAACTCCTCCTGCGTCTGGGCCAGCTGGCTCTTCTTGAGCTTGTCGGCCTTGGTCAGGGCCACGACGAAGGGGATGTTGTGGTAGTGGAGATAATGCAGCATCTGGATGTCGTCGGCGCTGGGGGCGTGACGGCAGTCGATGAGCTGGACCAGCAGGGTGTGGTGGCGCTGAGCCTCGAAGTAGCTGTTGATGAGGTCGTCCCAGCGCTCACGGTCGGCGTTGCTCACCTTGGCATAGCCGTAGCCGGGCAGGTCCACGAAGTAGCAGTCATCCACCGCGTAGAAGTTGATGGTAGCCGTCTTGCCCGGCGTGCTGGACACGCGGGCGAGATTCTTGCGGTTGCAGAGCTTATTGATGAGGCTGGATTTGCCCACGTTGGAGCGGCCGGAGAAGCTCAGCTCCGGGCGGTCGCTCTCGGGCAGCTGGCTGGAAATGCCGTAGCTTGCAATGAAATCCGCTTTGTTATAGTTCATAGCTTCGCTCCTTTCGTCTCAGCAGACCGCGCCCGGCTGCGGCTTTTCAGCCGTCTGCGGCAGGGCCGCAGCCTCAGCGGGCTTTACCTTCCTGGTGCGGGGGTGGCCCGCAGACACCGTCTTGGGCTTGAGGAGGGCTGCGGCGAGGACCTGCGACAGGTTGGACATGGGCAGGAACTCGATGTTCTTCTTGACCTCGTCGTCCACCTCGTACAGATCGGACAGGTTGTCCTTCGGGATGAGGACGGTCTTCATCCCCTCGCGGTAAGCGGCCATGCTCTTCTCGCGGAGGCCGCCGATGGGCAGCACATTGCCGTGGAGGGTGATCTCGCCGGTCATGGCCACATCGCCCCGCACCGGGATGCCGGACAGGCAGGAGATGAGGGCCGTGGTCAGGGTGACGCCGGCAGAGGGGCCGTCTTTGGGGACTGCGCCCTCCGGGGCATGGATGTGCAGGTCGCACTTCTTGAGGCGCTCGGAGTCGATGCCGTACTCTGCGGCATGGACGCGGGCATAGGTGATGGCCAGCTGGGCGCTCTCCTTCATCACGTCGCCCAGAGAACCGGTGACGGTGATCTTGCCGCTGCCGTTGTCGATGACCTGCACCTCGATGGGCAGGGTCTCGCCGCCGATGCTGGTCCATGCCAGACCGTTGGCGATGCCGATGGCGTTGGTGCGGTTGAGGAACTCGGGCTTGACCATGCGGGGTCCCAGCAGCTTTTCGAGGCCGGTGCCGGTGACGGAGACATTCTCCGCCTCGCCGGAAGCGATCTTCCGGGCGCACTTGCGCAGGACGCTGGTGATGGTGCGCTCCAGATTGCGGACGCCGGCCTCGCGGGTGTAGCCGTCGATGATGCCGTAGAGGGCGCTCTGGGAGAAGGTGACCTTGCCGGTCAGGCCGCAGGCATCCAGCTGCTTGGGGACCAGATGCTTCCGGGCGATGTTGTACTTTTCCACCCGGGTGTAGCTGGGCAGCTCGATGACGTCCATGCGGTCGCGCAGCGGGCCGGGGATGGCACCGAGGTCGTTGGCCGTGGTGATGAAGAGCACATGGCTCAAATCAAACGGCATATCGATGAAATGGTCGTTGAAGGTGCTGTTCTGCTCGGGGTCGAGGGCTTCCAGCAGAGCGGCCGCCGGGTCGCCCCGGAAGTCGCCTGCCAGCTTGTCGATCTCGTCCAGAAGCATCAGGGGGTTCGAACTCTTGGCAGAGATCATGGCGTTGATGATCTTGCCGGGCATCGCGCCGATGTAGGTGCGGCGGTGGCCGCGGATCTCGGCCTCATCCCGCACGCCGCCGAGGCTGATGCGGACATACTTGCGGTTCAGGCTTTCGGCGATGGAGCGGGCGATGCTGGTCTTGCCGACACCCGGAGGGCCGACGAGGCAGATGATCTGGCCCTTCACGTCGGGGGCCAGCTTGCGGACGGCCAGCACCTCGAGGATGCGGTCCTTGACCTTCTTCAGGCCGTAGTGGTCCCGGTCCAGCACACGCTGGGCCTTGGCGATGTCCAGATCGTCCTCGGTGAAGGTGTTCCAGGGCAGGTCGAGGCAGGTGTCCAGATAGGTGCGGATGACCGTGCCTTCCTGATTGCTGCTCTGCATCTTGGAGAGGCGGTCCACCTCTTTGAGAAGCTTCTTTTCCCGATCCTCGTCCAGATGGAGGGCCGTGATCTTCCGGCGGTACTCCTCAGCCTCGGCGGTGGTATCGTCGTCCTCGCCCAGCTCCTCGCTGATCATGTGGAGCTGCTCGTGGAGGTAGTAGTCGCGCTGGTTCTTGTCCATCGCCTCGTCTACCTTCTGGGCGATTTCCTTATCGATCTCGAGCATCCGGCGCTCCCGGTGCATCTTCTCGATGAGCAGATGCAGACGGCCCATCAGGGTGCCTTCGTCCAGAATGGCCTGCTTATCCTCGAAGCGGAACAGGAGGTTGGCCGGGATGTACTCGGACAGGAAGGCGGCGTCGGTGCTGGTGGTGATGGCAAACACCACGTCCTTGCCGATGTGGGGGTTCAGAGCCAGCAGGTCGTCAAAGCTCTTTTTGACGTTGCGGACGAGGACGTCCGCCTCCGGCAGTTCCTCGGGCTTCGCCATCTTGACCGGGGCCGGGCGGACGGTGGCCAGCAGGAAGCTGCCGTCGTCCTCCATTTCGGAGAGTTTGGCGCGGTATTTGCCTTCGACCAAGATGCGGACGAGGTCGTCCGACACCCGCATCACCTGCTTGACCTCGGCCACGACGCCGTAAGTATAGAGGTCGGCGGCCTTGGGGTCCTCGACCTTCATCTCTTTCTGTGCCACGAGGAAGACGTCAGAGTTGTTGCTGACGGCCCACTCCACGGCGGCGATGCTCTTCTCGCGGCCCACCTCGAAGTGGAGCAGATTGTTGGGGAAGACCACCAGCCCGCGCAGGGCGATGGCCGGAAGGTGGAGGACGCTCCGCTCCACCTTGACCGTAACTTTTTCAGACATAGTACAAAACCTCCCAGCCGTCCCTCGGATGCGAGTCATCCATAAGGGCGGCTTTTTTGTAGGGTCATATCAAATCTATCATTTTATTATAGCGAAAAATGTTTGCAGATGCAACCGTTCAGCGCTTTTCCCGGGTGTTGTAGCCCAGTCTGCCCAGTGCGGGCAGGATGGCCCGGAGGGTCAGCGACGTGAGGGCGCCCATGACAAGGCCCAGCACCAACATCACCGGCGCATAGTACAGCGACATGGCCGAGGACAGGATGAGCCCCGCGCCAAGGAGCTGGCCGATGTTGTGGGACAGTGCGCCGCAGACCGACAGGATGAACCATGTGGGCCGGAACGGGAGCTTATAGTAGAGCACCCACATCACCAGCAGGGACAGCAGTCCGCCGCAGAGCGAGAGGAAGCCTGCCGTCCAGCCGGAGACGAGAAAGACGAACAGCGCCTTGAGCAGGTCGAGATAGAGCGCCTGCCGCGCCCCCATGAAGAACAGTGCATACATCACCACGATATTCGCAAGGCCCAGCTTCATGCCCGGCGCAAGGCCCGGGATGACCAGTGTGCCTTCGATGAAGGAAAGAGCCATCGCCAGCGCAAACAGCAGGCCGGAAAGTGCGATCTCGTGTGTTTTCTTCGGGTCATGGTTTCGGTTTGCCATCGGCTCTCCCCCTTTGCTGCATCGGTCATTCTTCGCCGCCGGCGGTCTGCTCGTACTGCTCCTGCTCCTCGACAGCGGCTTCCCATGCGGCAAAAAGCTCGTCCTGATGGAAGCGCAGGTCGCTGAGCTCGTCGCTCTTTTCCCGCAAAAGCTGGGGGTCGTTGTAGACTTCCGGCGAGTTTATCTCGTTTTCCAGCTCCACTTCGCGGGCGCCGCAGGCTTCCATCTCGTCCTCGCAGGCTTTGATCTTAGCGCGCAGCTCGGCCCGGCGGCGGCGCTGCTCTTTGCCGTAGCCCGCCTTGGCGGGTTCGCTGCTCTTCTCGGCCACGGGGGCGGGAGCGGCGCGGCCCATCAGGGCGTCATAGCTGGGGTAGATGACCGCCTTGCCGTCCTCGAGGTAGAGGATGGGGCAGGCCAGACTGTTCATCAGGTGGCGGTCATGGGTGACGAGGAGCAGCGTGCCGGTGTAGGCCATCAGCGCCTCGGTCAGGTTCTCGCGGGTGTAGATGTCCAGATGGTTGGTAGGCTCGTCCAGGAACAGCAGGTTCGGGCGTTCCAGCACGATCTCTGCAAAGCGCAGTCGGGCCAGCTCGCCGCCGGACAGGGCCTCGCAGGGCTTGAAGACCGTCTCGCCCCGGAAGCCCAGCTTTGCCAGATGGCTGCGGACTTCCAGCTCGGTCATCCGGGGGTACTTGTTCCAGATGACGTCGATGACGCGGCCCGCGCCGATGCGGTCCTGCTGCTGGGCGAAGATGCTGGGCCGTGCGCCGGTGCCGAGGCGCACCATGCCGCCGGAGGGGCGGCGCTTGCCGTCCAGCACCTGCATCAGGGTGGATTTGCCCGCGCCGTTGGGGCCGGCAATGATCAGCCGCTGACCGCGGCACACCGTATAGGTAAAGGGCTCCAGCAGGGTGCGGCCGCCGATTTTAATGGTCAGGTTCTTGAGCAGCACCAGCTCATTCCACGGCTCCACGTCGTATTCGAAGCGGAACTTGAGCTGGTTGGTCTCGTCCTGAGGGGCCTCGGTGATCTCCAGCTTTTCCAGCTGCCTGCGGCGGCTCTGGGCCATCTTGGTGGTAGAGGCGCGGACGAGGTTGCGGTCGATGTAGTCCTGTAATTTTTCGGCCAGCGCCACGTCGGCGTCGTGCTGCTTCTGGCGCAGGGCGTCGGCGGCTTCCTTCTGGGGCAGATAGGCCGAGAAGTTGCCCTTATAGGTGGTCATGGTCTGGAACGAGACTTCCCAGATCCTGGTACAGACGTTGTCGAGGAAATAGCGGTCGTGGCTGACCACCAGAACGGCACCGGAGTAGCCCTTGAGGTAGTTTTCCAGCCACTCCATGGTGGCGAAGTCCAGATGGTTGGTGGGCTCGTCCAGAATGAGGACGTCCGGCTTCTCGAGAAGGAGCTTGGCCAGACGGAGACGGGTCAGCTCACCGCCGGAGAGGACGCCCACATTCTTGCTCCAGGTATCCTGCGCAAAGCCCATGCCGGACAGCACCTTCTTGATGTTGACGTCCATGTTGTAGCCGTCAGCGGCGTCGATGATGTTCTGCAGTTCGTCGTGCTTTTCGAGAAGGGCGGCGTCGTCGGGAGAGGCCGCCATCTTCTTTTCCAGGATCTGCATCTGGGCCATGGCGTCCAGCACAGGGGCGAAGGAAGAGCGCATCTCCCCGTAAATATCCAGCGTGACATCGAGCTTTGCGTTCTGCTCCAGATAGCCCAGCGTCACGCCGTGGGTCACGCTGAACTCGCCGTCATAGTCGGTGTAGACGCCGGTCAGGATCTTGAGCAGGGTCGTCTTGCCTGCGCCGTTCTGGCCCACGATGCCGATGCGGTCTTCTTTTTCCACGCTGGCGCTCACGTCGTGCAGGACGACTTTCTCGCCAAAGCTCTTTCCGAGTTTTTCCAAATGAATCAGCATATCGTTCTTCCGTGTTCTTTTCCAGTAGGGTGGATAGGGACATTCCCGCCGTTACAGCTGATGACGGCGGTGCTTGAGACCGAGGTTCGCCAGCTCTTCCGGCTCCATCACCAGCGGGTAGAGCTCTTCCAGCGAGGCGATCTCGTAGGTGGGGCTCACCTTGCCCGGGTTCTCGGCGTGGCCGGGGTTGAACCAGCAGGTGTCGAGGCCCGCGTTCACGCCGCCCTGAATGTCGCTGGTGAGGCTGTCGCCCACCACCAGGACGTGCTCCCGGTTCTCCACGCCCAGAGCGCGGAGGGCGGAGTCGAAGATGCGGCGGCTGGGCTTCTCGCTGTCCAGCTTCTCGGAGACGAAGACGTCCTCAAGGTAGGCCCCGATGCCGGATTCTGCCACCCGGCGGCTCTGCACCTTCTCGAAGCCGTTGGTCACGATGGCCAGCGTCGCCACCTCGGAAAGCTCCCCGAGGACGTCCAGCACATTGGGGGTCATCAGGTCGGGGTGGGAGGAGAGGTGGTCGAGGTAGCAGCGGTTCATCTCCACGCCGTCACCGGCTGCGTTGATGGCCTTGAGGAAGCGGGTGAAGCGCTCCCCCATCAGCTTGTCGCGGCGTATCTGGCCCTTTTCCAGCTGACGCCAGAGCTCCGAGTTGATGTCCCGGTAGGTCTGCACCGTCCCGGCGTCCGGCTCGATGCCGTATTCCACCAGCGTCTCAGCCAGCGCCTTGTTCTCGGCGGCATCAAAGTCCAGAAGCGTATTGTCTGCATCGAAGAGGATGCAATAATATTTTGCCATGTTTCTTTCCCTTCTCTATCATGTTTCGAGCCGCCTGCCGCCTTGAGCGGGCGCGGCTGCGGTGCGGTTTGAGAACAGCGAGAAGCCAGCCCCGCCCGGCAGAGCTGGCTTCTCGTATTTTTTATCATTCCAACGTCATTTCATAGGCTTCGTCGTCGGACTGGTCCGGCAAATTTCCGCTGCACTTACAGCGCGGCGTGCAGGCGCACGCTTTTGCGATGCACTTTGCCATCTGCTCCTCCGTCACGCCGTTCTCGACGTTTTCCCAATCCATGTCGTAGTAGTCCACGCTGCCGTCGGTCACATCTTCTGCGCCGGGCAGGCCGAGGACTCGCATTTCTTCACGGAACATCCGCTCGCCTCCTCTCGGCTCAGCCTATGCGGCTGCGCAGAGGAAGGTGCGGGGCGTCATTCTGCCTTGCCTTCGGCTTCCTTGCTGGCGGAGGCTTCCGACTTGCTTTCGGCCTGGGACTCTGCTTTGGGCTCCGAAGCAGCTTCCGACTTGGACTCGGGCTTGCTTTCGGACTCCGACTCTGCCTTGGAGCTGCCAGACGCCGTACTGGACGATGCCGACGACGAACTGCTGGTGCTGTGGGAAGAGCTGCCCGAGCTTGCAGAGGAAGACGAAGAGGATGTACTGCCGGAAGAACCGGCATGGGACGAGGACAAACTGCTGGTGGAGCCGGACTCGCTGGTCACACCGCTGCCGATGGTGATGGTCAGGGTGTTGCTGCTCACCTTGCAGTCGTTGTAGGTGACGACGGCGTGGATCTTATAAGAAGCGTTGACCATGGAGCTGTCCACCACCACAGTGATGCTGGACTTGCCGGCGGCCTGCGTGACCTCCTGACCGTTGGCGTACCAGCGCAGGTTCTCGGTCTTGGCGTACTTGCCGCTCAAGGCAGCCTTGAAGGTGTAGGAGCTGCCCACAGCGCCCTTGCCCTCGCTGGTGATGTGGACGGAGGCCGTGCCGAAGACTGCCGTGACGTCCAGATTCTGCTTGAAGTCGGTGTCGGTGCGGGTCTTGCTGGTGAGGCCGTCGCTCCACTTGACGAAGACGTGGCCCTCCGCCGGGACAGCGGTCACGGTGATGGATTTATCGGGGTCGGTGACGGTGTAGGTCACAGAGCTGTTGCCGGTGTCATTGCCGACGCTCAGAGTGCCGCCGCCGTTCTTGTCCACACGGTAGCGGGCCTCGAACTTTTTGCCCTCGCTGGTGCTCTCGCTCGAAGAGCTCTCCGAGCTGCTGGCGCTCTCGGCCTGACTCTCGCTGGAGCTGACAGCCTCCGAGCTGGGAGCGGCCACGGCGGAGCTGGGGTTGGAGACATACTCCATGGTGCGGGTAGGGATGTTGTTGGTGTCGGGGCGGCGGTCCTCGGTCTGCAGGGCGTGGGTGCGGATATAGTTCAGCACTGCCTTGAGGCCGGCGCTCTTGAGGTGGATGTCGCCGCTGGTGTAGTAGTCCACGATGCCGTAGCCGTCGCTGCCCTTGAGGGTCTCGGCGGAGTTGAGGAAGCGGACGCCCAGCTGCTCGCACATGCCCAGAAGGGCCATATTGAAGTCGTCGATCTTGGCCTGGTCCATGTGGGGGTAGTTGGAGTGGTCAGCCGGGACCGGCGGCACCGTGTTGACGATGATGTCGGTGTAGGGGTAGCTCTGCTGGATGGCCTGGATGAGGGCCGTGTAGTGGGCGATGAAGTCCGGGACTTCCATCCCGGTGTCGTTGGTGCCGAAGGTCATGACCACACGGCGGGGCTTCATCATGGCCACCGCCTGAGGGATGGTATAATGGTTAGAATCCTTCTTAAAGGTAACGATGCCCTCGCTGAGCGCTACCTGGGTGCCGATGCCCTCTTTGGCGCAGAACTGCTGCAGGGAGATGAGGCCGTTGTTATAGAGGCGGACAGTGTTGGAATCGCCCAGAAAAAGGGTGTCGTTCAGATAGTCCGTGCCGGCGTCGGCGGTCTCCGTCAGCAGAGCGGTGGAGGCGTTGTCGATCTGGTAGTGGCCCGACAGGTCTTCGCCGGGGGCAGCGGGTCCCTCTGCAGGCTCCGAGACGGAGGGGGCAGGCTCCTCGCCGCCCTTTTTGAGGAGGGTGGTGGTGATGCCGAAGGTCAGCAGCACCGCCAGCACGCAGAGGATGCAGACCAGAACGGCCCGATGCTGCATGGGAGTCATGGTTTCGTTTTGTTGTTGTCTTTTTTGACTCATAGATTCAGTCCCTCTCGTTTCAGGAATGGAAAGGCTCGTCCACCGGGCGGAGAGCCCAGTCCGTCAGCTCTTTGCAGTCAGCGGCCATGAAGACCGGCGCAAAGGGGGCGACCTCTTCCCTGCCGCCGTAGCCGTAGAGCACAGCGGCGGCGTCCAGGCCGCAGTTCACAGCACCCTGCATATCGTCCCGGCGGTCGCCCACCATCAGCACCCGCTTGCCCTGCATGACGGGCTGGGCGAGGACGTGGCGGATGACGTCGGTCTTGTTGTCGCGGCTCTCATCCATGGACGCACCGCCCACGAAGGAGAAGTAAGGCGCAAGGCCCTGCTCTTCGAGGATGGGCCTCACAACGTCGGTGGGCTTGCAGGTGGCCGTGCAGAGGGTCAGGCCCGCAGCCTTGAGACGGCCCAGCATCTCCACCACGCCGGGGTAGACATCGCCCTCGTGGCAGCCCTTGGCGGCGTAGCTCACGCGGTAGCGCTTCGTGGCCTCCTCGATTTTTGCAGGGTCGGAGAAATGCTCGCCGAAGCTCTTGCGGAGGGGCGGGCCGATGTAGCGGCCAAGGTCGCTCCGGGCGACGTCAACGCCCATGGAGCTGAAAACTTCTTCCAGTGTATTGAGAATGCCGGGGGCGGAATCGATGAGCGTACCGTCCACGTCAAACAGGATCGCATCGTAGTGCAGCAAGGTCAGGTTCCCCTTTCTCTTTGGATAAACATTATATAGTATAGCACAGATTTCGATATTCAGCAATTCCAACAAAACACTTTTCCGACTTTTATACATATTTTTAGGCAGCCCCGCCCCGGAAAGCAAAAACTGCCCACCCATTGCGGGCGGGCAGTCGCATTTTGACATCAGCTCTCGGTGGTGCTGTTCCCCGTCGAGGGGTAGTAGAGGTTGTTGGCGATGAATTCCAGCTTTTCTTTCAGAACCAGCTCAAGGTTCGCCACGGCGTGGACCATGTTGGTGGCGGAGTCGTTGACTTCCAGCAGCTTGCACAGGTCCAGCTCCTCCATGCTGAGGGCGGCTTTCATCTTCTGGGTCTCGGCGCAGAGGATGTGGCTCAGGGCCGACTCCTGCAGAGCGATGCTCTCCATCAGGTCAACGACGGCCTGGTCGAGGGAAACTCTCGGCAGCGCGGGGCAGCCGCAGGAAACGCAGGTGGTGCAGTTGGTGGTATCAGCCATAAGAAGGACCTTCCTTTCTATAATAGGAATCGGGCGCAGTCCATCCTATGTGCCTCGCCGCCCGGATGTCACTCCGGCTTTGCGCTCTTCTGTACCTTCTCGATGGTGTCGCGGTAGCCGCCGGAGCCGTACTGGATGCAGCGGTTGATGCGGCTGATGGTGGCGGTGCTGATCTCCACGGCCTTTACGATCTGGTCGTAGGTGCTGCCGCCGAGCAGGAGCTTGGCCGCTTCCAGACGCTGGGCCATATCGGAGATCTCCTTGACCGTGCAGAGGTCTTCGAAGAAGTTGTAGCACTCCTCCCTCGTCTCAAGACTCAGGATCGCGTCGAACAGTGCGTCGGTGGTGGGGTTTCTTCTGGGGTTCTTGTCCGCCATAGCTGCCTCCTTTAGGGCAAAGTGCCGCGGGGTGCGGCAGGGGGTCTTCTTGTTACTCTGTTACTTTAGCACTTGAAAGTATAAAAGTCAAGTATTCGGTCTTTCTTTCCGGGAGTTTAGCAGATTTCACCTGTGGAGGCATTCAGTTTTATTCATCTCACATCTGAACAAAAATCGCCTAAATTTTCTTAGTTCCTCCCCCGCAAAAATGGCACAGTCTCCTAACTTGCCCAAAATATATTGACAAATTATGAAATCGGGACTAAAGTATACACAATCATTCGGCAAATGCAATGAACAGGACATGACTTTTCGCATTCCCTGCGCTCAGAGAGCCGCCATTCCGGTGCAAGACGGCAGCACAGTGCGATCAGCCCTCACCTGCGAGCAGCCTGTGCGAACCCGCTTGCGGCAGTAGTGCATGGCCGTTCAGCCCACGTTACAGGGCGGCGTATCGGCGGCAGGAACGCCTGTACGCGCAAGCGGCTGCTCCCGAAAGCAGCAAACGAAGTGGTACCGCGGAGAGCGACCGGTGCAGATGCACCGTTTGGCCTTCGTCTTCGAGGAAGATGGGATACATCTTTGTGTCTCTATCTTTCATGAGGACGGAGGCTTTTTTCACCCCTCCGGGCCGTTTCGCCTGCCCTGCTTTTGGGCACAGCCGTCCTGCTTCGGCCATTGCCGGTGTGAAAGAAAGGAAAGAGGTAAAAGAAATGAATACGCTGGTCATCGTTTTGATCGCAGCCGTGTGTCTGTTCGGCGCTTATACGCTGTATGGCCGCTGGCTGGCCAACAAGTGGGGCATCGACCCCACCGCCAAGACCCCCGCAGTCGTCCACGAGGATGGCCGTGACTATGTCCCCACCAACGGCTGGACCGTGTTTGCACACCAGTTCAGCTCCATCGCCGGTGCAGGCCCTGTCACCGGTGCTATCCAGGCTGCTGCTTTCGGCTGGCTGCCTGTCCTGCTGTGGGTGCTGCTGGGCGGCATCTTCTTCGGCGCTGTCACCGACTTCGGCGCTCTGTACGCTTCCGTCAAGAACGACGGCAAGAGCATGGGCATGCTGATCGAGAAGTACATCGGCAAGACCGGCCGCAAGCTGTTCCTGCTGTTCTGCTGGCTGTTCTGCGGCATCGTCATTGCAGCGTTTGCTGACATGGTGGCCGGAACCTTCAATGCCTTCGGCGCCGACGGTGCTCTGGTGGAGGCTGCGCAGACCAACGGCGCTGCCGGTATGGTCTCCATCATGTTCATGGTCTTCGCTGTCGTCTTCGGCCTCATCCAGAAGAAGTTCAACTTCTCCGGCTGGAAAGAGAGCGTCATCAGCATCGTTTTCATCGTGCTGTCCTTCGTCATCGGTGCGAACCTGCCCCTCATTCTGGGCAAGGCTGCATGGAGCTACATCACCTTCGTCTACATCTTCTTTGCCGCAGTTCTGCCCATGTGGCTGCTGAAGCAGCCCCGTGACCACATGACCACCTTCATGTTCGTGGCCATGATCGCCGGTGCCGTTGTGGGCCTGCTGGTCGCTCATCCCACCATGAACCTGCCCGTCTTCACCGGTTTCACCAACGAGAAGCTGGGTACCATGTTCCCCATCCTGTTCGTCACCGTGGCCTGCGGTGCTGTCTCCGGCTTCCACAGCCTCGTCTCTTCCGGCACTTCCTCCAAGACCGTCGAGAACGAGAAGGATATGCTGAAGGTCGGCTATGGTGCCATGATCCTCGAGAGCCTGCTGGCTGTTCTGGCCCTCTGCGTTGCCGGTGCTGCTGCCGCTGCTGACGGCACCCCCGCCGCCGGTACTCCCTTCCAGATCTTCAGCCGCGGCGTCGCCGGTTTCTTTGAGATGTTCGGTGTCCCCGCTTATGCCGCTACCGTCTTTATGACCATGTGCGTTTCTGCACTGGCTCTGACCAGTCTGGATGCCGTGGCCCGTATCGGCCGCATGAGCTTCCAGGAGCTGTTCAGCGTGGACGACATGGAGCACGCTGAGGGCTGGCGCAAGCTGCTCTGCAACGTCTACTTCTCCACCTTCATCACTCTGGTGTTCGGCTTCATCCTGACCAAGATCGGCTACGCCAACATCTGGCCCCTGTTCGGTTCTGCAAACCAGCTGCTGAGCGCTCTGGTCCTGTCTACCCTGTGCGTCTTCCTGAAGGTCACCGGCCGCAGCAACAAGATGCTCTTCCCCCCGCTGGTCATCATGCTCTGCGTCACCTTCACCGCTCTGGTGCAGCGCCTGATTGCCATGGTCAAGGCCATCTCCGCCGCTGCGTCCACCGCCATCCCTGCCGGTGAGACCACCTGGGGTGCTGTCTTTATCGCCAACGGCCTGCAGCTGATTCTCGCGATCCTGCTGATCGTCCTGGGCCTGAACATTGTCTTTCACAGTGTCAAGAGCTACAAGAACAGCGAGAAGGACAGCGAAAAAGTTGCTGCGTAATCCAAACAGCACTTGACAAATATACCATCTTAGGGTAATATTTATACAGCCGCAATGGCGCGGCGCAACACTGCACCATTCGGCAGTCATAAGGCATTTGGCCCCGGTGATCCGCACAGTGGAACACCGGGGCTTTTTGCATGAATATGAGGGAAACACTTATAAAGGTAAAGGAGAGTTCAAGATGAAGCTCAAGAAAATGCTTGCCCTGACCATGGCCGCTGTGCTGGCCGCCGGTCTGACCGCCTGCGGCTCCAGCGCCGCCACCTCCGCCGCCCCTGCTGCCGAGAGCACTGCGGATGCTGCCGGTGCCCCGGACGGCGACGGCGACCCCACCACCCTGACCGTTGCCATGGAGTGCGCTTACGCCCCCTACAACTGGACCCAGAGCGATGATTCCAACGGTGCCGTTGCGATCCGCGGCTCCAGCGACTACGCCTATGGCTACGATGTCATGATGGCCAAGAAGATTGGCGAGGCACTGGGCCAGCAGGTCCAGATCGTCAAGCTGGACTGGGACAGCCTGATTCCCGCCGTCATGAGCGGCGATGTGGACTGCGTCATCGCTGGTCAGTCCATCACGGCTGAGCGCGCTGCACAGGTCGATTTCAGCAACCCTTACTACTACGCCTCGATCGTCACCCTGACGAAGAAGGACAGCGCCTACGCCAATGCGGCGAGCGTGGCCGATCTGGCCGGTGCGACCGCTACCAGCCAGCTGGGCACCATCTGGTATGATAACTGCCTGTCCCAGATTCCCGATGCCAACATCCTGCCCGCCCAGGAAACTGCCCCCTCCATGCTGGTGGCCCTGAACAGCGGTGCCTGCGACATCGTTGTCACCGACCGTCCCACCGCGCAGGCCGCGCTGGTTGCCTACCCCGACTTCACGCTGCTGGACTTCGGCGGCGGCGACAACGACTTCCAGGTCAGCGACGAGGACATCAACATCGGCATCTCGATGAAGAAGGGCAACACCGCCCTGAAGGATGCCATCAACGAAGTGCTGGCAACCATGACCGCTGACGACTACAACACCATGATGGACGAAGCCATCAGCGTACAGCCCCTGAGCGAGTAATTCCCGCCATCCATACCCCTGCCGCTTTTTTCGACGGCAGGGGTTTCGGCGGTTCTACCCCCTACGGTGCATGAAGAATAAAGGAGAATCCCCATGCAAGACTTTTTGACAAACTGCGCCAATGTGTTGCAGAAATACGGCTTTTCGTATCTGCGCGGCGCAGGCACTACCCTGCTGCTGGCACTGGTCGGCACATTCTTTGGCTGCCTGATCGGTTTCGCCGTGGGCGCTTTGCAGACGATCCCCATCGATAAACAGCGCGACCCCGCCTGGAAGCGGGTGCTGCTGCGCATCCTGCGGGTAGTGCTGCGCTGCTATGTT
>OIWU01001862.1_pt1 | contig 19294 bp, 13 predicted proteins | sample 1587711 | NCBI WGS metagenome assembly OIWU01 (sample SAMEA3888909, study PRJEB22519) | human gut metagenome | biome: human gut; feature: human-associated habitat; material: faeces | place: Denmark | collected 2010 | reverse complement strand
AACAACAAAAACTTATCAAACAAAAACTATTAGTTACTCACTAATAGTTTTTTGTGGTTTTAAAATTATTTTAATTGCATCATCTGTACCGCTTGTAAGTCTCTCAAATGAGTGTTGAGCTTCACTTAATGGAACTTTATCATCTATATATTTTACTACATTAATTATTTTTTGTGAAATTAAATCTATACACGTATCAAATTCCTTTTCTGTATAAGCAATAGCTCCTTGCATTTTTACTTCACCCATAACTGACATAACGCTAGGAATACTAATAGGTTCCATAGATACACCAACAAGAACTATTGTACCTCCTGGTTTTACAGCCATAATAGCCTCACTAACCGCAGCACTAGAACCACAACATTCAATTACAACATCAAAGCCGCCATTTTTTTGTACTAATGAAGGAATAACTTTAGGGTCTTTTGCATCATAAAATTTATCTACTTTACCAAATTTTAAAGATTTTTTACCTCTCTTTTCATTTGTTTCAAGTAAAGCAACGTTACTCGCACCATTTAATTTTGCAAATTCACTAGCCATAAGTCCAATGATTCCGCCACCTATTATTAAGACACTATTACCTACTTTGATATCCGCTAAATTAATAGCGTGTAAGCTAACCGCTGATGGCTCAACCATTGCTGCTTCATCATCACTAATACTATCAGGAATTTTACGTACCATATCACCACGACACTTAATATATTCACTATATGCTCCAGGTCTTGTTAAAGAAAGCCCTAAAGCATCAGTCCATGTTGAACGACAGTATTGTGGATTACCACTCTTACAAGCATCACATTTAAGACAAGGAGAAATAGGTAATCCTGTAACCCTTTGTCCTATCTTTAAGTCATTTCTATCTCCTGGATCTAAAACTTCACCAGCAAATTCATGTCCCATTACTAATCCCTTAGGCTCACCACTAACAAAATAATGAATATCAGAACCACAAATACCACACGAATTAACTTTAATGATTACATCACTTCTACTTCTCTCTGGCATTTCCATTTCTTCTACTTTTAACTTCTTTGCACCAGCTATTTTCACACACTGCATATAAATACCTCCTATTATTACTATAATTGTACACAAAAAAAGATAAACTTTCAATGTTTACCAATATATTTATTTTTTACCCTTTCTAAAGTCTTATTACGAGGGGGATTAGAATTACTCTGTTTATTACTTTGCTTTGTATTTTCACTCTTAGTTTTAGTAGAAACATATAAAGTTGTATCTCCTATCACACTAATTTTATTATTTGAAACAATTAATTGTTCCACATCAACTAAAGAAGCCATATGTCCAGAGAAAGTTATTTGAAGCTTTAGAAAACTGGGAATAGTATTACTAGCATTTTCGAGAACAATATCACTTAATGAGGGAACATAAATATTTAAATTACCCGTATTTGAAACACTAAATTTATGCAAATGACCATTAAGTGTTAAAAAGGAAGAATCATTTTCTAAATTACTGTTATTAGATTGTTGCGATTTAATTCTATGTTTAATAAGTATACTTTCACCCTTAACATCTATTTTTCCAGAAGCATATCCCAAAGGAACAATATCATGCCTATTATAATATAGAATTTTGGCTAAATCCAATCCTGATGAGAAAAGAGAATCAGCATCATGATTACCTAAAGTGACAAAATTTAAAATATTTTTATCAAATGGATAATTTTTAAGAAGATATCTTGCCTGTTCCTCATAACTACAAATATTATTAGGACATCCAAACATACCATTAATCAAATCACCTGCATTAATTATTATATGAATATCATTTTTTATACTATAATCATACATTAAGTTAAGACAATCAAGTCTTTCTAAACAAGAACCTAAATGTAAATCAGACACTACTAAAGCCTGAAAAATATTCTTCTCATTATCCATAATTATTCTATTAGTCAAATCATCATCATTAAAAGACTTGTTTAAGATATATTTTATATCTCCATTATAATAATACTGTCTAGAAAATGAATATCCATTAACAGATAAATTCTTAATTCTTTGGAATATTTTTTTATTACTTATATTCATATCTAAAGAAATTTGATTTACAGTTTTTTCTTCCTTAATATTCTTTAATAATCTTTCATTTTCACTTGTCATATACTTCTCCCAAACCAAAAATTATTATAACATAATACTAAATTTCCAAAATTTCTGATAATTTTTTTACTATTTCTTCTACTATCTTATCCTTATTTTCATGTCTCGTCTTCAATAATGCTCTATAGGTAAAATTATAATATTTATCGGTATCTTTATCATAAATACTAATATAAACTAAGTTATCATCACCAAATTTATTATTCTTATCAACTCTATTTAGCTTACCTGTTACACCAACTCCATAATTGGAATCAGTAAATAAAGAAATATTTTTACTCATCTCCTGAGCTGTCTCCATACTATAAACACTATACTTATCTATTACCTCTTTAGAAACACCCATCTTTTCCTTAAAAAAATTACTATATGTAACAGCTCCAAACTTAAATGTTTCACTTGCCCCATCAACATTTGTAATACTATTACTAACAGCGCCACCTGTACAAGATTCCATTGTACTAATCGTTTTATTTAAACTAATTAATTTATTAACTATTTCTTTCATAATTTTCCTCCACCAATATTATTTATCTAATACTAATTTTTATTCATTTTATCATATTGCTTATATAAATACTGCACACCATTCTCTAATTTAAAATAATGAATTATATAAAATATAACAAATATCATTAATATAAAACCTATTATTAAAAATCCTATAAAAACATTCCCTAAAGCAAAAAATATTAGCATCATAAGTACATAAAATAAAGTAACTACTAAATGAATAAATCTCTCATGTTGAAAAAAACTTATCTTTATGATCTGGAAACCAAAGCAGGTGAAGAGTATATATTCTTAGGTAAGTGATGATTCTTGCATTGATTGTAAGGATGAAAAATAGTAAAAAGAAGAAATATGAAAAGAACAGGATTAAACATTATTTGCTCATTGTTGCTGGCAGGTGGAATGTGTGCATGTACTGCCACTCCTAAACAGACCGAAGAAATCAAATGGAGCGAACGTATGGCTCAGTCGGAAATGCAACGTTTCCCTGAGCCTTGGATGATAGAAAAAGCGAAAAAGCCTCGTTGGGGCTATACGCACGGACTGGTGGTGAAATCCATGTTGGAGGAATGGAAACATACCGGTGACACTGCCTATTATAATTATGCAAAAATATATGCAGACAGTCTGATAGACACCGACGGTAAGATAAAGACCATGAAATATCTTTCTTTTAATATTGATAATATCAATGCCGGAAAGATTTTATTCGATTTTTATGAAAAGACGGGAGACGGGCGTTATAAGGTGGCGATGGATACTCTTCGCAAACAACTGGCCGAACAGCCCCGTACCAGTGAAGGCGGTTTCTGGCACAAACTGGTATATCCGCACCAGATGTGGCTGGATGGTATATTCATGGCTTCTCCTTATCTGGCTCAATATGGTAACGTATTCAAGGATACTACGGTCAATGCCGATATTGTGAATCAAATAAAGCTGATTGCCCGTAAAACGTATGATCCTAAAACCGGTTTGTTCTATCATGGCTGGGATGAGAGCAAGACACAAAATTGGGCAAATAAGGAAACCGGGTGCTCACCCAACTTCTGGAGCCGCAGTATAGGCTGGTATGCCGCTGCCGTGGTGGATGTATTGGACTATATGCCGGCGCAGTTCGAAGGACGCGACAGCATTATGACGATTATAAATACGTTAGCCGAAGGCATTGTAAAATACCAGGAGCCTGAAACAGAGGTATGGTGGCAGGTGACTGACCAGAATAACCGTAAAGGAAATTATCTGGAATCTTCCGCTTCATCGCTTTTTGTATATTTCTTGTGTAAAGCGGTGAATAAAGGATATATTCCTGTGGAGTATAAAGCGGCCGCAGAGCGTGGTTTTAATGGCCTGATCAAACAGTTCATTAAAGAAGAGCCTGATGGTTCATACACTATTACCAACTGTTGTGCTGTTGCAGGATTAGGCGGTAAAGGAAACCGGGATGGAAGTTTTGCTTATTACATAGGTGAGCCGGTGATAGAGAACGATCCGAAATCAGTAGGTTCCTTTATTTTGGCAGCTATTGAATATGAGAAAATGAAGCAGTAGGAATAATCTGAAAAAGATGAGGACATTTGTCAAAAAGGTCTTCATCTTTTCCGTAAACATAAGGACCTTTTTTAAACACCTTGTTGTTTTGATAAAAGCTCTTGTTTGGAGATTGTCAATTAATTAATAAACGAATTTGAAAATACAATGATGAACAGACACGCATTACTTTCCTTATTGGCTTTATTGCTATGTTGCTCTACTTCGTTGCCGGCGCAGAAAGCGAAAACGTATATTCCCTGGAAGAACGGCAAACTGGTGGTGTCCGAGGAGGGACGCTACCTGAAGCATGAAAATGGAGTACCTTTCTTCTGGTTGGGTGAAACCGGATGGCTGATGCCGCAACGCTTGAATCGTGACGAGGTTTCTTACTATCTGAATAAGTGCAAGGATGCTGGATATAACATGGTGCAGGTGCAGGTATTGAACGGTGTGCCTTCCATGAATATTTACGGCCAGTATTCCATGACAGACGGTTTTAATTTCAAAGATATCAACCGCAAAGGGATTTATGGATATTGGGACCACATGGACTATATTATTAAAAGTGCCGCTTCACGGGGCATCTATATAGGGATGGTATGTATTTGGGGAACTCCCGTGGAACAAGGGCTGATGAATGAAAAAGAAGCCGTGGCATACGGTAAGTTTCTTGCAGAACGTTACAAGGATGAGCCGAATATTATTTGGATGATAGGAGGGGATATCCGCGGTGATAATAAGACGGAGGTATGGGATGCGTTGGCAAACAGTATCCGTAGCATAGACAAAGGTCATCTGATGACTTTCCATCCGCGTGGACGTACCACGTCGGCTACTTGGTTTAATGACCGCGAATGGCTGGATTTCAATATGTTCCAAAGCGGACACCGTCGTTACGGGCAGCGTAACGGTGATGGTGACTATCCCATCGAAGAGAATACGGAAGAAGATAACTGGCGTTTTGTGGAAGCCAGTCAGGCAAAGACTCCGTTGAAACCGGTGATTGATGACGAACCTATTTATGAAGACATTCCACAGGGGCTGCATGATCCCAATGAAACCCGTTGGAATCAGCACGATGTGCGTCGTTATGCCTATTGGTCGGTATTTGCCGGATCATTCGGGCACTCATACGGTCATAATGATATCATGCAATTTATCCGTCCCGGATATGGAGCCTCTTTCGGTGCCGACGGACGTAAGAAAGCATGGTGGGATGCTTTGGAAGACCCCGGTTTCAATCAGATGAAATATCTGAAGAACTTGATGCTGACTTTTCCTTTCTTTGAACGTGTGCCCGATCAGAGTGTCATTGCAGGAACTAACGGCGAACGCTATGACCGTGCCATCGCTACCCGTGGAAATGACTATTTGCTGGTTTACAATTACTCAGGACGTCCTATGCAGATCGATTTGAGCAAAATCAGCGGTGCGAAAAAGAATGCATGGTGGTATAGCGCGAAGGACGGTAAGTTGGAATATATCGGTGAGTTTGACAGTAAAGTCACTCCTTTCCAGCATGATAGCGGTTATCTGAGCGGTAATGACCAGGTTCTGATTGTTGTGGATTCTGCGAAGGATTATGTGCAGAAAGCTTGGACAGCCTTGCCGGATGCCATACAGAAATGGAATAAGTAAGAAATATGCATATCATGAAAAAACAAGTATTATTAATCATTCTTCTGGCACTTCCGTTGTGGTTGAAGGCAGCGGATGTTTCGGTTACCGGCCTGCGTACCGAGCAGATGGTAGACCCCATGGGGTTGGATACTGCTGCTCCCCGTATGAGCTGGCGGTTGGAATCTTCTCAAAGAAATGTGATGCAGACCGCCTACCGGATCTTGGTTGCGTCTTCTCCTGAACTTTTAGCACAGGATAAAGGAGATTTGTGGGATTCCGGAAAAGTGGAATCCGATGCGTCCGTATGGATTCCCTATCAAGGGAAGCGTTTGAAAAGCAATCAGCGTGTTTACTGGAAAGTGAGAAGCTATACCAATCGCGGTGAGACAGAATGGAGCGAGCCTGCCCGATGGGGGATGGGACCTTTAGGTGAGATTCATTGGAAAGGACGATGGATAGGTTGGGACGCTGCGTTTGCATGGGACCGGGAAGATTCACACAGCCGTTTGAGCTCTCGTTATTTACGCACGGAATTTAAAACGCAAGCCAAGGAGATAAAGTATGCTACCCTTCATTTGTGCGGTTTGGGTATGTACGAACTGTTCATTAACGGTCAGCGGATAGGTGATCAGGTATTGGCGCCGGCTCCAAGTGATTATCGTCGTACTGTGCTTTACAATTCTTTTGATGTCACCAAACAGGTTGCCGGAGGAAATGCCGACAATGCCATCGGAGTGACCCTGGGCAACGGACGTTTCTACACTATGCGTCAAAATTACAAACCTTATAAGATTCCTACTTTTGGTTACCCCAAGTTGCGTCTGAATCTGATTATAGAATATACCGACGGCAGTATCCAGCGCATCAACAGTGATGAGAAATGGCGTTTGACGGCTCAAGGGCCTATACGTAGCAATAATGAATACGATGGTGAGATTTACGATGCCCGTATGGAATTGGGAAACTGGACACAGCCCGGTTATGATGATTTCAAATGGCTGAAAGCGCAACGTGTTTCATTGCCGTACGGTACACTCCGCGGCAATACCGCTCCCAACATGAAAGTGATGAAAACGCTGAAGCCGGCTGTCTTCAAGCAATATGGTGACCGTTATATGATTGATTTCGGTCAGAATATGGCAGGATGGGTGCGTATTAACATAGCGAAAGCCGCTGCGGGAGATACGATTTGCATACGTTATGCCGAACGGGTAAAGAACGACGGTACGGAACTGGATGTGGAAAATCTCCGCCATAGCCAGAGTACGGATTATTATATCTGCAACGGTAAAGAAAACAACACCTCCTGGAGTTCCCGTTTTTCTTATCATGGATTCCAATATGTAGAAGTGACAGGTTATAAAAATCTGAAAGCGGAAGATTTGGTTGCTGAAGTAGTATATGATGACTTGGAAGATAACGGTACTTTCGAGTGTTCCAATGATATCATGAACCGGGTTTATCGGAATGCCTGGTGGGGGATTTCCAGTAATTATAAAGGAGTGCCTTTGGATTGTCCGCAGCGTGACGAGCGCCAGCCCTGGCTTGGCGACCATGCTATGGGAACGTGGGGGGAAAGTTTCATGTTCAACAATGGAAACACCTATGCCAAATGGGCGGATGATATCCGTGAAGCGCAGCGTGAAGACGGTTGTATTCCTGATATTTGTCCGGCTTATTACAATTATTATACATCGGAAATGACATGGTCGTCCACATTCCCGGTAATCTGTGATATGGTTTATGAACAGTTCGGCAACATCGAACCTATTCGTAAGAATTATGCCGCTATCAAGAAATGGATGCACCATATACGCAGTGAGTTCACCACAGAGGATGGAGTGATTAACGCCGATAAATACGGTGACTGGTGTATGCCTCCCGAATCACCGGAGCTGATTCACAGTCAGGACCCTGCCCGCAAGACGGATGGAGCACTGATTGCTACAGCCTACTATTACAAGGTATCGCAAATGCTGGCTAAGTTCGCCCGTTTGCAAGGTCTGGAAGATGAGGCGAAAGGATTCGAGAAGGATGCAGCAAAAATCAAAGATTGCTTCAACGCCCGTTTCCTTACGGTTAAGAAGGGAACTTCTCCGGTACAAACGCCGCATGTTCTTTATCCCGACAGCATATTCTATGGTAACAATACGGTGACAGCCAATATCCTGCCGCTGGCTTTCGATATGGTTCCTGAGGCCTATAGGGAAGAAGTGGAGAAAAATGTAATAACAGGCATTATCACCCGGAATAAAGGTCATATCAGCAGTGGGGTGATAGGTATGAACTGGATGATGCGTGAGCTTACCCGTATGGGGCGTGGCGATGTTGCTTTCCTGTTGGCAAGCAACAAGACTTATCCCAGTTATGGCTATATGATAGAAAAGGGAGCTACTGCCATTTGGGAACTGTGGAACGGTGATACCGCCAATCGTTGGATGAACAGTTGTAACCATGTGATGATATTGGGTGATCTATTGACTTGGTATTTCCGTGATTTAGCCGGATTTAATCCGGCACAGCCCGCTTACAAACAAATCATCCTTAAACCTGATTTTTCCATCCAGGAGTTGAGTCATGTCAAGGCTTCGCACAACACTTTATATGGCAAGATGATTAGTAACTGGAAGAAGACCCTTACGCATTTGGAATGGGATATCACGGTTCCCTGTAATACCACTGCATTGGTTTATCTTCCAACGTTGGACGAGAAGGCGGTAAAAGACAAGGACGTTACCTTTGTACGTCGGGAAGGCAACTCTACCGTATGGAGTGTTCCTTCGGGGAACTATCATTTTTCGGTTAGCATGGACCCTTCTTCAGGTAAAAACCGTGCAGGTATCGTGGAAGATCAGTTCCTATACGAACAAGCTTCTTTTCCCGAATGCCACGGCGCTACTATTGTGGAATTGAAGAACGGAGACCTGGTAGCCTCTTTCTTTGGAGGCACTAAAGAGCGTAATCCGGATTGTTGTATCTGGGTATGTCGCAAGCCGAAGGGCGCGACGGAATGGAGTGCACCTTATCTGGCTGCCGACGGGGTGTTTAGTCTGGATGATCCGCAGGCTGTCTTGGCAGGCATTACGGCAGAATCCACTCCGGCGGATGCCGGCCCCGTGGCTTCTACGTTTAAAGGGGACAAGTCCCGGGCACGCCGCAAGGCTTGTTGGAATCCTGTGCTTTTCCAGATCCCCGGCGGAGATCTGATCCTGTTCTATAAAATAGGATTGAAAGTAGCCGATTGGAGTGGTTGGCTGGTACGTTCTAAAGATGGTGGAAAAACTTGGAGCCAACGTGAACCGTTGCCCAAAGGTTTCTTAGGTCCTATTAAAAATAAGCCGGAGTATGTGGATGGCCGTATCATTTGTCCTTCCAGTACGGAAGGCGATGGAGGATGGCGTATCCATTTTGAAATTTCGGATGATAAAGGAAAGACTTGGAAGATGGTAGGTCCTGTAGAGGCGGAAATGAGTGTGCCTACAGCTTTGCGTAAGGCAAATGCGGCCAATGTAGACGATCAGGAAGGCGGTGAAGCCATAAAAGGAGAAGGCGAGAAGCCTATTTATGCTATCCAGCCCAGCATTTTGCGTCATAAGGATGGGCGTTTGCAGGTACTTTGCCGTACACGTAACGCACAGATTGCCACTTCATGGAGCAGTGACAACGGTGAAACATGGAGCAAAGTCACTTTGCTTGATGTTCCCAATAATAATTCGGGCACGGATGCCGTAACCATGAAAGATGGCCGCCATGTATTGATTTATAATGATTTCAGCACATTGCCGGGTACTCCGAAAGGGCCGCGTACACCGTTGTGTGTGGCGGTTTCGGATGATGGCATTCACTGGAAGAATGTAATGACATTGGAAGACAGCCCCATCAGCCAGTATTCTTATCCGTCCATCATTCAGGGCAAGGATGGCAAACTGCATGCCGTATATACCTGGCGCCGTCAGCGTGTGGCTTATAAAGAGTTGGATTTGAGCAAACTGAAATAATACAATTGTGGATAAAGGAATTCTTTGATAGAGAGTATTGGAGAATTTGAAAAAAACGGGTGTCTGAAATAAAAATCAGATACCCGTTTTTTTGAAAACAGACTCCCATTATCCGCCAATGAAAGCTCTTTCTAAAGATACAGAATATGAAATAATTATAAATAGAGTACAAACGTTTCTTATTATCGTCCTCCCTTTATAAAGAAAAGAATAAGTGACAGATTATTATGAAGAGCATTAGACTACTACTTTTACTGGCTTCCGGAGTAACTACGGGAGCATTTGCCCAGTCGGGCGGGCTGACGGATATGAGCCAAAGTCGTTTTGCCAAGATGGCCAATACGGAATTAGGTGCCGTGCATTGGACAGATGGCTTTTGGGGCGACCGTTTCAATGTATATAGCCATACCTCCTTGCAAAGTATGTGGGACACATGGAACAATCCCGATGTTTCGCATGGCTTCCGTAACTTTGAAATAGCTGCCGGTGTTTGCGAAGGCGAACATTGGGGACCTCCCTTTCATGACGGTGATATGTATAAATGGATGGAAGGGGTGGCTTCCGTGTATGCCGTCACGAAAGATCCCGAATTGGATAAACTGATGGATCACTTCATTGAACATGTGGTGAAAGCCCAGCGTGCGGACGGTTACATCCATACCCCTGTCATCATCGAGGAAAAGAATAAGGGGATTGACACTCATTCGGACAAACAGCAACAGACGGTAATTGGCACCAAAGTAGGAGGTGAGGACGAGAAAGGTGCATTTGCCAATCGTCTGAATTTTGAAACCTACAATTTGGGGCATCTGATGATGGCAGGTATCATTCATCGCCGTGCCACCGGAAAGACTACTTTATTCGATGCTGCCGTAAAAGCGACGGACTTCCTCTGTCATTTCTATGAAACCGCTTCTGCGGAACTGGCAAGAAATGCCATTTGTCCCTCCCATTATATGGGTGTGGTGGAAATGTACCGTGCTACAGGGAATCCCCGTTATCTGGAACTTTCCAAGAATCTGATTGATATCCGTGGAATGGTGGAAAACGGCACCGATGATAATCAGGACCGTATTCCGTTCCGTCAGCAATACAATGCGATGGGACATGCCGTGCGTTCCAATTACCTGTATGCCGGTGTGACCGATGTGTATGCCGAAACAGGAGAAGACCAACTGATGAAAAACCTGACCAGCATCTGGAAAGACATTGTGACCCGCAAGATGTATGTTACAGGAGCGTGCGGTGCGCTGTATGACGGCACTTCGCCGGATGGAACCTGCTATGAGCCGGACAGCATTCAGAAAGTACACCAAAGCTATGGCCGTCCTTATCAGTTGCCTAATAGTACGGCGCATAACGAGACCTGTGCCAATATCGGCAATATGCTTTTCAACTGGCGTATGCTGGAAGTGACGGGCGATGCCAAATATGCGGATATTGTGGAAACCGCCCTTTACAACAGTGTGTTGAGTGGTGTCAGTCTGGATGGAAAGAAATATTTCTATACCAACCCGTTGCGCATCAGTGCGGATTTGCCATACACACTTCGCTGGCCTAAAGAACGTACCGAGTATATCAGCTGCTTCTGTTGTCCGCCTAATACGCTGCGCACCGTTTGTCAAGCCCAGAACTATGCTTATACGGTGACTCCGAATGCGGTATATTGCAATTTGTATGGAGCGAATACACTGGCTACAACTTTGAAGGAAACGGGAAAGATCGGGCTGGTGCAAGAAACGGAGTATCCGTGGGAGGGTGCTGTGAAGCTGACTGTTACCGAAGCTCCGAAACCGTCAAAGAAGAAAGCGTTTTCTTTGTTCCTCCGTGTTCCTGACTGGTGCGAGAAGGCAACTTTGAAGGTAAATGGCGAACCGGTGCAAGGAACCTGGAAAGCGAATACATACGCCGAGGTAAACCGCATCTGGAAGAAAGAGGACTGTGTGGAATGGGTGATGGATATGCCTGTAAAATTGCTGGAAGCAAATCCGTTGGCCGAAGAAATCCGTAATCAGGTAGTGGTGAAACGTGGCCCGTTGGTCTACTGTCTGGAAAGTATGGATATAGAAGGCGGGCATAAGATAGACAATGTGCTGATACCTGCCGATATCCGGTTGACTCCGAAAAAAATAACCATCGAAGGCAGTCCGATTGTCGCATTGGATGGTACTGCCCGTCTGGTCGATGAAGTATCATGGAAAGATACCTTGTACCGCGAGGTAGGAAAGGCCGACAAACCGGTCCATATCCGTCTGATTCCTTATTATGCATGGGGAAACCGCGGAAAGGCTGAAATGACGGTATGGATGCCTTTGGCACGGACTAATCACTAACCACTTACCCCTAATTAGTTACAAATGAAAAAAATATTCATAACCACTACTGCGCTGCTGATAGCTTGTACACTGTCAGCAGCCGATTTGTTCGTATCTCCGGAAGGCAATGACCGGAATCCGGGTACCAAAGACTCTCCGAAAGCCACCCTTACAGCCGCATTGCGTCAGGCAAGGGAACTTCGTCGTCTTAATGATGAAAGTGTAAAAGGTGGCATCACCATCCATCTGGAGGCAGGTGACTATCATCTGTACGAACCCGTCTTTATCCGTCCGGAGGACAGCGGGACGGAAGCGTCACCTACCGTCATCACTTCGGATGGAAATGCCGTTCTGAATGGTGGGGTGGAAATCAGGAACTGGAAGAAGCAAGGAAAGTTGTGGGTAGCCGATGTCCCTATGTTTAACGGGCGTCCGCTGGATTTCCGGCAACTGTGGATCAATGGGCAAAAGGCTGTTCGTGCAAGGGATGTGGCAGACTTTGAAAAGATGTACCGCATCATCAACAACGACCCCCAAAACGAAATACTGTGGGTACCTGCCGCTGCTGTAAAGAAAATACAGAAGGCCCGATATGCCGAAATGGTCCTTCATGAAATGTGGTGTGTGGCAAATCTCCGTATCAAGTCGGTCGAAATACAGGGAGACAGTGCCGCCGTGCGTTTCCATCATCCTGAAAGCCGCATCCAGTTCGAACACCCGTGGCCGCGTCCTATGGTGACCAAGGATGGTCACAACTCGGCTTTCTATCTGACCAATGCCATGGAATTGCTGGATGAACCCGGCGAGTGGTATCACGACATTGAAAGCCGTAAAATATATTATTATCCTCGGAAAGGAGAGAAGATAAGCAAAGCCGTAGTTCCCGGCATCGAAACGTTGGTATGGGTGGAAGGAACGATAGACCGTCCGGTAAAGCACATCCGTTTTGACAATATTGCTTTCCAATATACCACCTGGATGCGTCCCTCTTTGCAAGGTCATGTTCCTCTTCAGGCAGGTATGTACATGACAGACGGATATAAAATCCGTCCTTCCATGATTCGTAAGAACAATCATAAGCTGGATAATCAAGGTTGGTTGGGCCGTCCGGCATCGGCAGTCGTAGTCAAGGCTGCCTGGGATATTGATTTCGAGAAGTGCCGTTTCCAGCATTTGGGCTCTACAGGCATTGATTATGAATGGGCCACCGATGGAGGACATATAAACGGCTGTCTGTTCCGTGATATTGCCGGGAACGGTATTGTAGCGGGCAGTTTCAGCCCTGCCGCTCACGAAACACATCTTCCATACGATCCTGCCGACCGTCGTGAGGTCTGTACCGGATTGACCATTTCCAACAACTACATCAACGATGTGACCAATGAAGACTGGGGCACTTTGGGCATTTGCGCCGGTTATGTAAGTGATATCAATATCGAACACAATGAAATCAGTGATGTATCCTATTCGGGCATTAGTCTGGGATGGGGGTGGACACGTACAGTAAACTGTATGCGCAATAACCGCGTGCACGCCAACCTGATTCATCACTATGCCAAGCACATGTATGATGTAGCCGGTATTTATACATTAGGTTCACAACCCCATAGCCGGATTACGGAAAATTGTGTTTCCGACATATTTTCACCCGGTTATGCACACGATCCCAATCATTGGTTCTATCTTTACACCGACGAAGGATCTTCATTTATCACCGTCAAGGACAACTGGACGGAAGGAGAGAAGTTCCTGAAGAACGCCAACGGTCCGGGCAATACATGGGAAAACAATGGTCCGATGGTGAACGACAGCATCAAGGCAAATGCCGGACTGCCCAAAGAATATAGCTATTTGAAGGAAAAATAAAACGTGATACCATTATGAAAAACAAACTTGCCACTTTGGTCGGAGCACTTGCATTGAGTGCTGCCGCCTCCGCCCAGACCTGGATCTGGTATCCGGGTGATTATGAGATATGGCTGGGCAACCGGATGAACAACCGCCGTACGGAACGCGGTGCTTTTTTCCCTCCCTTCTGGAAAACGGACAGCCATTATGTGGTAGTGGAATTCAGCAAGAAATTGGATCTGGCGGAACCGGAAGAAATATTCATTGCCGCCGAAGGAAAATACAATGTGAAATTGGACGGCAAACTGCAATTCGGTATGCCCTCCACCTTGAAACTCCCCGCAGGAAAACACAGTCTGAACATCAAAGTGTGGAATCAGTCCACTCCCCCCACTATTTATGTGAAAGGAAAAACCGTAAATACGGACAAGACCTGGAAAGTAACCTACGAAGACAAGGAATGGATAGACGAAAGCGGAAAAGCCAGTGATACTTCTGCCACCGTTTATATGGATGCAGGGTGTTGGAACTTTGACGGAGCCACCCAACTGCCTTCCAAGTTTTCATTGGCCAGAAAACCGATGAAAGCAGTTTCCTCCACTCCCCGGAAAGAAGGGGTATTGTACGACTTCGGAAAAGAAACCTTTGGTTATATCACTCTGAAAGAGGTAAAGGGAAAAGGAACGATCCATATCTATTACGGTGAAAGTCCTGAAGAAGCCTTGGATACGGAATATTGCGAAACATTGGACAAATTGCTGGCAGAGCCGGGGCAGATAACCGATCTGGCCATCCGGAATACACGGAAACTATACGATGAATACACGTTGGACAACAGCAAGGCCTTCCGTTATGTCTATGTCACTTGCGATCCGGGAGTAACGATACAGGACGTTTCCATGCAATACGAATACCTGCCCGAAGAGTACCGGGGCTCATTCAAATGCAATGACGAAGAGCTGAACCGCATCTGGGAAGTAGGAGCATACACCATGCACCTTACTACCCGTGAATTCTTTATCGACGGCATCAAGCGCGACCGTTGGGTATGGAGTGGCGATGCCATCCAGAGTTACCTGATGAACTACTATCTGTTCTTCGATAATGAAACCGTGAAGCGTACCATCTGGCTGCTTCGCGGAAAAGACCCTGTGACCAGCCACAGCAATACCATTATGGACTACACCTTCTATTGGTTCCTCAGTATTTACGATTACTATATGTACTCCGGTGACAAAGACTTTGTAACCCAACTCTATCCGCGTATGCAAAGCATGATGGACTATGTATTGGGACGCACCAATGCCAACGGTATGGTGGAAGGTATGACCGGTGACTGGGTATTCGTAGACTGGGCAGACGGTTATCTGGACAAGAAAGGCGAACTCTCCTTTGAGCAAGTCTTGTTCTGCAAAAGTTTGGAAACCATGGCGCTTTGTGCCGGTCTGGCCGGTAATACGGCAGACAAAACCAAGTATGAGAAACTGGCTTCCGCTTTACGTTCCAAGCTGGAACCCGCTTTCTGGAATGAGCAGAAACAGGCGATGGTACACAACCGCGTTCAGGGCAAGCAGAGTGAGTCCGTTACCCGCTACGCCAATATGTTCTCTGTCTTCTTCAATTATCTGGATGCCGATAAACAGCAGACCATCAAACACTCCGTATTGCAGAATGACAGTATTTTGAAAATCACCACTCCTTATATGCGTTTCTATGAACTGGAAGCACTGTGCGCCTTGGGCGAACAAGAATCGGTGATGAAAGAAATGAAAGCCTATTGGGGCGGTATGTTGAAAGAAGGAGCTACCAGTTTCTGGGAGAAATACAATCCCGAAGAAACAGGTACCCGGCATCTGGCCATGTACGGACGTCCATACGGCAAAAGCCTCTGCCATGCATGGGGAGCCAGCCCCATCTATTTGCTGGGCAAATACTATCTGGGAGTAAAACCCACCAAACCCGGTTACGAGGAATACTCCGTCACCCCTTGTCTGGGCGGCTTGAAATGGATGGAAGGAACCGTGCCCACTCCATACGGCAATATCCATATCTATATGGATAAGAAAGAGATCCGTATCAAGTCCGACGGCGGAAAGGGAGTGCTGAACATTCCAACCCGGAAAGGAATGAAAGCCATGACCATAGAACCCGGAGAAGAACAAGTCTTCAAATACTAATGGAATAGATCAAAAAAAAGGTGATACCTACCTTCCCAGGCGGGTATCACCAACACTGTTTCGTAAGTTCCCGTTATCCGCTGATAACAGTACTTACCTCTGATCTAACATTAGTTTTCTTATGGGCTTCCGCCTGTATCACTACATTAGGAAGCGGAGATTTTACATCTTGGAAAAAAGTATCTTCCAAAAGCTTCGCTTTTTAGTCTCTTCTTTATTACCTGAACTTTGATAAATATCTTCGTATCCCCATTTGTCATGGATCATTCTGTAAATCATCCCCCATTCGGGCAGTCCTCCCAGATTACGGTCATCAATAAACAAATCCGCCTTCAGTTTTCTGGAGTAATGATTACTTTCCAGGGTTTCTTCCGCATAATTGCTGTTTACGGCATAAAACTCCAGTCCACGCTCCCGGCAGAAATCCACGGCCTCCTGTAATAATTCACCTTCCCGCACACTCCACAGGATAAGGCGGTGCCGTTCCTGTTGTAGTTTTTTCAGCGTTTCTATGGCAAAGGGTAGTTCCCTGCCTATTTCGGGATATTTATGCTCCACTATTGTGCCGTCAAAGTCAACTGCTATAATCATTCCTTATGCTTTCGAAAATTCTTTAATACGCTGCTCCTCTGCCAGTCTGCATATCAGCAGGGTTCCCTCTTTCTCGGCTATGATATACCCGTCCAGTCCTTGTATTACCGCCTGTTTCAAATGCGGTGTGTGTACAATGCAGTTATTGCATTCATACAATCGGACATTCTCGCCTACAACGGCATTGTTCCGTTCATCTTTGGGCAGCAAGGAATGTAATGAGCCCCAGCTACCCAGATCAGACCATCCGAACTCTGCCGGCAATACATAAATCCGTTCCGCTTTTTCCATTACGGCATAATCTATGGATATACTTTCACAAGCAGGGAACAGCTCTTCTATGGTTTCTTTCTCTCTTTCGGTATAGAACTCCGGATAAATCCTGTCGAACACCTCGGCAATGCCCGGTGCATAACGGCGTATAGCCTCTTCTATGGTCTTTACATTCCATACAAAGATCCCTGCATTCCAGAAATAATTCCCGGCGTCCACATAGTGCCGTGCCGTTTTCAAGTCCGGTTTCTCTTTGAATTCATCCACTTTCCGTATATCCTGATCCACCTCTTCTCCCGCGGCTATATATCCGTATCCCGTTTCCGGGCGGCAAGGTCTGATACCTATGGTTACAATGGCCTTGCTTTGATCTGTCATCAGCAGTGCCTTGGCTATCCCCCGGCGGAATTCATCCGTATTGATAACCAATGCATCCGCAGGAGTCACTACGATATTGGCGTGCGGGTGGTGTTTCTTGATTTTCCAGCAAGCGTATGTGATGCAGGGTGCCGTGTTACGTGCAACCGGCTCCGTCAGTATATGATGAGGCGGCACGGATGGCAATTGTTTCCTTACCGTCTCCTTATACTTATCCGAAGTCACTATCCATATATTATCCGGAATGCACAACCCTTTAAAGCGTTCCACTGTCAGTTGTATCAGGCTTTTGCCACATCCCGTCACATCAATGAACTGTTTGGGACATTCCGGCGTACTCATGGGCCAGAAGCGGCTTCCTATGCCGCCTGCCATGATAACGATATGAGTTTCCATAACACGTATGCTTTTTATTTCTTTTTATATTCCAGATACCATTGGTACATCTTGTGCACCCCTTCCTCTATGTCTATTTTGTGATGCCATCCCAGTTCATGCAATTTGGTCACATCGGTCAGTTTGCGCATGGTTCCGTCCGGTTTCTCCGGATTGAATGTAATGCTGCCTTTATATCCCGTTTCCTTTACTATCAGATGAGCCAGGTCGGCGATGGATATTTCTTTTCCCGTGCCGATGTTGATGTGGCAGTTGCGTATCTCTTTTGTGCCGGGACGGTAAGTATCTTTAAAGTCCACATGCTCCATGATGAAAACACTGGCATCCGCCATCTCCTCACTCCATAAGAATTCGCGCAGCGGCGTGCCTGTTCCCCACAGTTCCACCCCATCCTTGCTGATGCCGTAGCTTTTCAGGATGGCCAGTATCTCCTCTGTTCTGCTCTCCCCGTTTATACCTTCCACCGGGCGTATATCCAGATCATAGCGTATGTTCTCCCAGTTATCTTCGTTCAAACATTTGGCAAGATGTATTTTCCTGATCATGGCAGGCAGTACATGGCTGCGTTCCAAGTCGAAATTATCATTGGGGCCATACAGGTTCGTAGGCATTACAGCGATATAGTTGGTACCATATTGCAGGTTGAAACTCTCGCACATTTTCAGCCCCGCTATTTTGGCGATGGCGTATGGCTCATTCGTATATTCCAGCGGGGAGGTGAGGAGAGCATCCTCCTTCATCGGCTGCTGTGCATCTCTGGGATAAATGCAGGTACTTCCCAGAAACAATAATTTCTTCACTCCGTGACGGAAGCTTTCCCCTATCACGTTCTGTTGTATTTGCAGGTTCTTGTAGATAAAGTCCGCCCTGTATGTGCTGTTTGCCATGATACCTCCCACGTGGGCGGCGGCAAGGATTACATATTCCGGTCTTTCTTGGTCAAAGAAGTCCTTTACGGCAACTCCGTCCAGCAAGTCCAGTTCCTTGTGGCTTCTGCCGGTCAGGTTGGTGTAGCCCTTTTCTTGCAGGTTACGCCAAATAGCGGAGCCCACGAGTCCGTGGTGCCCTGCTATATAAATTTTGGCTGATTTCTCCATTGAAATTCTTGACTAATGATTTAACAGCTTGCTTTGAGATGAAGTTTCTTCACGAATTTCATATCGTGTTTCACCATGATTTTCACCAGTTCCTCGAATGAAGTCTTGCGGGGATTCCATCCCAGTAACGTTTTGGCTTTGGTAGGATCTCCCAGTAATTGTTCCACCTCTGCCGGGCGGAAATATTTGGGATCCACCTCTACCAGCACCTTGCCTGTAGCTGTGTCAATACCTTTCTCGTTTACACCTTCACCTTCCCAGCGCAAGTCGATGCCCGCTTCCTTGAAAGCAAGGGTGGCAAATTCGCGTACAGTGTGATATTCTCCGGTGGCTATAACAAAGTCTTCGGGCGTATCGTGTTGCAGAATCAGCCACATACATTCCACATAGTCCTTGGCATATCCCCAGTCGCGCAGG
>OIWU01001857.1_pt1 | contig 19310 bp, 12 predicted proteins | sample 1587711 | NCBI WGS metagenome assembly OIWU01 (sample SAMEA3888909, study PRJEB22519) | human gut metagenome | biome: human gut; feature: human-associated habitat; material: faeces | place: Denmark | collected 2010 | reverse complement strand
GGCCTTTCGGCCGCGCTCCCACTCACATATCCACTTTTTCATAGGCTCTCGCCGCTGCCCGGAACGTCAGCAGCGTGCAGCCCGTGTAGATCAGAATACCGCCGATGAGCACCGGCAGCAGCGCCGTGTAGTACAGATCCTTCTGCTCCCGCATGTTCAGGAAGCTGAAGAACAGCCCCAGCGTGACGTAGAAAAAGATCACGGTGTAGGGGTAATTGGGGATGATGACCATGATACCGAACAGGCAGAAAACCGGCGTCATGGGATGACACACCAGCCGCAGCTGCTTATATAATAGCGCCTTCATCCAGCGGCCTCCTTTCCACATGTACGATGATATCCTCCAGCGTAACGCCCACGTCCTTATAGTGGTCGCGGAAATCGCCCAGCGAGCCGGTATACTGCATCTCGCCGTCCTTGATAAAGGCGATGTGGGTGGCGCACTTCTCCAGATCGGAGGTGATATGGGTGGAGAACAGCACGCTGCGCGTACCGTCCGCCACCAGACGGCGCAGCAGCTCCGTCAGCTCGTCCCGGCTCACCGGGTCAAGACCGCTGGTAGGCTCGTCCAGGATCAGCAGCCGGGCGTTGTGGCTCAGCGCCAGGGCGATCATGTACTTGACCTTCATGCCGCTGGACAGCTGATCCACCCGCTTTTCCTCGTCAATGGCGAACAGATTCAGATAGTGGCGGTATTTACCCTCGTCCCAGTTGTCGTAGAACCGGCGGGTGACGTCGGTGATAACACGGATCTTCTTTTTCGGGTAGAAGTCGATGCCGCCCAGCACCACGCCCAGCTCCCGCCGGATGGCGCGCTCGTTGGCAGCGTAGTCCATGCCGAACACCTTCACCTCGCCCCCGTCCGGATGCACCATGCCCAGAATGGATTTCAGCGTGGTGGACTTGCCCGCGCCGTTACGCCCGATGAAGCCCATCACCGCCCCCTCCGGTACGGCAAAGGACACACCATTCAGGGTAAACGCCGGGTAGCGCTTCGTCAGCCCCCGTACCTCCAACACGTTCATTCGTCGTCCACCTCCCCGTCCTCGCTGGGCAGGCTGTTGAACACGGTCTTCATCAGCGGGTTCAGCTTGTCTACGGTTTGCAGCGCAAGCCCCTTCTTCTTATCTGCCATCAGCACCAGCGTGTCCCCCGGCTCCAGCCCGAACATGTCCCGCGCCTCCTTGGGAATGACGATCTGCCCCTTGGGGCCGATCTTCACGCTGCTCATAAAGTACCGGTCGTTTCGTCCCATATACTCGCTCCTTTCGGTTGGATTGGTATAACTTTTCTTACTTTTCGCATTGTAGCACCCGATGAAGCATCTGTCAAGCGCAAAAAAGAAATGTCTCCACTCAGGCTTGCTTCTTGGGAGAGCGTCTTTACCTGCAAATAGTCTGACAGCTTGTAGTCCTGTCCGGCTTTGTCAACGCCCACCGTCTCATTAACAATATGCATGTTGATGCTGTACTTCAAAGCCAGATTACGGAGCAGCAGCAGCCCAACGTTGTAATTTCCCCCATTTCCAATTCCACCGTTGTCGAAATCAAACAGGCCGTCATTGAGCAGCCGAAGGAAGAAGTCGTAGCAGCAGCGCCTGTTGATGATAATGCGAAGCCCAGCGAGAGCACTGGCGATAACGCCACCGCTGGCCAACAACCCACCCCCGGCGGTACCGAAACTCAGACTCCCCCCGAAACCCCGTCCGGTTCTACCGGTGAAACCGGAACTCCCTCCGGGGCTTCTGACCTCGGCGCGGTCGGCGACACCGGTACCAGCGACACCGCTGCCGAATCCGAACCCGCACCCGACCCCACAACCTGACACAAACACCAGCGCCCCCGGCTTTAGGCCGCCTGCCACAAGAAAACACACGCCGCAAAAGGCGCGTTTCGCACAGCCCCGTTGTTGCGCCGCCTTGACAGACATCCAGTATGCCTGCGGCGGCGCGCCTCGGCTCTGCACAAGACGCGCTCTTTTTCGGTGCGAAGCAGTTTTGCCAAAGTAAATTCGAGCTGAAATTGGCTGCAAAAACGCCCGCATGCTGACGCATGTGGGCGTTTTTTCGGTCGATTTCAGCCGGATAGACACAGGCAAAACCGTGTGTTTTCTTGTGGCAGGCGGCCTTAGCCGGGGGCGCTTCCTATTCCCCTCTCACACCGTGGCGTCCACCGGGATGCGCTGCCGCGCCACCTGCACCCAGTGTACCCGCACGTCGCCGGATGGCTGCTGGGTGGCGCAGAACGCTACGTCCCCCATGTGTCCCTCCACCGGAATGTCGCTGCGCTGCATGGCCGTAAACCGCCGGATATAGCCCGCCAGCTCACCGATGGCCTTTACCGGCAGATCGGGCAGCAGATAATCGAAAAACTTATACATAAAGCACCTCCTGTATGTTCCTGGCTCCTGCTTTTCTTGACTGTACCCATCATACCAGGAGCACTGTCCCGAAAAACGGACAGTTCCCCGCACTTGTGCTTTTTCCTGCCATGTGGTAAAATGGTGCTATATGCGTAATTCAGGAGGTAGCCGCCATGACCGAGTTGAATACCGCGCCCCAGCTGGCGCCCCATGAGCGCTGCACCGGCTGCGCTGCCTGCTGCAACGGCTGTCCCAAGGGTGCCATCCGCATGATCCCGGATCGGGAGGGCTTCCTCTACCCGCAGGTGACGGACGGCTGCGTCCAGTGCGGCCACTGCACCCACATCTGCCCCGTTCTGAAGCAGCGGGAGCCCCGCACAGAGCCGGCCGCCTTCGCTGTATGGAACGGTGACGAGGACGTGCGCCGCCGCTCCACCGCCGGCGGTGCCTTCTCCGCCCTGGCGGAATATGTGCTGGAGGGCGGCGGCGTGGTGTTCGGCGCGGCGCTGGACGATGGGCTGAAGGTCAGCCACATCGCCGTGAAAAACCTCCACGATCTGCCCCGTCTCCGGGGCACCAAGCCCGTGCAGAGCGATGTGGGCGAAAGCTACCAGCAGACGCGCCTGTATCTGGATCAGGGGCGGCAGGTGCTGTTCTCCGGCACCCCCTGTCAGGTGGACGGCCTGTACCGCTATCTGGGCGAGCACCCGGAGCGGCTCATCACCTGCGACGTGGCCTGCAGCGGCGTGTGCAGCCCCGGCATCTGGGAAAAGCTGGTGCGCTCCATGGCCTATGTGAAGCAGCAGCGCCCCCTGACCGTGGACTTCTGCGGCAAGCTCAGCGGCGACAGCGTGCGCCGCTTCCACGTCTCCTTTGAAAACGGCGGGCAGTACGACGCGCCGCTGCTGCGCTCGGAGCTGGGGCGCGGCATCACCCGCGGCCTGTTCCTGCGCCCGGCCTGCCACACCTGCGGCTACACCAGCACCGACCGCACCGGCGACCTGACCCTGTGCGACATCACCGGCGGCAACATCTCCCCCCAGGAAAAGCAGCTGGGCATGTCCCTGCTGCTGGTAAACACCGCCAAGGGCGCCCAGATCTTCGACTCCCTGCCCCTGCACCGCCGCCGGTTCGATCTGGCCGAGGCGGTGGCGGCGGATCAGGCGCTGCGCTCCCCCGCCCCGGTGTCCGTAGACCGCACAAAATTCTTTGACGCCCTGGAGCAGGAGCCCTTCCGTCAGGTCTGCACCCGCTTCCTGTCCCTGATGCAGCCCCGCGCCCGCGCCGCCAGACCGCTGCGAGAGCTGCTGCACATACCCTTCAAAAAGAGGAAAGACAAATGACTAAAACGCTGCTGCACACCTGCTGTGCGCCCTGCTCCGTGGCCTGCATCCAGCTGCTCCGGGCGGAGGGCATTGAGCCGGTGTCCTACTGGTACAACCCCAACATCCACCCCTATCAGGAATACAAGGCACGCCGCGACACGCTGATGGCCTACGCCCCCTCCGTGGGCGTGGAGCTGATCGTGCAGGAAGACTACGGCCTGCGGGAGTTCTGCCGCGCCGTGGCCGATGACATCGACCACCGCTGCGGCAAATGCTACGGCCTGCGGCTGGAGCAGACCGCCCGCTACGCCGCCCTGCACGGCTTCGACAGCTTTTCCAGCACTCTCTTCGTCAGCCCCTACCAGAACCACGAGCTGCTGCGCCAGACGGCGGAGGAGATGGCGTGGCGCTACGGCGTGGCGTTTCTCTACCGCGACTTCCGCCCCGGCTTCCGTCAGGGGCAGCAGGAGGCGCGGGAGCTGGGGCTGTACATGCAGAAATACTGCGGCTGCGTGTTCAGCGAGGAGGAGCGCTACGCCAAGCAGATCGCCCGCGACATGCAGACCCCCGAAAAGCACCTGTAACGCGCAGGAACCGGCGCCCCCGCCGTCCTGCCTCGTAGGGGACGGCATCCCCGACGTCCCGTCTCGTAGGAACCGGCGTCCCCGCCGTCCTGCCTCGTAGGGGACGGCGTCCTCGACGTCCCGTCTCGTAGGGGCGGACGACTCTGTCCGCCCGTAGGGGACGGCGTCCTCGACGTCCCTCCCTGCACCCCAAAAACAAAACCCTATCACACTCAAAGGCGGCGCCCCACAGGGCGCCGCCTTTTGCATTTGCGTATGTTCATCAGCCATTCCTCGCCAGCAAATACAGCCGCTGATAGTCCAGAATGTCCACCTGCCCGTCCTCGTTGACATCGGCCAGCCGCAGGAAATACCGTACCAGCAGCTCATTCCGCGCCGCATCAGCGCTGTCGCAGAACGAACCGGGCACCTGCCGCAGCGCAAGATAGTCGTACAGCGTCTGCAGATCCAGCGTGCATTGCAGCGCGTCCTCCGCGCCGGTGCCGTCGCCGTTGACATCGCCAATGCGCAGCAGCAAACAGGCAACATTGGCACTGCCGCTGTCATCGGACAGGGCAACGGGCATTTCCCACGCCACGCAGCCGCCGCCGTCCACCCGCAGCGTATACGTCCCCGCGCCGATCCGCAGCCCGGGCAGCAGGAAACCGCCGTCCGCCCGCACGTCACCCCGTGCCGCCACGACGCCATCCTTCAGCAGCGTGACCATGGCATTGTCCGTGACACCGGCAACAGACCCGGAAACGGTGAATCCCAGCGCCGGAACGATTTCCTGCTCCACCAGCACTTCGCCACAAACCGAGCAGTGCTTTCCTTCCGTCAAACCCGTCTTGGTGCACGTAGGCTCCACAGCCGCGTCAATGACTTCCGTATGCCCAGTCGCCTTGATCTCCGTCAGGCCGGAGAGAACCTCACCGCAGACGCTGCATTTTGTCCCTGCCGCGCGTCCGGGCTGGGTGCAGGTCGGCTCCACTTTCGCCACCGTCACAACGGTGTGCCCCGTGGCGCTGACCGTCTCTGTTCTGGTCGCGGCGCACGCGGTGCAGGTATACGTTTTCACGCCGGTTCCTGTGCAGGTCGGCGCAATGGTGATCTTGCCGCTGTCCCAGCTGTGCCCCTTGGCGGGCACAATCGTCTGCTCCACCAGCACCGCATTACAAACCGAGCAATGCTTGCCTTCCGTCAAGCCCGTCTCAGTGCAAGTCGGTGCCACAGCCTTGTCCACGACCTCGGTATGTCCCTTGGCCGGAACGACCTCCTGCTCCACCAACACCGCACTACACACTGAGCAGTGCTTCCCTTCGGTCAGTCCCGTCTTTGTGCAGGTAGGTGCCACAGCCTTGTCCACGACCTCGGTATGCCCGTTAGCTTTGACGACTTCCTGCTTCACCAGCACTTCGCCACAAACCGAGCAGTGCTTTCCTTCGGTCAGCCCCGTCTCGGTACACGTCGGTGCCACAGCTCCGTCAATGACTTCCGTATGCCCGGTTGCCTTGATCTCCGTCAGGCCGGAGAGAACCTCGCCGCAGACGCTGCACTTTGTCCCCGCCGCGCGTCCGGGCTGGGTGCAGGTCGGCTCCACCTTCGCCACCGTCACAACGGTGTGCCCCGTGGCGCTGACTGTCTCCGTTCTGGTCGCGGCGCACGCGGTGCAGGTATACGTTTTCACGCCGGTTCCTGTGCAGGTCGGCGCAATGGTGATCTTGCCGCTGTCCCAGCTGTGCCCCTTGGCCGGAACGACCTCCTGCTCCACCAACACCGCATTACAAACCGAGCAGTGCTTTCCTTCCGTCAAGCCCGTCTCGGTACACGTCGGCTCCACGGCCTTGTCCACGACCTCGGTATGCCCCTTGGCCTTAACGACCTCCTGCTCCACCAGCACTTCGCCACAAACCGAGCAGTGCTTTCCTTCCGTCAAACCCGTCTTGGTGCAAGTCGGCTCCACAGCCTTGTCCACGACCTCGGTATGTCCCTTAGCAGGAACGACCTCCTGCTCCACCAGCACTTCACCACAAACCGAGCAATGCTTCCCTTCCGTCAAACCCGTCTTGGTACATGTCGGTGCCACAGCCTTGTCCACGACCTCGGTATGTCCCTTAGCCGGAACGACTTTCTGCTCCATCAGCACTGCATTGCAAACCGAGCAGTGCTTCCCTTCGGTCAGTCCCGTCTTTGTGCAGGTAGGCTCCACAGCCGCGTCAATGACCTCGGTATGTCCCTTGGCCTTAACGACCTCCTGTTCCACCAGCACTTCGCCACACACCGAGCAGTGCTTTCCTTCCGTCAAGCCCGTCTCAGTGCAAGTCGGCTCCACAGCCTTGTCGATAACCTCGGTATGTCCCTTGGCCGGAACGACTTTCTGCTTCAGCAACACCGCATTACAAACCGAGCAGTGCTTTCCTTCGGTCAGTCCCGTCTTAGTGCACGTAGGCTCCACAGCCTTGTCAATGACCTCCGTGTGCCCCTTAGCCTTAACGACCTCCTGCTTCACCAGCACCGCACTACATACCGAGCAGTGCTTTCCTTCCGTCAAGCCCGTCTCGGTACACGTCGGCTCCACAGCCTTGTCCACGACTTCGGTATGTCCCTTGGCCGGAACGACCTCCTGCTCCACCAGCACCGCATTACAAACCGAGCAATGCTTTCCTTCCGTCAAACCCGCCTTGGTACACGTCGGTGCCACAGCCTTGTCGATAACCTCGGTATGCCCCTTGGCCTTAACGACCTCCTGCTCCACCAGCACTTCGCCACAAACCGAGCAGTGCTTTCCTTCAGTCAGCCCCGTCTTGGTGCAAGTAGGTGCCACGGCCTTGTCCGCGACCTCGGTATGCCCGTTAGCTTTGACGACTTCCTGCTTCACCAACACCGCACTACAAACCGAGCAGTGCTTCCCTTCGGTCAGTCCCGTCTTGGTGCAGGTAGGCTCCACAGCCTCGTCCACGACCTCGGTGTGAGGGATGGCTGTGTACCGCGCGGTGAACTCCGCATCGGCGGTGATGCTGGAATAGTCGCCATCCCACCCGGCCAGTTCATAGTGATGCGCCTCGTCCGGCGCTTTTACCGCGTCCGGCGGCACAGCCGCAGCACGATAGCGAACCGACTGCCGCGAGAGAACGGTGCCGTCCTCATCCCGGAACGTCACCTCGAAGAAGGGATCCTTCACCTCGCAGGACGCAGCGCACATATCCAGCGCGGTGGGCCGACGGTCAGCGCCGACAGCCGATGTAGTAACGGTGGGCGTCAGGGTGACAGCTCCCTCCTTCTTCGGTTGGAACGTCATGGTTACCAGCTCCGCCCCATCCGCAAAACCCTTTGCGCAGATAAAGGTAAATTTCACCTGACCGCCGTCAATCTTGGGATTCGTCTCGATACACACGCCGTCCACACTCTCCATACCCGCGCTCACCTTCACGCCGGTGCATGTCAGCAGCGCCGTGTCGTAGGTAATGCAGAAATCGGCGGCAGCCAGGCCGCTGCCTCTATCCAGCACAGCCACAGCGGTGATCGTTTCGTCGGTACGGGCAGCGGCAGGCATGGTCACCCGCAGAGCGGGCGTCTCCGGCGTTACCTCTGTCTTTCGCAGGGTCAGCGCCTGAGTGAAGCCGATGCCGTTCATGGCGGCCAGCGCCGTGTCGTACAGCTCGGAGGCCGCGAAGGTCACGGAGGTATCCGCGTCCACATCGGCCGCCGCCTCCAGCGTCAGCCGCAGCAGCTCGCCGCCGGGTATTTCCTCCTCAGACGCAAAGGCGGCGGACACATACCCCGCCCGGCTGGTGTCCAGCGACTTCACCGCCCCGGACAGTGCGGACAGCGGCTCCGCCGCCACGCAGGTGAACAGCGCGGCGTCATAGCGGAATTCCAGCTTACCGGCAGCCAGCCCCTGGCTGCCATAGGTGCAGGCGGTGATGCTCACCTGCTCGCCCTTGTGCAGCGTGGACACGCTGCTGCCGCTGTAAAAATACAGCGTCTTGGTGGTGGTCTGCGGCTCCGTCACCGCAAACACGCCGGACGCGCCGCTCAACGGCACGGTGACCAGCCCGGTGTTGTAGGCGTTTTCGATCAGGATATCCAGCAGGTATTCCCCGGCTGCGGCGTCCGGCCGCACGCGGAAGTCCAGCCGCAGGATGCTCTGGGAACCGGATATGCCGTCCAGACAGGCGCCGTTGAAGGACACCTGTCCGGCCGTCTCTGTGTTCACCGTCCCCAGGGCGGAAAAAGCTCCCACCATCGCCGCGCCGGTCAGCTCCAGCGCCGTGTTATCGTAGGACACGATGCCCTGCACGCCGGCCAGTGACTCCAGATTGGAGCCGCTGACATACACAGAGCGCGTCTCACCGGGCGCGGCGGAGGCGCTGCACACCCGCAGGAAGGCGCTGGCCGCCCACGCGGTGGAGATCAGATTCACCAGCAGCGCAGCGGCACACAACAGTGCCGCTGCGCGCCGGGATGCGCGTTTTGTTTTCATGGAACAGCCCCCTTACAGCGTCAAGGAGCCGATGATGCCGTTGGCATACTGCAGGATGGTCAGCACCTCCACGGCCTCCAGCGTCTTATTGCCGTTCAGGTCGGCGCGGGCGAACTGCTCCGCGTCCAGATTCAGCCGGTCGTTGATGGCCTGCAGCACCATCAGCGCGTCCAGCACGTTGATCTGGCCATCACCGTTGACGTCGCCCCGCGCGCTGCGATCCACGGCCTCGCTGACCGCGATGGCATAGGGCTGCTCCGCCGTTCCCTTATAGGCGTAGTTCACGCCATCGAAGGCGCGGATATAGTATTCCAGTCCGTCGGTGGTCACGTCGGAGGACGGGATCACGGCGGAATACCGGTCATTGACGGCGGTCATGGTCACGACTTTCCAGCTCTCCGTGCCGGTGACGCGGTAGAACAGCTCCACCTTGTCGATCTGCAGATTGTCGTTGGCGGTGGCGCTGATGATCAGCTTGCTGCCGGTAAAGGCGCTGTACACGCCGTCGTGATAGATGTTGGGCGCCATGGTGTCCTTGGCGCGGACGGAGATCTTGCCGGAGGTGTCGGACTCGCTCAGATCCGTCTTGACCACGGTGAAGTTGTAGTAGTACATCTGGCCGGGGGTCACGTTGGTGTCGGTGAACGTCTTGACATCTGCCGGGATGACGGAGGTATTCAGCTTGGCGTACTGGCCGTCCTCCCTGTCGCAGCGGTAGACGTTGTAGCCCGCCAGCGTGTCGAAGTCGTCCTGCGTCCAAGTGAGGATCACGCCGTCATCGGCGGCCTCGGCCTGCATGGTCATAGCCAGCGCGGAGGAGGTGTCGATGTTGAAGCTGAAGCGTCCCCAGTCCTTGTAGAGCTTCAGGTGCCCCTCGGCGGAGCGTCCGTTGGCGATGGACCAGTATTGGATGCCGTTGGCGATCAGGGAGGTCATGGTGGTGGAGCCCTCCCATGTCCGGCTGTCCATCCACTGTCCGGCTACCTCGAAGTCAGCATAGGGATAGCTGCTGCCAAAGCGCACCTGCAGCGGCATTTCGGTGTCCATATCCCGGTTGAAGGTCACGGTGAACGTGGTCTTGCCTGCACCAACGGTGGTGATCGCCTCGCCGTTGGCGTCCCGCAGGGACACGGAGCGCACCACCGGCCACACCGTCTCGGGGATCGTCTCCAGAATGGTGCCCTCGTTCAGGTCGGCCATGGACTGATAGTCATCGAAGTCCAGTATCTGCTTGTTGATGGCCTCCTTTTTGGTCTTTTCGCTGAGTCCCTCGGTGCCCCAGTAGTTGCCGCCGATGCCGTAGCGGACGTAGCTGCTGGCGCTGGGCGCGGTGATGCGCAGCCACTTCTCCACGTTGTTCTCCGTGAAGCGGTTGAGGATGGCGTTGCCGTAGAACAAAGTGTCGTAGCCCTTGTCGCAGAAGGCTTTCCAGCCTGCGGTCAGGCGCTCGGACGTCCACGCGCGGGCGGCCGCGGCCTCGTTGTCGGACACGGCGCCGCTTGCCAGAACGGTCTTGCCGTCACCGGCGTCAGCGGCCAGGGTATCCAGATAAATAAAGGTAAAAGTGATCTCCTCGTTGGGCGCGCCGAAGTAGGTGGAAATGGAATTTTCCGGAATGGTGACGGTGTAGGAAGTGCCGGAAATGAGGGGGTCGGAGGGGGTGATGAGCAGCTGATTGCCGGAGGTGACAGAGCTTGCCGAACCGCCGGAAATGGCTATATTACTGAGGTTTTCGCCCTGGCAGAGGGTCTTGTCGGCGGTCAGGATCAGGGTCTGGGAGTCGACTAAAACCGTGTCGGAGGTGCGGGAGAGCAAATTGGTGTATTTGACAGAAATTGGCAAATCCTCTGTTAGCTCGCCGTCGCGGTAGAGGGCGTCGGCTGTCTTGACCCAGAGGGCGCCGCCGTCCCAGTGGAAGTCCACAGCGTCGGCGAAAAGCTGCTGGGTCGTGCCGTCAGCATGCAGGGCGAAAAGTGCGCCATTACTGAACAAAACAGTGCTTTCCGCGCCATTTTGCACGGATTTTGTTGCAGTCACAGAATCGTCCCCGCTGATGTAGAGCAGGGCAGTGGCCGCAAGATCGGTGCCGTCGAGGGCGGCGGTGACGGTGGTGCAGCCGGTGGAAAGGGCGATTAAATTGCCATTTTCTACCATTGCGACCGCGTTATCCGCCACTGTCCAGGTGATACTTGCATCGGGGTTAGAAACGCACTTGAATTCAAGTTTAAAAGCCTCTTTAATTTCACCCAAATCAACTTTTGTACCACTTTCCGGGGAAATGACACCGGTGAGGACGGTCTTACCGAGGGTGAGACTGTCCTCCTCCACCGGGGCGGGGGCCTGGTAGGTGAAGGTCATCTCCACTGCCTCGCTGGCGGCACCGAACTTGGTCTGGAGGGCACCGGCGGGGAGAGTCAGGGTGTAGGACATGCCGTCGGTGAAGCCGGAGACAGGGGTGAGGGTCAGCTTATCCAGATGGAGGGTGCGGCGGAGGGAGACAAGCTCGCCGTTTCCATCCTTGAGGGCAATGGTGCCGAAGTTATCAGCCTTGAGGAGCGACTCGCTGAAATCCAGCATGAGGGCGCTGTCGGTGAGAACGCCATCGGTGATGTTGGTCTGCTCAAGGTGGAAGGGTTCCTCGTTGGCCTGCAGGCCGAAGAAGATGCGCACGGGCACGGCGCTGTTTTCGGTGGTCAGATTGGCCAGCTCACGGTTTGCGTTGCGGCCGGTGCCGTAGAAGCCATCAGCGGTCTGGATGAAGGTGGTAGTTGCGAAGTTCCATACCTGCCGGGCGCCGGTGATCTTCCGCATCTGGACGTAGTCATTGTGCTGCTCGGTATCGCCCACACCCAATTGGCCGTAGTTATTGCCGCTGCCGCTGATCGTTTTGCCAAACACGCTGCCGTCCTGCATGTAGAAATCGTTGTAGTAACCGACCGCTTGGCTGCTGCCCCGGACAGGGACGGTGCGCTGCACGCTGCTTCGGTCATAGTAATACAGCATCTGTCCCTTTTGGGCGGTGAAGTAACTTTCTCTGCCATGATCCTTTGTAATGGCGCTGACGCCGTCGGTGAGCAGCACCGGTGTGCTGCCGAAACCATTTCCAGTGCCATACAGCTTACCGCTCTCGGTCAGGAACACAGCGTAATTATATTGACTAATCATATCCACGACCTTCTCGGAGGAGATGTCCACCTGCACCGCCTGACTGCGATCAGTGGTGGTGCCGTCGCCCAGCTGGCCAGACCCGTTATTGCCCCACGCCCAGACGCCGCCATCCTCCTTCAAGGCATAGTAACTGCACTGTCCGTTCCAGTCATCATTATACGCCGTGATCTTCCGGACGCCGGTCATGGGCTTGCCGTAGCTGAAGTCGTTGGAGGTCGCAGTGCCACCCATATTATACCATTGCAGCGCGCCACCGGAGAGAATGTAGACGCCAGATTTATAACGCGCATCTACGACAACAAAGTCATCCACAGCGGCGAAGTTCAGCTTCTGGGGTATCATATAGTTCTCACCCCAGCGCCAGAGGGTGCCGTCGCTGAGCCGGGCGTAGTACGTACTAGAATGGCTGAGATACTGTATATCCTCCACCTGGGCGGACGGAGCCGCATCGGAGATGCAGACCACCAGCTCGGCGGACAGCTCGGTGCCCACAAGGGTGGCACGGATGGTGGCGGCACCGTTCTTGTGCTTGATGAGCTGGCCGTCCTCGCCCATCTCGCAGACATCCGGGTTGGAGGACTCCCACGCGATATCCCGCTGGGTGGCGGTGGCCGGGATGATGGTCAGCTTCAGGTCGTCGTCCGTCTGCTCCATGGTGGTAACGTAGACGCTCTCCTGGAAGGAGATGCTCTCCGCCGGCTGCACCACGGTGACGGTGACGGAGGCGGCGAAGTCCTCGCCCATGGCGGGGCGGGCGGTGATGACGGCGGTGCCCACGCTGACGGCGTGTACGGTGCCGTCGATGTCCACGGTGGCCACGTTCTCATTGGCGCTCTCGTAGACCACGCCGGTGCGGGTGGTGTCCGCGGGGGCGAGCACGGGGGTCAGCTTCTCGGTGGTGCCCACGGGCAGGCGGAGGGCATCCTCGTTGAGGGTCAGGCTCTCCAGCGGCACGCAGTCAGTCACGTGGACGGCCACGTCCTTATACACGGAGCCGTCGGGATTGCTGACGCGCACCAGGGTGCCGCCGGCGGCCACGGGGGTGATGAGGCCGGTATCGCTGACGGTGACAACGCTCTTATCCAGGGAGGTGTAGCGCAGGTCGGCCACCAGCGCCGTCTTCACGGGCGCTACCTCCGGCAGCAGCTGCTTTGTCATGCCGGTGTCGAGGGTAAGCTCGGACTCGGGCAGGGTGATGTCGGTGACGGTGGTGTCGGGGAATTCCAGCAGAGCATAAACATAGATAAATCTATTGTAGCCACCATTATAGCAAGGGACATAGGTCTTCTCGTAGTATTTGTCGAAGTAGGGACCGTAAAGCCGTACTTGGTCATTTTCTACTGCGCCTGAGTAGCAATAGTACGCATATCTATCATAGGCATCAGAGTCAGAAGAAGTCTCCTCGCCTTTGTACAAATGTGACAAAATGAAAGATTTTTCTTCCTCGGTCTCCATGCAGGCAAGATCGCCGCCCAAGTACCGGGCCAGCCGCTGGAGAACTCCTGCCGACGGGAAATGTCCGGCATTAGCTGTACCTTCGCAGGCAAGTACGGCATATCGCGTTCCGGTTGTTGGATCAGAAAACACATCTTCAACGGAAGGAGATTTGTTCATGTAAGAACTAATTTCGTAGTTGCTGATTCCGCCGTATTTCTCATTCAGATAATTGTTATTTCCATAAAACACACAGTTGGTAATGTCAAGGGAAGTATAGGTGGCCTTACTATATGTGTCCAAAGGGCAAAGCCGAATGGCACTATCCACAAAAATACAGCTATCGCAGGGCGCAGCAACCATAAACTTCCAAGATGAATCGCCGCCCAACTTATAAAACGCGCAGCCCTTCACAGTATCAGCGTGTAAAATACCATGATATTGCCCAGTACCTACCATTCCACCGCTGAGAGAGCGATGATAGAGTAGTTCCGCTCTGTAATTCTGACTGAATTCGCAGTTTTCGGCGTAGGTGATGTCCAGAAACGGATTCACCACATCGGTGTAATACAGCTTGGTCACACCTTTATTGCCCTTTTTCAGCTCCACGCGGTACTTATCCATCAGCTCGCTGGGGAACATGCGGATGTGCTCGTCCTCGGTGCCATTGCACAGCAGGGTGCCGTCCACCTTGAGATAGGTGATGGCGGTGTCGGCATAGGCGTCGTGGGGATCGTCCGTCCAGAACTGGAGCTGGGTGCCCGGCTCCACGGTGACGGTGACGCCCTCCTGAATGAGGGTGGCGTTAGGCAGGATGTAGTAGTGATCCTTGGTGAGGGTCACGTCCTCGGTGATGATGCTGGGCAGGATGGTGCCCCGGCGGACGTTGATGGTGGTCTTGGCTTCGCTGGAATAGACCTTCGTATCGTCCGCGTCCAGATCGTTTTTCGCGGTGACGGTGATGTTCAGGGCGATGATGTAGTCGTTGGGACAGTCGTCGGCGATCTTCACCAGCAGGGACTTATCGGCGTCCACGCCGGTGACGAACGTGCCATCCTTCGTCTTGCCGTAGTCGATGCTGGCGTAGGTGCCCACGTTGCCGTAGTTGACGTTGTTGGTCAGGAACTCAATGTACGGGCAGTCGATGTCCGCCTGACTTTTGGCGTCCAGCGAGAGGGTGACGTCCTTGGCGGCACCCCAGCGGTTGCGGAGGGTGAAGGCCAGCGCGACGGTCTCGCCGGCGTCGATGACACCGTCTCCGTTGTTCTGGTCACTGAGGGACTTGTCGTCAAAGACGAGGAAGTCGGCGGCGCTGACCTCCGGCTTAGGCAGCTGGGTCAGGGCGTTGTAGATATCCACGATCTTGGGCAGATTGTGAGCGCCGTGGTGCTCCGGGTCGCAGCAGATGGCGCTGCGGCCGCCGGTGGCGGCGATCTGCCCGTAGATGAACTTGGTGGGATAGGTGTTGGTGTCCGGGTAGGCGCTGCGCAGGAGGGCGGCCATGGCGGACACGTAGGGGGCGGCCATGGAGGTGCCGCTCCATGTGGCGTAGCGGTTGCCGGGGATGGTGCTGAGGATCTGGCTGCCCGGGGCGTAGACCTCGTACTCCACGGAGTTATATTTCTTCACGTCGTAGTTGGTGAAGCCGCTCTCCACGCCCCGTATGTCCACGCTCATGACGCCCATGACGTAGGACAGGGCGGCGGGGTAGGTGGGACGGGCAAGCAAGCCCTCGTTGGGCGCGCCGTCGTTGCCGGCGGCGGCCACCAGCACGCAGCGGGTGTAGGCCGTCTCCAGCGCGTCCTGCACGGCGATGGTGGAGGCGCTGCCGCCGAAGGACATGTTGATGACGTCCGCGCCGTTGTTGTAGGCGTAGAGAATGCCCTTGGCGATCTGGGACTGGTTGAAGAAGCCGCTGGCCATGCCCGCCTTGATGGGCATGAGCTTCACGTTGTAGGCAAGACCCACCACGCCGATGTGGTTGTTGGCGGCGGCGATGATGCCGGCCACATGGGTGCCGTGGCCGTTGTCGTCCATACCGCTGTCGCGTCCCGTCTCCAGATCGACGCCGTAGACGTCGTCGATGTAGCCGTTGCCGTCGTCGTCGATGCCGTTGCCGGGGATCTCCTTGGTGTTGACCCAGATGTTGTCCTTGAGATCCTCGTGGGTGTAGTCCACGCCGGTGTCGATGACGGCCACCACCACGCTGCTGTCGCCGCCGGCGGCGATGCCGCGGGTGCGCAGGAGATCCCAGCTCTTTTGCAGGTTGCCGCTGCGCAGGTACCACTGATCCTGCCAGCTGGCGTTGCCCTGCACGGCCTCGGCCACGGTGTCGCTGTCGATGAGGGTGGTGTCGGCAGCGGCGTACATGTAGTCGTACTCCGCCAGCACCACGTTGTCCAGCGCGCGAACGTTGGCCATGACCTGCTGCACGTCGCCGGTGACGGAGGCGATGTACCAGACGCCGGTGGAGGTGTCCATGAGCTTTTCAAGGCCGGTGATGCCGGCGCGGACAAGGGTGGTGTTCAGCTTGCCGCGGAAGCCGCGGGCGAACTTGACCATGATCTGGTCGCCGGCGTAGAGACAGTCGTCGCTGGCGAATTCCTCCGGGAAGGCCAGATCGTAGGGGATGGTCAGGGCGTTGTTCTCATCCAGCGTGGCTGTGCCGCCGGAGGAGGGCTGCGCCGTGTCCGGTTCGATGTCGCCGGAGACGGACAGCTCCGAGCCGGACAGGCGGATGGCCGCCGTGTCTTCGTCGGTGATGCGCTGACCGCCGGAGGCGGTGTCGGTGTCGGAGGTGGGCGCCGTATCGGTGACGGCGGGCGCCTCCGTGCCGGCGAGGATGTTCGTCCCCGTCAGCAGACTGGTGAGTTCCACTGTCGAGGCCAGCATGACCACTGACAGCAGCATAGCGAGTATCCGTTTTTTCATGACGTTTCCTCCCGTGAGATAGTTGTCGGAAAAAGACACAGTACCTCTTATTTTGCAAATGTATAGTATAAACCTCTGGCCGGGAAAAACAATTAGCTGCTTGCATAGTATCGGTAATTTTGTGATTTGTCACAAGGAGTGGGGCGGAAAGTTGTGGAAAACGACAGATGGTGGGATATTTGTCCGGTATAGAGCGTTGCGCCGGAGCGGATGGCGTGATATAATGAGAGATAAGTCGAATTTTGCGCGGAGAAGGTGAGACGGCGTGATCGTATTGGATCTGGAGTGGAACCAGCCCTTTGGCGGGCGGCGGATGGAGGAGATCATCCAGATCGGCGCGGTGCGGCTGGCGGAGCCGGGCGGCGCGGTGCAGGACTGGTTCAATATGCACATCCGGCCGTCCATCTACCCCAAGCTGTCGCCGGTGGCGAGAAAGCTGCCGGAGTCGGCGCAGGCGCTGACGGCGGAGCTGGACTTCCCGGCGGCGTATCAGGCGTTTCTGGACTGGTGCGGGGACGACACCCTGTGGGCGGAATGGGGCGCACAGGATCACGGCGTGCTGGCGGCCAACGCCGCCTATTGGCGGATGCCGGAGCCGCCGGTGACGGCCTGCGTGGATCTGCAGGCGGCCTTCGGCCGGACGCTGGGCATCGGCATCGGACGGCGGGTGGCGCTGGAGCAGGCGGCGGAATACTGCGGCATCCCGCTGATCTACGAGTTCCACAACGCGCTGTATGACGCGCTGTACGCGGCGCTGGTCAGCGCATGGCTGACGAAGGACGCACTGGCGGCGTCCGTACCGCCGCCCTCCACCGGCAAGCCCCGCCGCAGGCGGAGCATCCGATTCTCCCCGGTGGAATATCCCCGGCAGCCCCGGCAGAAGGTGGGCGTGTTCCCGGAGCGGGAGCAGGTGCTCAACAGCCGGCAGGCGCGGCTGGTGCCCTGTCCTCTGTGCCGCACACCGGGCGCGGTGGAATCGTGGTACCCGCAGGGAGACGTGTTTTACGGGACGTTCCGGTGCCAGGAGCACGGGCGGTTCCCGGTACGGATGTCGGTAACGCGGCAGAAAGACGGCTGGCAGGGGCGGCGGGTGGTGCCCACCCTGACGGAGCCGGAGCGGGCGGCCTTTGCCGCGGCGCACCAGCATGAGCCGTTCCAGTGCCGCCGGGAAAAGGCAAAGCGCCGGAAGCGGCATCGGAAAAAAAGAAAAGAGACAGAGTAAGCCGGGCGCATAAGCACCCGGCTTACTCTGTCAAAAAAGCCCGTCATTGCGAGCCAGTCCGCGCCGCGAAGCAAGTGCCCTTGGGGTACAGACTGGCGTGGCAATCCGTTTCCAAAACGCATAATTCCTGCACTTTTCCGCAGATTCCCAGCTAAAAGGTTACGGATTCCCACACCAGTGACACGGTCACTGGTTCGGAATGACAGGGGTGTGGGTTTATCGACACGCTGAGCCGGGCGCATAAGCGCCCGGCTTTTGTTTGTGGGGAGGGGTGCCGTTCGCGGGAGGGGCAAAAGCCCCTCCCCCACGGGAAGAAACGGATCCCCGCGCCAGTGACACGGTCACTGGTTCGGAATGACAGCGCTCCGCGCTGGGAACGGCGGGACACATGGGTCCCGCCCTACGGGGTGCGGCGGTCATCCAGGGCGGGCAGGGTCGTCCGCCCCTACAAGGCAGAACAGGAACCGCGCGAAGCGGGACGGCGGGGACGGCGTGCCCTACACACTCTGTCATTGCGAGGAGCGAAGCGACGCGGCAATCCGTTCTCCCCAGCCCAAAGAGACGGATTCCCGCGCCAGTAACACGGTCACTGGCGCGGAATGACAGCGCTCCGCGCTGGGAACAGCGGGACACATGGGTCCCGCCCTACGGGGTGCGGCGGTCATCCAGGGCGAGCAGAGGCGTCCGCCCATACAAAGCAAAACAGGAACCGTGCGAAACGGGACGTCGGGGACGCCGTCCCCTACGAAATCACAAGGGGTGTGTGCAAAGGGGCGGGCAGAGGCGTCCGCCCCTACAAGGCAGAACAGGAGCCGTGCGAAACGGGACGTCGAGGACGCCGTCCCCTACGAATAGACGCGGGGCGGCGAGGACGGCAAAATTCCGAAATTTTTTCTTCCCCCTGTCCGCTTCGGCGGGGCTGCGGCGTTTATATAGTGATGACACAGGGCGGCCGCCTGTGTTATGATGAATGCAACAAGCTGCGGGGAGGTGGGCGTTTGACGGTGTGCATGACGGCGCTGGAGAGCGCGGAGGAGCGGCGGCTCTTTGAGGACGTATACCGCGCCTGCTGCGGGCGGATGCTGGCGCTGGCGCGGCGGAGGCTGTCCGCTCAGGCGGATGCCGAGGACGCGGTGCAGCAATCGTTTCTGGCGCTGGCGGAGCGCTTTTCCCGGCTGGCGAAGCTGCCGGAGACGCAGCTGGAGGCCTATCTGGTGGTGACCGTGGAGCGCAAATGCATCGACATCCTGCGGCAGCAGGCGCGGCGGGACGGCGCACCCTTTGACGAAACGGCGGCTCTGGTGACGCCGCCGCCCTGCGGCGAGCCGGTGGCGGACGCCATGGGGCGGCTGAGCCCCCGGTACCGGGAGGCGCTGCTGCTGCGGTACGGCTGCGGCTACTCCGCACGGGAGACGGCGGCGCTGATGGACATGTCCTACGGCGCCGGGCAGAAGCTGCAGCAGCGGGCTAAGGCCGCGCTGCGGCAGGAGCTGGAAAAGGAAGGAGTGACTGTATGACAGATATCACATACGAACGTGCGCTGCGGCAGGGCGCGCAGCGGATGGCGGCGCTGCTGGCATCTGAGCTGCCGGAGACGGTTGCCCCGCCTTCGCCGGAGTTCACTCGGCGGATGGAGCCGGTGGTACAACAGGGCGCGCGGCGGCAAAGCCGCCGGAGAATGTGGCAGAGAACCGCGGTCGCGCTGGTGACGGTGTGCTTGTCCTGTGGGGTAATACTGGCGGCCAGTCCGGTGGCGCGGGCGGCGGTGAGCCGCTGGTTCGTGCAGATAACGGAGCTGGTGACAGCCTACCGCATCACCCCGG
>OIWU01001850.1_pt1 | contig 19403 bp, 18 predicted proteins | sample 1587711 | NCBI WGS metagenome assembly OIWU01 (sample SAMEA3888909, study PRJEB22519) | human gut metagenome | biome: human gut; feature: human-associated habitat; material: faeces | place: Denmark | collected 2010 | reverse complement strand
TGGACGGGCAGTACCGGGGGCCGACGCCCTCGATGACGCCGGAGTAGATGGGGCTTCTGTCCAGATTCTCCCGGATGATCCGGTGGGTCTCCCCGTTGGTATACGTCAGGTAGCACACCGCCCGGTTTTCCGGCGCGCGCTCCGTCTCAAAGCTGAAGGGCAGCGGCGAGGCGTCCCCCTCCTGTATCTCCATTTTGCTGAAATCCACACTGCCCCGGTGGATACGCGGCGGCGTGCCGGTCTTGAACCGGCGCAGGGGCAGTCCCAGCGCCCGCAGGCTGTCCGCCAGCGCGTTGGCCGGGTGCAGCCCGTCGGGGCCGGAGGACTCGATGCACTCGCCCACGATGGTCTGCCCCGTCAAATAGGTGCCGGTACACAGGATCACGGCTCTGACCTCCAGCACCGCGCCGGTACGCAGCACCACGGCGGTCACGCGGCCATCCTCGCAGCGGATCTCCGTGACCTCCGCCTGCCGCAGCGTCAGGTGGGGCTGCAACTCCAGCGTGTGCTTCATGATCTGCTGGTATTTCCTGCGGTCGGCCTGTGCCCGCAGCGACCAGACGGCGGGGCCCTTGCCCCGGTTCAGCATCCGGTACTGGATGCACGCCTTGTCCGCCGCCCGCGCCATCTCGCCGCCCAGCGCGTCCAGCTCCCGCACCAGATGCCCCTTGCCCGTGCCGCCGATGGCCGGGTTGCAGGGCATGTTGCCCACCGCGTCCAGGCTGACCGTCAGGCATATCGTCTCCATGCCCATCCGCGCCGCCGCCAACGCCGCCTCGATGCCCGCGTGACCGGCGCCGATCACCGCCACGTCATAGCTTCCGCCGTGAAATTCTCTCATATACGCGCTCACCTCGCCTGCATTAACACTTTATTATACCCCGTACCGCGCCTTGGCGCAAGAGATATTATCCGCCCGAATTTGTTAAAGCTGCACAAAAACTTTACACAGTATTTATACAATACATCCAATTTTCTTCTTGCAAAACAAGTTGAAACTGCATATAATAGGGGTGTAGAAATGAAAGAAAGGAGCGTGATAGCACTATGACGACAACGTGGATCTGGGGCGACCTGGACGACATGATCTTTGCCGATTGTGACTGGGAGATCAGCCAGCGGTAACGACCACCGATGAGAACACCACGCCATGTGCGTGGGATTTTGCTTTTTATGGGGATCTTTCCGAGCCGTTTCGACGGCCTTCGCCCCGTTCATATAGACAGCAAGACCCATCCCTGCGTACCGGGAGCAAAGACGAGAGGAGACGGCGGTGCCGTCTCTGTTTTTTTGCAATTTTAACGATTTGCCCCTCAAATCTTAACGCGTTCTTAGCGATTTCTTAACGGCGGAATGTGGTACAATGGCACCATCAAAATGAGGGGAGGACATCTATGACCGCAAAAGCCGCGCGGCGCAAAAAGCTGCTGCGCACCATCGGGCTGCATTTCTCCGGTATGGATACGCTCAAGGCGCTGGGCATGTATCTGATGTCCGTCATGGGGTGCCTGCTGCTGCGCAGCTTCGACATGCACAACGATACCAGCTATGTGGCCATGATCTTTCTGCTGGACGTATTCCTGACGGCCTTCTGGACGGACGGCTATCTGCTGGGCATTATCGCGGCTGTCGTGGGCGTGTTCAGCGTGGACTACATATTCACCTATCCCTTCTGGCACATCAGCTTTACCCTCACCGGCTTTCCGCTGACGTTCCTGGTTATGATGACCATCTCCATCCTGACGGCCACCGTCACCAGCCGCGCCAAGCAGATGGAGCAGATCCGCCGGGATGCGGAGCGGGAAAAGATGTACGCCGACCTGCTGCGCGCCGTGTCTCACGACATCCGCACGCCGCTGACGGGCATTGTGGGCGCCACCAATGTGCTGCTGGAGCAGGACGGCACCCTGACGCAGGAGCAGCGGGAGCAGCTGCTGCGCTCCACCAACGAGGACGCCCAGTGGCTCATCCGCATTGTGGAGAACCTGCTGTCCATCACCCGCATCAGCTCGGAGGAGGCGCGGGTGAAAAAGCTGCCGGAGCCGGCGGAGGAGGTCATCGAGTCCGCCGTAGCCAAGACCCACAAGCACTATCCGGAGGTGGACATCCGCGTCCATCTGCCCGACGAGCTGATGATGGTGCCCATGGATCCGCTGCTGATAGAGCAGGTGCTGGTGAACCTGATGGAAAACGCCGTGATACACGGCGAGACGAATCACATCGATGTCAGCCTGCGGGAGGAGGGCAGCTGCGCGGTGATCACCGTGTCCGATGACGGCAGGGGCATCCCGCAGCACCTGCTGCCCAAGCTGTTCGAGGGCTCGGCGCGCAGCGACCGCAGTCAGGACGGCAAACGCAGCATGGGCATCGGCCTGTCCGTGTGCCGCACCATCGTGCTGGCGCACGGCGGCGTGATCCGCGGCGACAACAAACCAGGGGGCGGCGCGGTCTTTACCGTGACGCTGCCCATGAAAGGAGAAAGCGATGAAGATTAAAGACAAGGTCCTGATCGTGGAGGACGAGCAGTCCATCAGCAACTTTATTTCCATGATCCTCACCGCCAACGGCTTCGATACCATCATTGTCCGCAGCGGCGAGGAGGCTCTGACCATGATCGCCTCCCACTGCCCCGATATGATCGTGCTGGATCTGGGGCTCCCCGACATGGACGGCATGGAGGTGCTCAAGTCCGTGCGCAAGTGGTCGAACCTGCCGGTGGTGGTGGTATCCGCCCGCAACCACGAGCACGACAAGGTGGAGGCGCTGGATTACGGCGCCGACGACTATCTGGTCAAGCCCTTTGGCACCTCCGAGCTGCTGGCGCGCATCCGCACCGCCATCCGCCACACCCGCACCACCCTGTCCAACACCCAGATCGCCCAGTCCGGCAAGTTCGTCACCGGCGACCTGACCATCGACTATGACAAGCACCAGGTGCTGATGAACGGTCAGAACGCCGGGCTGACCGTCAACGAGTACAAGATCGTGGCGCTGCTGGGCAAGTACGCCGGCAAGGTGCTGACGTATGACTTCATCATCCGCGAGCTGTGGGGTCCCAAGGCTAAAACCGACAACCAGATCCTCCGGGTGAACATGGCCAACATCCGCCGGAAGATCGAGCCGACCCCCGGCAACCCCCAGTACATCTTCACCGAGGTGGGCGTGGGCTACCGCATGCGGGAGGGCGACTGACGCCCGCGAACCGAAATAGCGCAGAAAAAAGCAAGGCAGCCGCAGGCTGCCTTGCTCAGTCTGTCAAAAAAGCCCGTCATTGCGATCCAGTGCGCGCCGCGAAGCAAGTGCCCTTGGGGTACAGACTGGCGTGGCAATCCGTTTCCAAAACGCATAATTCCTGCACTTTTCCGCAGATTCCCAGCTAAAAGGTTACGGATTCCCACACCAGTGACATCGGTCACTGGTTCGGAATGACAGGGGCGTGGGTTTATCGACACACCGAAACAGGGACGGCAGCGCCGTCCCTGTTTGTTATTCTGCTTCTGCCGCTTCCTGGGCGGGGGCGCTCTCCTGCTCCTGCTTGGGCAGCTGCTCCGGCCACTTCTCCCATGTCTGGCGGATGAAGGGCAGCACCTGATCCCGTGGCATATCCAGCGCCGCCGCCAGCTCACCGTACAGCTGCTCCTCGGCGCGCTTGAGATAGCGCTCGTCCATCTGGCTGACCTTCTTGCCGTGGCGCACCGCCCAGGCGCGCTTGTGGCAGATGCCGTGGATCATGGCCGCCAGCTCGCCGCAGTCGCACCGCAGCACCAGCTGGTGGTAAAAGTCCTTGGCGAACCGCATGCCCCGTTCGGCGGGGCGCTGGGGCGGCAGCTGCGGCAGGGCGGCGATCAGCTCCATAGCCCGGTCGCGGCTGATAATGGGGCGCATCATCACGGCGGTATCCACCGGGGTCATGACGGTGCCGCTGCGATAGAGGGGCGCAAGATGGTAATAGGTCTTGTCGCCGCCGTCGTACCGCAGGCCGGAAGGCCCGATACTCTCCACGCGGCAGACACCCTCGCCGCCGTATACCACCAGATCGCCCACTGCAAACATCACGCACACTCCTTTTCGCACACAACACACTGACACAAAAAAGCACACGGCATACCAGCCATGCGTCCCCCCTTCTGTTGTATTATACCACATGCTGTCGAAAAATGTAAGCACAAAATTCTATCTGGTTGTCGATTTTCTCTGACAAGTGTGGTAAAATGAGGAGAAATTTTTGCAGCGAGGTGCTTCCCATGAAAAATCCCACCATTTCCTCCTCCGCTTTTGTGGCAGACAACGCCACCGTCCGGGGCGACGTCACGCTGGGCGAGCGCAGCAGCGTGTTCTTCGGCGCGGTGCTGCGGGGCGACAGAGCGCCCATCACCATCGGCAGCGGCACCAACATTCAGGACAACTGCGTGGTGCATGTGGACTACGACTACCCGGTGGTGGTCGGGCAGAATGTGACGGTGGGGCACGGCGCCATCCTCCACGGCTGCACGGTGGGCGACAACACGCTCATCGGCATGGGCGCCATCGTGCTCAACGGCGCGCAGGTGGGCAGCAATTGTCTTATCGGCGCCGGGGCGCTGGTGCCGCAGCACGCGGTGATCCCCGACGGCTCGCTGGCCTTCGGCTCCCCCGCCAAGGTGCGCTCCGCGCTGGACGAGGCAGCCATTGCCGAGCTGCGCCAGGCGGCGCTGGACTACCAGCAGGAGGCCATGGAGTGCAAGGCCGAACAGGAGAAATAAAAAAAGAGAACCGCCATCGGGCGGTTCTCCTGCTATATTCAGATATTATTTGCTGACAGGCGTCACGCTGCCGTCATCGCCCAGCTGCGCTGGGACGATGGTGCTGCGGGTGTTGCGGGCGATGTTGTCCAGACGCAGGCGACTGGGAAAGTCACTGAGCAGTGTGTAGGCCACGCCGTGCTTTTTGGCGCGTCCCGTGCGGCCGATGCGGTGGATGTAATACTCGTTTTCCTCCGGCACCTCGTAGTTGAACACGGCGTCCACGTCGTCCACATCGATGCCGCGGCTGGCCACGTCCGTGGCTACAAAGACACGGAGCTTGCCATCGCGGAAGCGCTGCATGACCTCCTCCCGCTTGCGCTGGGGAATGTCGCCGTGGATGCACTGGGCGTCCACGCCGCGCATCTGCAGGAACTTGGTGAGACGCTCGGTGCTGCCCTTGGTGTTGCAGAAGCAGATCACCCGGTCGTAATTCTCGTGGGCAAGGATCTTGGCAATGGCGTCCACCTTGCCGTCGGAGGGCACCTCCAGACGGTACTGGAGGATGTCGGGCTTGTTCTCCTTGGTGGCCTGCACGGTGATCTCCTCCGGATCCCGCTGGTAGACCCAGGAGATGTCCATGACCTCCCGGGAGATGGTGGCGGAAAACATGCCCAGATTCTGGCGGCTGGGGATCTTGTCCAGAATGCGGGTCACATCGTGGATGAAGCCCATGTCCAGCATGCGGTCGGCCTCGTCCAGCACCACGGTGCGGACGTTCTTGAGACTGACGGTGCGGCGCTTCATGTGATCGCTGAGCCGTCCCGGCGTGGCTACCACGATCTGGGGACGGCGCTTCAGCGCGTCGATCTGCTTGCCAATGGGCTGGCCGCCGTAGAGACACACCAGCCGCACACCCTCGTGGCACACGGCGATGTCGCGCATTTCATCGGTGATCTGCATGGCCAGCTCGCGGGTGGGCGCCAGGATCACGGCCTGCACCTCCTCGCTCTCCCGGTCGATGCGCTCGATGATGGGGATGCCGAAGGCCATGGTCTTGCCGGTGCCGGTGGGAGCCTTGGCGATGACATCCTTGCCCGCCAGCATGGGCGGGATGCAGCCGGCCTGCACCGGCGTGCTGACGGTATAATGTTTATTTCGTATGGCGCGCATGGTGGCCTCTGACAGGCCGAAGCTCTCGAACGGTGCGCCCTGTGTCACTTCCATAGTTCTGTCCTCGTTTTTACATATATTCTCAATTTACAATTATACCATATCTGTCAACGCCTTGCAACGGGGCAATAACGCCCTTCCGAAAAGGAAGAGCGTCATGCGCCGAAATAGGCCACCAGCAGGTCGGTGACGACGCCGTAGCTTTTCGCGCCGTCCGTGTCGCCGTTGCTTTTCAGGAAGCCGTCGTATACCTTGTCCGACAGCTGGGACACCGTACCCCGGAACTGTGACCAGTAGGCGTTGTCCGCCCGCAGGTCGGCTACCACCGTCTCCGGCAGGCTGTCCCGAATGATCTGCCACGCGACCCGGTCGGCGCTGTACAGCGCGTTGGAGAGATAGCCGAAGCCCGTCAGCCAGCCGGAGTAGCGATAGGCGGCGCTGTCTGACCGGATAGCGGCCAGGATGCCGATGAAATTGCACTCCTCCTCCGCCGTGATGCCCCGCTGGTGCGCCATCTCGTGGCACACGGTGGCCGGAAGGAAGGCAGAGGGGCTGTCGGTGTTCACGTTGGCCTCGCCGGTGAAGGGGAAGTAGAACCCGGTGAAGCGCAGAGCGCTCAGCGCGCGGGAGCAGCCGAAGGCCTTGGCACGGCCGGTCTTGGCGTCCAGAAAGGGAAATTCCTCCGTCAGCACGTCCAGCGAGCTCTCGCTGCCGGTCAGAAGCTGCCGGTAGTCCAGACGGCACACGCCGTCCCCGTCGCGGGGGACTTCACCGGCGGACAGCGCCAGCTGATCGGCGAAATAGGCCGTCACCTGTGCCAGCTGATCGGCGGTCACAGGCGCGGTGGTCAGGCCGCTTTTCTCCCGGAAGCCGTCCGTGTTGTAGCCCACACCCCACAGCAGGCAGAAGCCGGCGTACACCGTCAGCACCGTGCAGAGGGCGGTGGTCAGCACCTGTGCCGCCGCGCGCCATTTCCGCCGGGCGGAGACGATGTACCGTATGCCGTTGGCGGCGGCTATAAGCGCGGCGCATACGGCGGTGACGATCAGCACCTCGCCCACGGAGAGGCTCCAGCCGCCCCACAGCCGCCCCAGCCACTGCTCCGCCGGACAGATCGCCCCGTACCACAGGGCGTTCATGGCCGCCCGGCTGGTGCGCAGGGCGAAGTAAACGGCAAAGAACGCCGCCAGCGTCAGAAGCCAGCGGCGCAGCGCCCGGCCGCTCACAGGGGCAGCGCCTTGCCGGTGAAGCACATGACGCAGTGGGCGCGGACAATGACCTTGCCCGTCTCGTCCGTCATCTCCGCCGAGCAGAAGGCCAGCTTGCCACCCAGACGGTCTACCTTGCCCACGGCGGTGAGGGTGCTGCCCGCCGCGGCCGCGGCCAGATAGTCGATGGTGGCGTTCACCGTCACCACCATCTCCTGCCGCAGCGTCATAATGGCCATGCCCATGGCCACATCGCACAGGGAGAACAGGATGCCGCCGTGGGCGCCGCCCCAGCGGTTCAGGCTCTCCGTGTGCATGGGCAGCGTCACCGTGGCGGCGCCGTCGTCCAGATCGGTGGTACGCATGTAGTTATGGGTCAGGAACGGCTCACAGTCGTTGCCGAAGGCCATCAGCTTGTTATACAGTTCCTTTGTCATTGTCTGTCGTTGTCTCCTCTGTTGTTTCTGCAGGGTCGTCCTTTGCCCGCCCCACATAGGCATACGCCTCCGTGGGCATGTTCCGCTTCCGCAGCCGCTTGTCCATCAGGTATTTCAGCAGCTCCTGCGCACAGGCGAACACCGGCACGCCGATGAACATGCCCAGCACGCCGCCGAAGCCGCCGCCCACCAGAATGGCCACGATGACCCAGAAGCTGGAAATGCCTGTGGCATCGCCCAGGATCTTGGGGCCGAGAATGTTGCCATCAAACTGCTGCAATATGACGATGAAGATCACGAACACCAGGCACTGCTTGGGGCTGACCAGCAGGATCAGGAACGCGGAGGGCACCGCGCCCAGGAAGGGGCCGAAGAAGGGGATCACGTTGGTCACGCCTACCACCACGCTTACCAGCGGGGTGTAGGGCATCTTCAGCAGGGAGCAGCAGATGAAGCACAGAATGCCGATGATAAGGGAGTCCAGCAGCTTGCCCCGCACAAAGCCGGAGAAAATGCTGTTGACCTTGCGGGTGCCCCGCATCACCGCATCGGCCTTTTCCTCCGGCAGCGCGGCGTACACCGCCTTGCAGCAGCGTGCCAGGCTTTTTTCCTTCATGCCCATCAGATAGATGGACACGATGATGCCCACGATCAGGTCGAAGGCGAATCCCACCGCCCCGCGGATGCCGCTCCAGATTCCGTTGGTCAGGGGGCCGATGGCCTTCTGCGCCCATGGCAGCACCTGGTTGGTCAGGAAGTCCATGCCGTCGGAGTACCGCTCGGTGATCTGACCGGCCAGCCACACGGCGATCTCGTTGTTGCTGTTCAGCAGCTCCTGCGCCCAGCGGTATACCTTCCGGTAGTAGGACTCCGCGTTGTTGATGAGGGTGGTGACGCTGTCCGCCACCTGGGGGATCAGCACGCTCATCAGCAGGTACAGCAGGAAGATCACCGCCGCCTCGGTCAGCAGGATGCTCACCAGCCGCAGCGCGCCGGAGCGGGGCTTCAGCTCCTTTTTTGTCGCTCGCCGCCACAGGGCGCGGATGGTCTTCTCCAGCCAGGACATGATCGGCGTCAGCAGGTAGGCGATGGCGAAGCCGTACAGCACCGGCGCCAGAATGGACGCCAGCCGCGACACGAACCGCTGCAGCGTGCCGGCCTGATAGAAGGTGTCATAAAAGATCAGCACGGCGCATACGGTGAGAAACGCCGTCAAACCCCATTTGAAATATTGTGTCCGCCGCATAAGACCGCCCTCCTGATGTTTTTCTCTATCATACCCGTCTTACCGCCGTTTTGCAACTTTTTTTGCGGACTTGACAAAGGCCGGAAACCGGATATAGTAGAAAGCAGGAAAGATACTGCGACAAGCGGTTTGGCTCCGCTAAGTAAAGCTTCTAATCAAAAATCAGAAAACCGTCACTTGTCGGAGTGGCGGTTTTCTTGCTTCATTTTGCGCACTCCGCCGGGAGTGCGGCTTGCATTCCGGGTGGAACTGTGGTATCATAACCGAGCTACTCCGCGCAGAATACGATGGTATGGAAGGGTGTTCCCATGAAAAAGCTCTTGTTTATCGTCAATCCCCGTGCGGGAAAGACAAAATCCCGTGCCCCGCTGTTTGACGCGGCGGCAGAGTTCTCCCGCGCCGGCTATCTGGTGAACATTTTCGTTACCGAGGCCGGCGGGCAGGCGCGTGACATGGCCGCCCGGTGCGGCGGCGACTATGACCTGATCGTGTGCGCCGGCGGCGACGGCACGCTGAACGAGACGCTGTCCGGCGTTATGCAGCTGCCCCAGCGCCCGCCCCTGGGCTATCTGCCCTGCGGCAGCACCAACGACTTCGCCGCCAGCCTGCATCTTCCCACCGCCATGGACGAGGCTGCCCGCGCCGCCGTCTGCGGTGCGCCGTACCCGCTGGACGTGGGGCGGCACAACGACCGGTACTTTGCGTATGTGGCGTCCTTCGGCGCCTTTACCCGCTCCTCCTACTCCGCGACCCAGGCGGCTAAAAACGCGCTGGGGCACTTCGCCTACATTCTGGAGGGGCTGGGCGATCTGGACTCCCTGCGCCCCTACCGCTGCGCGGTGGAGGCCGACGGCGAGCACTTTGAGGGAGAGTTCATCTTCGGCGCCGTGTGCAACTCCACGTCGCTGGGCGGGCTTGTGAAGCTGGATCCCGCCTGCGTCCGCATGGACGACGGCATGTTCGAGCTGCTGCTCCTGCGGATGCCCAAGTCGGCGCTGGATCTGCAAAATCTTATCAACGTCATGACCCGCATGCAGTACGACTATCCCGGCGTGATCCTGCGCCATGTGCGGCACGTCACCGTCACCACCGACGAGGAGCTGCCCTGGTCGCTGGACGGGGAATACTGTCCCAGTGCGCCGCGGGTGGAGATCGAAAACCTCCCCGCCGCCGTGCAGCTGATGCACTGATAGAAGCAAAAACGCGAAAAGACCCGCCATCGGCGGGTCTTTTTCTATACATATCGCAATAAGCGATGCACAATATACGCTTTGTTATCAGAAGGACACCATCTCGGGGTCGGGCTTGGTGGTGGCGGCGATGGAGGTGACGTACAGCACGGGGCCTTCGCCCTGATAGGCATCGCAGGCCTCCTTCTTCACCGTGGCGTGGATCTTCACCCACTCCTTGTCCTTGTACTTGTCCAGTCCCTCGCCCCGGCACACCAGCGCCAGGAACTGCATGTCCTTGTCGCAGCAGACCATGGCGAACCGGCCGGGGCAGTGGACGCCCTTGAACTTCTTGGAGTGGCACATCAGCGCCTTGAAGGACACCTCCACGCCCTCGTAGCGGTCGGGGTTGTCCATCATGTCCACATACCAGATGCCGTAGTCCTCGTCCGGCACGTCCAGCTTGCCGCTGCTGAGATCGAAGGGGGACATCTCCGGAGTGACGTACTCCTCGCTGGTGCCGTCCTCGTTTTCCAGATAGATGTCCGCCCGGCGGTTCACCATCCGCAGGTTGCGGCTGCGCAGCTGGGCGCGCAGCTGCTCGTTGCAGTGGTCGAAGATCAGCATGTCGGCGTTGGTGATCTTTTCCATCATCAGCTGCCCCATGTTCTTCACATACATCTCGAAGGTGCGTGCGTCCACAAGGCACATGATCTGGTACAGGATCCAGTTGGCGGGCAGTCCCTCCCGGTACAGCTTCTCCATGCTCCACATGCCGTTGTACTCCACGATCACCTGCTTGGGGCGGTACTGCTTTTCCAGCTTCTTCAGGAACTCCGGCGTCAGCTGCTCCTCGTCCTCCACCGTGTAGGTGAACACATTGCTCAGCACATGGGGGTCATAGCCCAGCTCGCCCTCCTCGCAGCACAGCAGCAGCGTCCGATCCTCGGCGGCGAAGCCGTCCCGCAGGATGCCGTTGATGAAGCTGGTCTTGCCGGCGTCCAGAAAGCCGGCGATGAGATAAACAGGAATATCCATAGTCGTTACCGCTCCTTACAGCCCGAACAGCTCTTGGAGCTTATCCTCCTTCAGCCCGGAGCCGATGACGCACAGCCGGCCGGTGTAATCGGCGGGGCCGCGGCGGATCTGGTGCTCCTCGGGCACGAAGTCGTAGTGCAGCCACTGGCCGCCGTCGGCAGCGGCCACGATGCCCTTGGCGCGGAGGATAGCGCCGTACTCGCCGCCGTCCAGCGCCGTCAGGATACGCTCCAGCTCGTCCTCGGTAAAGGGCTTCACCGTCTCGGCGCCCCAGCTGACGAATACCTCGTCGGCGTGGTGATGGTGATGGTGGCAGCCGCACTCCGGATCGTCGCACTCCTCGCCGTCGTGGTGGTGATGGTGGTGCTCATGCTCGTCCTCGTCGTGGTCGTGGTGATGGTGGCAGCAGTGGTCGTGGTCATCATCATCGTCGTCATCATGGTCATGGTGATGGCAGCAGTGCTCATGCTCGTCCTCGTCATCATGGTGATGGTGGTGATGATGCTCCTCCTCGTCCGCCTCATGCTCGGCGCGCATCTTCGCCAGCAGCTCGTCCGCCAGCGACACCTTCTCGATGGCGCTGAGGATGGTCGCGCCGTCCAGCGCGTCCCACGGGGTGGTCAGGATGGCCGCGGTGGGGTTCTTCTCCCGCAGCAGCGCCACCGCCGCCTCCAGCTTCTCCTGGCTCAGCCGCTGGGTACGGCTGAGGATGATGGTGCCGGCGGACTCGATCTGGTTGTTGTAGAACTCACCAAAGTTCTTCATGTAGACCTTCACCTTGGTGGCATCCGCCACGGTGACGAAGCTGTTGAGCTGCATGTCCGGCACGTCCTTCACGGCGTTCTCCACCGCCACGATCACGTCGCTGAGCTTGCCCACGCCGGACGGCTCGATGAGGATGCGGTCGGGGTGGAACTGCTCATGTACGTCCTTCAGCGCCCGGTCGAAGTCGCCCACCAGCGAGCAGCAGATGCACCCGGAGGACATCTCGCTGATCTGCACGCCGGAGTCCTTCAGGAAGCCGCCGTCGATGCTGATCTCGCCGAATTCGTTCTCGATGAGCACCAGCTTCTCGCCCTGAAAGGCCTCCGCCAGCAGCTTCTTGATGAGGGTCGTCTTGCCTGCGCCCAGAAAACCGGATACGATGTCGATTTTTGTCATAGTAAAACCTTCTTTTCTCTGCCGCGCCTGCGGCACAAATTTTTTCACTTATATAATATCCCATTTTTCTGAAAATGCAAGACCTACGTCAAAGCTGACGCGGCGGACGCCATGCGTCCGCCGCGCTGCCGCTTAGCCGCCTATGCGGTTGAGAATGAGCTGGCTCAGCGATGCCGCCAGCGCCCGGTCATATTTCCGGGAGCGGGCGTTCTCGCCGCCGCCTACGCTCATGTCGCCGTCGCCGGGCACGGCGCCGCCCGTTTCGTTGTTTCCGCCGTTCATGCTGTCACCCGGCGACTCACCCCGGCCATCCGTCGTGGTGTCGGTGCCGTTGGTGTCCGGCTGGGTGGTGATGTTGCCGTTGGGCGTGGTGTCCGGCTTGGGCGAGGGCTTTTTGTTGTCCGCCTCGCCGCAGGCCGCCAGCGTCACCGCCAGCATCAGCGCCGCCGCCAGTGCCATTAACCGATCCGTCATATCCGTTCCTCCTTTTCCCGTGCTTGCGCCGCACGCGAAAAACACGCTCATCACGCGCGCGGCGTATTCGTAGTTTTTGCCGCGAAACGCGCCGTAGTCCCGACACTTTTTCCCTTTTGCGCCACCTGACGTTGCAATTTTTCGCCATCCGTGATATGATAAACAACACCGGGCGAAGAGAATACATCCGGTAATTTTTTCATACGATACAACCATTTGTATAGATAAGGAGGCACCTGCCATGCAGAAACTGGATCACCAGTACCACATCCACTGTGTCCCCGGCGACGTGGGACGCTACGTCATACTTCCCGGCGACCCCGGCCGCTGCGAGAAGATCGCCGCCCTGTTCGACGATGCGCATTTCGTGGCGCAGAACCGGGAATACACCGTCTACACCGGCACGCTGCTGGGCGAGAAGGTGTCCGTCTGCTCCACCGGCATCGGCGGCCCCAGCGCCTCCATCGCCATGGAGGAGCTGCACAACATCGGCGCGGATACCTTCATCCGCGTTGGCACCTGCGGCGGTATCGATCTGGACGTACAGTCCGGCGACGTGGTGGTGGCCACCGGCGCCATCCGCTTTGAGCACACCAGCCGGGAGTATGCCCCCATCGAGTACCCCGCCGTGGCTGACTTTGATGTTACCACCGCGCTGGTGCAGGCGTCCCGGGCGCTGGGCAAGCGCACGCAGGTGGGCGTCGTCCAGTGCAAGGACGCCTTCTACGGCCAGCACAGCCCCGCCCGCATGCCCGTGTCCTACGAACTGCTGAACCTGTGGGAGGCGTGGAAGCGGCTGGGCGTCAAGGCCAGCGAGATGGAATCCGCCGCCCTGTTCGTGGTGGCTGACGCGCTGAAGTGCCGCTGCGGCTCCTGCTTCCATGTGGTGTGGAACCAGGAGCGGGAGGCCGCCGGGCTGGATCAGAAGATGAGCGAGGACACTACCTCCGCCGTGCAGGTGGGCGTGGAAGCGCTGAAGCTGCTCATTCAGGCGGATCGCGCCGCGAAATAATGAGAGAAAAACCGGGAAGGAGCGCCCTGCGGCGCTCCTTCCTTTTATCCCCCTATATTCTGTGAAACCGCTTACAGCTGCGCCAGAGCCTGCTTCAGGTCGGCGATGATGTCCTCGGCGTTCTCCAGACCCGCGGACAGGCGGATCAGACCGGCGGCGATGCCGGAGGCCGCCAGCTCCTCCTCGGAGTAGGTGGAGTGGGTCATGGAAGCGGGGTGCTCGATCAGCGTCTCGGCATCGCCCAGCGACACGGCCACGGTGATCAGGTGCAGGGCGTTGACCAGCTTGGCGCCGGCCTCGCGGCCGCCCTTGACCTCGAAGGACAGCATGCCGCCGAAGTCGCTCATCTGACGGCGGGCGATATCGTGACCGGGATGGTCGATCAGGCCGGGATAGTAGACCTTCTCCACGGCGGGGTGGTTGTACAGGAACTCCGCCACGGCCTTGGCGTTGGCGCAGTGCTTCTGCATACGGATCTCCAGCGTTTTCAGGCCGCGGAGGATCAGGAAGGAGGTGAAGGGATCCATGACCGCGCCGGTCATGTCCTTCAGGCCGAACATGCGCACCTCGGTGCAGAATTCGGCGGAGCCCACCACGAAGCCCGCGATCACGTCGCCGTGGCCGTTGAGGTACTTGGTGGCGGAGTGTACCACCACGTCCGCGCCCAGCTCCAGCGGACGCTGGAGATAGGGGGAGGCGAAGGTGTTGTCGCAGATCACCTTGATGTCCTTGTTGTACCCGTGGGCGATGTCCGCCACGGCAGCGATATCGGCGATCTTCAGGTTGGGGTTGGCGGGCGTCTCCAGATAGACGGCGCAGGTGTTGGGCTTCAGCGCTGCCCGCACCGCGTCCAGATCGGAGGTGTCCACAAAGCTGACCTCCACGCCGTAGCGGGTCATGCCGTGGTTCAGCAGGGCGAAGGTGCAGCCATACAGCGTGCCGTCAGCCACGATGTGCTTCCCGGCGCCGGCCACCGTCCACAGGGCGGAGGAAATGGCGCCCATGCCGGAGGCGGCGGCAACGCAGGCCTCGCCGTTTTCCAGCGCGGCGATCTTGGCCTCCAGCACGGAGGTGGTGGGATTGCCCAGACGGGTGTAGATGTAGCCGCCCTCCTGCCCGGCAAAGCGGCGCCCGCCCTGCTCGCAGCTGTCAAAGACGAAGGTGGAGGTCTGGAAGATGGGGGTGGTCAGCGCGCCGTACTGGGCGTCCTTCACGTTCCCCGCATGGATAGCTTTCGTACCGAAACCGCAATTCTCGTGCAACATGGGTCGTCCTCCTCAACATATAAATATACATACAGGTTTGATTTGCTCGTCTCCTGTATTTACAGTAACACAGACGGCGGGACGAACGGTAGCGGCGAAATCTGATGGCCCGCTATAAAATAAATAGATAACAAATTCCCGGCGGCGGGGACGGAATATTTGTACAATACAGTCATTATACGGGTGTTTGCGTATAATTATCTTGTAAAACAAGACGGCTTGTCGGGAAATAAGCGTGCAGAGGCGCGGCTATATCCGCGAAAATATCATAAAGAAAACAGATAGCGCGGTGCAGACGGCGGGAAATGGTTGCCATTTGCGGCGGAATGTGGTATAAAGTATGGTATAAGTGGAACCGAAAAACGTTCCGGCGTCCGCCGGACGCACACAGAACGAACATACAGGAGGTTACGTTATGAAGAAGATCATCGCCACCGGCAATGCCCCCGCCGCCATCGGCCCCTATTCTCAGGCCATTGACTGCGGCAGCTTCCTGGTCACGTCCGGCCAGGTGCCCTTCGATCCCGCCACCGGCGAATTCGTCCCCGGCGGCATCACCGAGCAGACCCGTCAGGTGCTCACCAACATCAAGGCCATTCTGGAGGCCGCCGGCCTGACCATGGACAACGTGGTCAAGACCACCGTGTTCCTGCAGAGCATGGGCGATTTCGCCGCCATGAACGCGGTGTACGCCGAGTTCTTCACCGAGGGTCAGTACCCCGCCCGCTCCGCTGTGGAGGTCGGCGCGCTGCCCCGCGGCGCGCTGGTGGAGATCGAGACGATCTGCGTGAAGTAACCAGCGAAAAGAACCGCCTAAGGCCGTCTGGCCTAAGGCGGTTCTTATTTTACGCCTCCTGATTCAGCTTGGAGACGATATCCTTGAGAATGGCGGCGAACTTCTCGCCGTAGCCGGTGAGGGGCACGTCCTTGGGACGGATGACGCCCAGCCGCATGTCCGCCACGTCGCCCACCAGCGGCAGGGTCATCAGCCGGTCGTCGCCGTAGCCGTCCGGCAGCACGCCGCTGCCGGTGGACACGCAGTCCGTGTGCGCCATCACGTTGTAGGCCGTGGCGCGGTCGCTGACCGACACCACCCGGTCGAACTCCGCGCCGGTGCCCACCACCGCCTCCTCCGCGTAGTGGTAGTTACTGTCGGACTGGGTGAACACCACATAGGGGTAGGCGTACAGCTGCTCCAGCCGCACGGCGCTCTCGCCGGACAGGGGATGCCCCTTCCGCAGGAATACACGGGGGCGGATGTTCACCAGCGGCTGGAAGAGCAGGCTCTTTTCCGACAGGATGCGGGTGATGAAGTGCTCCGTCCGGTCGGACACAAAGATCACACCCAGCGCGCTGCGGCGCTCGGCCACCTCGTCGATAACGGCGGCCATCTCCATCTCCTTGAAGCTCACCTGTATGTGCGGCTCGTCCAGCAGGTGCAGGAACTCCACAAAGGCCATGGCGCAGAAGGGATAGCGCTGGGAGGCCACGGACAGGGATGCCCGGTCGGCGGCGCGGCGCTCGCTGTAATAGCGGCTGAGCTTGCGGCTGCGATCCACCAGCGGCGCGATCTGCGCCACCAGCTCGCGCCCCTCCTCCGTCAGCGTCACGCCCCGGTTGGTGCGCAGAAACACCGTCACGCCCAGCTCCCGCTCCACCTCCGCAATGGCGGCGGACAGCGCGGACTGGGACAGAAACAGGTTCTGCGCCGCCCGGTTCATGGAGCCGCAGCGATCCACCTCCAGAATGTAGCTCATTTGCAGCAGCGTCATGTACCAGCACCCCTTTCCTTGCCTGTGTAAAAAACTATATCAAAAAATACACCGGTTGTAAAGTTGACAGATGCGCCGCATATCCTGTATAATCGTCGGAGCGGAACCAGACTACTTTTTTAGGAGATGCAAGATGAAAAAGACGATCGCGGCGCTGCTGGCGCTGGTCATGGCGCTGAGCCTGACGGCGTGCAGCAAAAACGAGACAAAGAAGCTGGTGGGCACATGGCAGTACGCCATGGATCTCACTCAGGTGATCAACGAGGAGATGGCTGAGAGCTATGAGCTGAAGGATCTGGACAGCGCGGCTGCATTCTGCGTGTACATGGACTTCACGGTGGCGGAGGACGGCGCGTATACACTGGGCGTGGACATGGACGCCACGGGCGAATCCCTCACCGGGTACTATCAGGCGCTGACGCCGGTGCTGGCGGAGCTGGTGTACGCCGCCGGCGAGGCGCAGGGCATGAGCCGGGAGGAGTACGACAAGGCGCTGGAGGCCATGGGTATGACCGTGGAGGAGTACATCTCCACCATTTTCAGCGCCGTGGACATGGGCGAGCTGCTGACGCTGATGCTGGGCTCCGACGCGGGCACAGAGAGCGCCGGCTGGTGCAAGGCCGTGGACGGTCAGCTGTTCATGGCGGAGACGGCCGATGAGCTGGACGCCGCCGGTTATGTGGCCTATACGCTGAACAGCGACGGCACCATGAGCTGGACGGACGATGACGGGCAGCTCAGCGGTCAGCTGACGGCGCAGGAGCAGGAGCTGATCACCTTCCCCATGGTGTGGACGAAGCTGGCATAAAAAAAGAAAGCCCGCAAGGGCTTTCTTTTTTTGCTGTTATTCGCCCATGGGCGCGCCGCAGTGGGGGCAGAACTTGCTGTCGCTGGCGGCGCCGCAGACGGGGCAGACCTTGAAGGACACATCGGCCTCGTCCACCACCGGCTCGTCCTTCTGGGGCTTGCTGGCCTCCAGCTGGGCGATGCGCTCCTTGGAGGCGGCGACGGCGGCCACCACGTCCTTCACGGCGTCGGGGATCTCGCCCTGATACTCGGACACGAACCACTCGCCGATGGCGCGGTAGTTCTTGTCCAGCTCCCGCTGCTCGCTCATGATGGCCATGTTGACCTTGGCGGTGTCGGTGAGAGCCTGCGCCTTGTCCGCGGCGACCTCGGCCAGATCCTTCGCCTTGTCCACGGCGATACCGGCGTACTCCTGCGCCTTCTTGCTGATATCATTGAGAATACCCATAATTGAAAACTCCTTTCCATATTTGCCTGTTGCCGTCAGTATAGCGCGTTTTTTCCGGACTTGCAAGCGCTATGTGACGAAATTTACACACTGTTCATTCAGTGCTCGATCCAGTCCGCCGCCCGGGATACCGCCCGCTTCCACAGGCGGTAATAGGCGTCGCAGTCCGCCTGCGGGCGCTCCGGCAGGAACACCCGCTGGCTGCGCCGCAGGGAGGACAGCTCCTCCATGCTCTGCCAGAAGCCGCAGCTCAGCCCCGCCAGCGCCGCCGCGCCGAAGGCCGTCGTCTCCACCATCTCCGGCCTGTCCACCGGGATGCGCAGCAGGTCGGCCTGCATCTGCAGCAGCACGTCCGACACGCTGGCGCCGCCATCGGCGCGCAGCAGCGCGATGTCGCAGCCTGCGTCCTGCCGCATGGCCAACATCAGATCCGTCACCTGCGCGGCGATGCAGGACAGCACCGCCCGGGCGATGTGCGCCCGTCCCGTGCCCCGTGTGATGCCCAGGATCGCGCCCCGGGCGTACATGTCCCAATAGGGCGCGCCCAGCCCCGTGAAGGCCGGCACCACCACCACGCCGCCGCTGTCGGGCACCGTGGCGGCCAGCGCGTCGATCTCCGGTGCGGAAGAGATGATGCCCAGCTCGTCCCGCAGCCACTGGATGGTGCTGCCCCCGTTGAACACGCTGCCCTCCAGCGCGTAGGTGGTCTGTCCGTCCACCTGCCACGCCACGGAGGTGAGCAGCCCCGCCCGGGAGCGGACGGGCTTACCGCCCACGTTCATCAGGGTGAAGCAGCCGGTGCCGTAGGTGTTCTTGGCTTCGCCGGGGGCGAAGCAGGTCTGCCCGAACAGGGCGGACTGCTGGTCGCCCGCCGCGCCGCACACCGGCGTCCCCGCCAGCGATTCCAGACCCGGTATGCCCGGCTGCACCGTGCCGTACACCGTGCTGTTGGGCATCGGCGCAGGCAGCATGGCCGTGGGCACGCCCAGTATGCCGCACAGCTCCTCGTCCCAGCAGAGTCGGTGGATGTCGAACAGCATGGTGCGGCTGGCGTTGGCGAAGTCGGTCACATGGCGGCCGGTGAGATTCCAGATCAGCCAGCTCTCCACCGTGCCGAACAGCACCTCGCCCCGCTCCGCCCGGCGGCGGACGCCGGGCACGTTGTCCAGTATCCAGCGGATCTTGCTGCCGGAGAAATAGGCGTCGATCAGCAGACCCGTAGCCGAGCGGATGCGCTCCTCCAGTCCCCGGTGCTTCAGCTCCTCGCACAGCTCCGCCGTGCGGCGGCACTGCCACACGATGGCGTTGTACACCGGCTGACCGGTGGTCTTGTCCCAGAGGATGGTCGTCTCCCGCTGGTTGGTGACGCCGATGCCCGCCACGCTGCCCTCCGGCAGCCGGGCGATGACCTCCGCCACGGCGCGGCGCTGGGTGTCCCATATCTCCAGGGGGTCGTGCTCCACCCACCCCGC
>OIWU01001839.1_pt1 | contig 19460 bp, 17 predicted proteins | sample 1587711 | NCBI WGS metagenome assembly OIWU01 (sample SAMEA3888909, study PRJEB22519) | human gut metagenome | biome: human gut; feature: human-associated habitat; material: faeces | place: Denmark | collected 2010 | reverse complement strand
GAGCGCCACCTTGCCAAGGTGGAGGTAGCGAGTTCGAGCCTCGTCAGCCGCTCCATATGGTACCATAGCCAAGCGGTAAGGCGTGGGACTGCAACTCCCTGATCCCCAGTTCGATTCTGGGTGGTACCTCCATAAAAGACTGATACTTCGGTGTCAGTCTTTTTTGTCGTTCTCCAGGGAAAATGTTGACAAAAATCGGGGAAGTAATATACTATGTTATATACAGGATACGCAAACGTATCCGTAATAAAAGGAGGATACCCCAATGAAAAAATTAAAGAGGATTGCAGCGCTGACCCTTGCAGCGGCGTGCGCCGCGACTGTGTGCGCCGGTGCGGCGTTCACCGATCAGAGCGACATCAAGGTCGACAGCAGGGTGATCGACACGCTGGTCGAGAAAAACGTCATCAAGGGCTATGAGAACGGCTCGTTTAAGCCGAATGAGACGGTCTCGCGCGCGGAGATGGCGAAGATGATCTACGTTCTGCGCACGAATGGCGGCACAGACGCTGCGACATATGCAGAAAAAATGTCTACAAATTTTAACGACGTAAATAACCACTGGGCAAGCGGCTACATTAAATACTGTTACGCCTATGGCATCGTCGCCGGCGAATCGAGTACGGTTTTCGCGCCGAATGCCCCCGTAACTACGGTTGAAGCGGCGAAAATGCTGCTGGTATACTCGGGCGTTGATGCAGCGCAGGGCGGTCTGACCGGTGCACAGTGGAAGGCCAATACGATGAAACTTGCAGATCAGGATGGTCTGCTGAAGGGCGTAGAGGCAGATATTGATGCTCCGCTGCCGCGTCAGTATGCTGCGCAGATGATTTACAACGAACTGGCGTACAGCTTATAAGAAAATACAGCACTCTGAAAAATCCCCTCTTTTAAGGGGATTTTTTCAATCTTAATAAAATCGAAAGAAATTCCCTGCGGAAAACAACAGAAACCTGTGGTAAGATAGAAGCATGGAAAGGGGGAGAGAGAAATGGAAAAGCTGAAGGTACTGGTGGTGGACGATGACCGCGAGATCGTGGACAGCATCGCGATCTTCCTTCGCGCGGACGGCTATGAGATCGAGAAGGCGTACAACGGTCTGGAAGCGCTCGACATCGTGATGACGCACACGGTCCATCTGATCATACTCGACATCATGATGCCCGAGCTGGACGGCATCAAGACGCTGCTCAAGCTGCGCGAGAGCCGCAACATCCCGGTCATCCTGCTCTCGGCAAAATCCGAGGACGCGGACAAGATCCTCGGTCTGACAGCAGGCGCGGACGATTATGTGACCAAGCCGTTCAATCCTTCCGAGCTGGTCGCGCGCGTAAAAAGTCAGCTGCGCCGCTATACGCAGCTCGGCGCGATGCAGAAAACCGCCGCGCAGATCGTGATACGCGGTCTGGTGCTCGATACCGAGAGCAAAAGCGTAATGGTGGATGGCGAGGCGGTGCGGCTCACGCCGCTCGAGTACAAGATACTGGAGCTGCTGTGCCGCCATCCGGGCAGGGTCTTTTCGACCGAGGAGATTTACCGGCAGGTCTGGAATGACGACATCGTGAGCGATAATGCCATCGCCGTCCATGTGCGGCACATCCGCGAGAAAATCGAGATCAACCCGAAGGAGCCGCGGTATTTGAAGGTAGTGTGGGGCGTTGGATACAAGATAGAGAGGAGCGAGTGAAAATGAACATCAAGGGGATCTTACGCAGTACGGCAGCAAAATTCATCGCGTTTGCGGGCATTGTGGGGTGCTTCGCGGCGGCGGTGATCATTGGAGAGAACGCGATTGCCGGATGCGGCCGGGACGGCATGATTTATCAGTTTGAAACGGATTTCTCCCAGTCGAGCTACATGGCCGGGCAGGTGAACAACACGGCGGTAACGCTGGAGGCAGCTCTGGAGGGAGGCATATCCAGACAGGAGTTCGAGCAGCAGACCCGGGATTTTCCGGGCAGCTACTACGGCGTCATGAACGGAACGGTGATTTCGAACGCCGAACTCAACGACAGCGCGACGCAGAACGCGGCGTTTTACCTGATTGCCCGGCCGGACAACGCGCCGCAGAGCAATATTTCGTGGTACTATATGCCTTTTGATGATGAGCCGATTGATGAATACAACGTCCGGTCTACTACTTATCCGCTCGGCACGGTCATCAGGGTGTGCGTCACCTCCGAGCAGGCGGCGCAGTATCAGGAAATATGGAGCGCGCAGAAGAATACGTTCGCGCATACGATTTATATCGTTCTCACGCTGACGGCGGCGGCGCTTGCGCTGCTCGTGTATCTGCTGTTCGTCACGGGACGCCGCCCGGAGGACGAGGAGATTCACTTCGCTACCATCGACCGGCTACCGGTCGAGGTGAATGTTGTGCTGTTCTGGAGCGTTCTGGGCACTGCGGCAGGCCTGAATATCGCGCTGATGAGCGAGCTGCTGAGCGGTTCGGGCGACCTTTCGTTCCTGCTGCTGCCGTCTATCCTGTTTTTTGTCGCGGCGTTCGCGTTTGCGCTCGAGCTAACGCTGTCGCTCGTGCGCCTGCTCAAGGCCGGCAGCCTTGCCCGCAGGAGTTGGTGCATCCGCGCCTTTCGCTGGTGCTTCAACAAGATCGGCGTGCTGTGCATGGGCACGTGGCACGGCCTCGGCAGGCTGCGCCTCGCCTTCACGAAGGCCCTTCTCGGCAATTACAAGACGCGGAACGTCGTGCTGCTCTTTACGGCTTATTCGGTCGTTCTTGCGTTCCTCGCGGCTGCGTTCGCAGGAGTGGGCGGCTCGTTTTTTGCGTTCGTGCTCGGCGTCGGCTGGTTCCTCGCGGCAGGCTATTTCCTTATCAGACGCATCGACGGCTTTGACCGTATCGTTGCGGCGCTGCAAAGAATGCGCGGCGGCGACCTGAGCTTCCGACTGACCGATATGCCGGAGGGCGTGTTCGCCGCGATGGCAGAGGATCTGGGTTCGCTCGGGGACGGCATGCAGGCGGCGCTTCAGAATGAGGTGCGCGCGGAGCGCATGAAGAGCGAGCTGATTACCAACGTCAGCCACGACCTGAAAACGCCGCTCACGAGCATCCTCAGCTATTCCGATCTGCTCAGCCAGCTGGAGCTGACGCCGGAGGAGGCGAACGACTACGCGAAGATCATCCATCAGAAGAGCCTGCGTCTGAAAAACCTCACGAGCGACCTGTTCGATATTTCCAAGGTGCAGTCCGGCGTGGAGCAGATGGTCTGCGAACGTCTGGATGCGGCGACGCTCGTGCGGCAGGCGCTCGCGGAGCAGGAGGCGCAGAACAGCGGTCTGGTGCTCAAGGTGACGCTGCCCGAAAGAGAGCTGCCCATCTGGGCGGACGGCCGCAAGATGAGCCGCGTGCTGGAAAACCTCATCGGAAACTGCGTCAAATATGCCATGAAGGGCACGCGCGTGTTCGTATCGCTCGACGAGCGGGACGGGAAAGCGGTCTTTGAGGTGAAGAACACCGCAAACTACGAGATGGACTTCGCTGCTGACGAGATCACGGAGCGCTTCGTGCGGGGCGACGCCGCGCGCTCGACCGAGGGCAGCGGTCTGGGTCTCGCCATCGCAAAGAGCTACACCGAGGCCTGCGGCGGCATATTCGAGGTCGAGGTGGACGGCGATCAGTTCAAGGTGCGCATCAGCTTCCCGGTTTACGGTTTGTAAAATCTTTTCTGCCGCGCTTGCAATTTGAAAAACAACCGCTATAATAGGAAATGATAAGAATGCTGCAAAACAGCGGCGACAGGAAAGGCGGAAATTTATTATGATGACGACTGCAAGCGAGCATAAAATCGACAAGGTAGAGAAAATGGCCGGTGGCAAGGGTCATGTGATCATCGAGCACCTGCTCGGCGAAGCAGAGCTCGACGGCAAGTGCGGCCTGTACGCGAAGGTAACGATCGAGCCGGGCTGCACGCTGGGCTTTCACGAGCACCACGGCGAGACCGAGACCTATTACATCCTGAGCGGCGAAGGCTCGTACAACGACGGCGAGAAGTCCTTCCCGGTCAAGACCGGCGATGTGACATTCTGCCCGGACAACAGCGGCCACGCGCTCGACAACACCGGAGACACCGACCTCGTGTTCATGGCGCTGATCATCAAGAAGTAAACAAGGTTAAACGAAAAGGACGCTTTCTGAAAACGGAAAGCGTCCTTTTCGTTTGTCGGAAAAACGCAGTTTTTCGACCGCCTTAAAACAAAAAAGCGAACCGGGAGCGGTTCGCTTTCCTGCGCGAAATCGAAAAGGGAGTTTCGATTTCACAAAGAAAAAAGAGTAAAAAGAAAGGAAAAAGAGAGGTGATCTAAGTTAGGATATGCTGCGCTGGCCGCAGCTGCAAGGATGTATTTTATGGGGGAGCGTTTACTTGCTCTTCCTTTTGACAAGTTCAGTATAGCGCGAAAGTTGCACAAATGCAAGCTAAATATTTCGTCATTTCGACTAAATATTCGTTGAGTTAGCGGGTGCTTATTTGACGGCTGAAAATGAGCATATGCAACAAAAATAAAGAGAAAGGTTTGTAGAAAACGCTGTTTGTGAAAGTTGAATAATCGACGGCAGGGGACTTGACAAAGCGTAAATATTGTATATAATGAGTATATACAATAAACGGAGGAGGGAGAGCGTGAACATCATTCTTTCCAACACGGACAGCGCTCCGATCTACGAACAGATCACGCGGCAGCTCCGGGCGAAGATCGTCTCGGGCGAGCTTGCGGCAGGGCAGGCGCTGCCGTCCATGCGGCTGCTCGCAAGGGAGCTGCGCATCAGCGTTATAACGACAAAGCGCGCGTATGAAGAACTCGAACGCGAGGGGCTGATCGTCACGCAGACCGGACGCGGCAGCTTTGTCGCGCAGGTGAGCGGCGCGCGGCTGCGCGAGGAACAGCTCCGCGCCGTGGAGGCGCATCTGGCACAGGCGGTGCGCGCGGCGAAGCAGGGCGGAGTGACCGCAGAGGAGTTCATGGAGATCGCACAGACGGCTTTTGAGGAGGGGAATCAATGAAGAACGCACTCGAAATCAGAGGGCTGACCAGAAAATACGAAGGATTTGCGCTGGACAGCGTCAATCTGACTCTGCCGCGCGGCTGCGTGATGGGTCTGGTCGGCGAAAACGGCGCCGGAAAGACGACGCTCATCAAGACTGTTCTCGACCTTGTGCGGCCGGACAGCGGCGAAATTGAGGTGCTCGGCGGACGCGCGGATGATGCGGCGGTGCGTGAGCGCATCGGTGCGGTGCTGGAGGACGGCGGCTTTCTGAGCACGATGAACGCCGCGCAGGTGGACACGCTGCTCGGCAGAGCCTACCGCGCGTGGGATGGGGTGCAGTTCGAGGTCTATCTCGACCGCTTCGGCATCGACCGCCGCAAGGCCATAAAGGATTATTCGCGCGGCATGAAAATGAAGCTGTCCATCGCGGCGGCGCTCTCGCACGGCGCGGAGCTGCTGATTCTGGACGAGGCGACGAGCGGACTTGACCCGGTCGTGAGGGACGAGGTGCTCGACCTGCTGTACGATTTCATGCAGGACGAAACGCACGCAGTGCTGCTGTCCAGCCACATCACGAGTGACCTCGACAAGATCGCGGACAATATCACGTTCATCCATCACGGCCGCGTACTGCTGAGTGAGGGACGGGACGAGCTGATCGACCGTCACGGCGTGCTGCGCTGCACGGAGGAGCAGCTGAACGCGCTCGACCCGGACGCAGTCCGAGCGGTGCGAAAGGGCGCATTTGGCTGCGAAGCACTGGTCAAACGGGACGGCATCCCGGAAAACTGGCCGGTCGAGCCGGTCAGCGTGGAACAGATCATGATGTTTCTGACAAAAGGGGAGGAAGTACGATGAAAGCGATGCTTTTTGCGGACTGGATGAATATCCGCCGCTCGATGAAGGCGCTTCTGTGGGTATTCGCTGTCATGGCAGTCTCGGCGTTTTCCTATGGAGGCAGCGCATTCATACCGTTCCTGGTCACGATGCTGTCGGTCATGGGTCCGGCGACGCTGATGAGCACGGATCACGCCTACGGCTGGGACAGGCTCAGCCTGACGCTGCCGGTCTCGCGGCGCGATATCGTGAGCAGCAAGTTCACGGTCAGCCTTGCGCTTAACGCCGCGATGTTTCTGCTCGGTGTTGTTCTGACGATGGTGTTCAGCGCAGTGCACCGCGACGGTTCGCTTGCGGAAAACCTGCTCGGCCTGCTTGGCTGCGAGGCAGCTGCTCTGCTGCTGATGGGCATCGAATTCGATCTCATCCTGCGCTTCGGCACGGAACGCGGCCGGTATTTTCTGCTGGGCGTCGTGTGGGTGCCGATCATCGCGCTGACCGCGCTGAAAAACCATCCGGCGTTTAACCATCTGGTACAGGCGGTCGGCGGCATGGACAGCTGGCCCGTGAGCAGGCTCGCGGCATTCCTCGCAGGCTGTCTCGCGGTCTGCGGAGCGGTTTACGTCCTCTGCTGGCAGATCGGGATCAAAATCTATCAGAAAAAGGAATTCTGAGCAGGCAGGCGGCAGCCGGCCGGATAATCCTCGCGCTCTCCGCATATGATAAGGCAAAGGAGAGGGGAGAATGGGGATTTTTCTGACCGTGCTGCCGCTTGCTGTCGGCGGGGCCGCCGCGGTGCTGACGATGGATGCCATGGCGCAGTACAGTGCGCTGCCGCAGCCGCCGTTCGCGCCGCCCGCATGGGTATTCCCGGCCGTATGGACCGTGCTTTATCTGCTGATGGGGGCGGCGAGCCGCAGAGTGCACCGCCTCGGCACACAGGAGAGCCGAAACGCGCTCATGCTTTATTATGTGCAGCTCGCCGTGCATTTCGTCTGGCCGCTGCTGTATTTCCGGGCGCAGGAGTACGCTGTCGCGTTCTGGTGGCTGCTCCTGCTGCTCGCGCTCGTGCTTGCAGCGCTGTCGGCGTTTTCCCGCCTCGACAAAGCCGCAGGCAGGCTGCTCATGCCGTATGCGGCATGGCTGCTGTTTGCGGCGTATCTCAATTACAGCATGATGCGGATGGCATAGACCAATATGCCGAATGCAGCAGAAATGCAACATAATGAACGAGCGCAGGCGTAAAGTTTGCGTTTATTTTTCATCCTTTGGAATTGACAGGATGCGCTCCTGCTGATACACTTAAAAGGTATGCGTTTCGTAAAGAGATAATTTAGAGAATGTGAAACGGAGGAAGCGTATGGAATTTGATGTGCTGTCAATCGTGCAGATGATCGGCGGACTGGCGCTGTTCATTTACGGTATGACGACAATGGGAAAGGGACTGGAGCGCGCTGCCGGTTCCAAGCTGGAAAAAACTCTGGAAAAAATGACGGGCAACGTTTTTACCGCTCTTATCATGGGCATGGTCGTGACGATGGTCATTCAGTCCTCGTCTGCGACGACGGTCATGGTGGTCGGCTTTGTTAACGCAGGCATCATGACGCTCAAGCAGTCGGTCGGCGTTATCCTGGGCGCGAATATCGGTACGACCGTCACCGCGCAGATCCTGCGTCTGAGCGGCGGCGACGGCTCGGGCAACCTGTTCATGGATCTGCTCAAGCCGAAAAATCTCGCCTACATCATCGTTCTGGTGGGCGTTATCATCATGATGCTCGCGAAAAAGCGCCGCACGCGCGACATCGCGGACATTTTCACCGGCTTCGGCATCCTGTTCATCGGCATGGCGGTCATGGAGGGCGCGGTCGCGCCGCTCGCGGATCTGCCGCAGTTTGCCGATCTGTTTGCAGCGATCTCCAACCCGGTGCTCGGCGTTGTGGTCGGCGCGGGCGTCACCGCGATCATCCAGTCGTCCTCGGCGTCGGTCGGTATCCTGCAGGCGCTGTCCACGACGGGCGCGATCACCTATTCTGCCGCCATCCCGATCATCCTCGGTCAGAATATCGGTACCTGTATCACCGCGTTCCTGTCCTCGCTCGGCGGCTCGAAGAACGCGCGCCGCACCGCGATGGTGCACTTCTACTTCAACCTCATCGGTTCGATCGCGTTTCTGGTCGCGATCTACGCTGTGCAGTACACGGTCGGCTTCTCGTTCTGGGAAAATCCGATCGACAAGGGCGGCATCGCGAACTTCCACACGCTGTTCAACGTGACCTGCACCCTGCTGTTCCTGCCGTTCACCGGCCTGCTGGTCAAGCTCGCAAGGTGGAGCGTGCCGACCGGCGAGACGCAGGAGGACCCGCTTGCGAAGCTCGAGCCGCGTTTTCTTACCACGCCGGCTCTCGCGCTCGATCAGGCGCAGCGCTGCATCGCTGACATGGGCGAGGCGGCGAAGAGCAATTTCCACCTTGCGGTCGACCCGATGTTCGGCGGCAGTGCGGCCAGCGAGGAGATCTTCCGCGAACACGAGGCGTTCCTCGACCGCGCAGAGGTTGAGATCGGCCGCTACCTGACCACGATGCACAACGTGCGCTCGGTCGATCAGCGCCGCCAGAGCGCAGAGATGATGCACTCGCTGTCCGACTTCGAGAAGATCGGCGACTATGCGCAGAATATCTTCGACCGCGCCGACGAGTTCCGTCAGGCAGGTCTGAGCTTCTCCGCGACCGCGATGAACGAGCTGCACACCATGACGGACGCAGTCAGCGAGGTTCTCGACATGACGGTCGAGGCGTATGTTACGCAGTCGGTTTCGCTCGCGCGCAGCGTTGAGCCGCTCGAGGAGGTCGTCGATACCATGAAGGAGCAGCTCAAGAGCCGTCATATCGAGCGCCTTGGCGAGGGCGGCTGCACGATGCAGACCGGCATTCACTTCCTCGACATCGTGCACGACCTTGAGAAGATCAGCGATCACTGCTCGAACATCGCGATCTACACCATTCAGCTCGTCGAGGGTGCAGAGGAATTCGACACGCACGCCTATGCGAAGGCGGAGTTCAAGTCCGGCCCTCAGTTCGAGAGCAAGCTCAAGTTCTATCAGAACAAGTACCTGTCCCGTCTGAACGACGCGGCGCAGGCATAAAAATGAACACCTCGCAGAAATGCTGTCTGCGAGGTGTTTTTCTGTGCAAAAAAAGCACCGCCTCCATGTGGAAGCGGTGCTTTGCAGTATGCGGTCAATCGTCCGACGCGAACACGCCGGTGATGGCGGTGAACAGCTTTTTGAAGATGTTGCAGATGCGGGCGAATACGCCTTCGTCTGCGGCGTCCTGATCGGAGATGCCGTCGTCGTCATCATCGTCCACCGAGATCTCTTCGGTGCGCAGGATGAACTGAAGGCTGGACGGGGAGGGGTTCATGCTCGATGTGACAGACTCGAGGTCAGCCGAGGTGTCGATGTTGAGCACGTTGGTGTCGTCCTCAAGGTCGGTCTCCGCGTCCTTGACGGCGGAGTGGATGGAGTTGGTCGCGGTCTGCATCTGCCCGGATGCGGTCGAACCGGAGAGCTTGCCGAGCGTATCGAGCAGGCTGTCGATCGTGGTCTGGGTGCTGGCGTCCGCCTGACTGCGGACCGAACGGAGCACGCTGTTGGCGGTGTTCATGAGGTCGTAGGAGGTCGAGAGCGCCTTGGTGGTCGAGCTCATGAGGTCGGTCGTCTTGTCGATGGACGCAGTCGCGGTCTTGGTGAGGCTGTCGAGCGACTCACGCAGCGCCGGAATATCGGCGAGCATCTTGTTCACGCGGTCGCGAGAGCCGTTCGCAAGCTCGGTCAGCTTCTTGCCCTCAGCGGTGAAGTCCTGCGGCAGACCCTTGTACTCGTCGAATACGTCCGCGATGTCCTCAAGGTCCTTGAGCAGGGAGTTCGTCGCGTCGAGCAGATCGGACATTTTCTCTGTGACGCTTTTGAGCTGCTTGGTCATGGACTGCATATCGGAAGTGACAGCCGAAGAACCATTCTTGATGCCGGTCATGAGTGCAGCAAGCGCCTGAGCGTTGTTGTAGGCGGAAGCCTGCGCCTGAGAAGCGGCGGAGCTTGCAGCGGAGGATGCGGCGCTTTTTGCGGCAGCAGCAGCAGCGGCAGCAGCTTCTTCTTCAGACATTCCGTCGGCGATAGCCTGTTTGTATGCCTGCGCATAAGCCTGCTTGGAAGCAGTTTCCGCAGCGGTCGTACCGGCCTCTGTTGCCATTTTCTTGACATAATTCGTCAGTTCGGTGGAAACCGGGGTTTCCAGATCAAGGTCATCCAGACTGCCCGACAGACTCTGGAGGTCATCTGTCAGCGCGTTCAGCTCCTTCTGGAGACTCTCGCTCGCGCTGCGGATCTGGGCGATGGTCCAGCTGCTGTTGTCGGTCTCGTCGTCGAGGTCGTCGAACAAGTCTTCCAGATTGCCGAGCGAGGTCTTGACGTCGTTCAGCAGCTTCTGGTACTCAGGAATATCCTCGCCGGACTCCTCGAGGGTGGTGAGGATGCTGCTCGTGGTGGCGTTGAGGGCAGTGAGCGTCTCCTTGGCGGAGTTCAGCTCGGGGATGAGCGAGTCGGACTTGCCGGTCAGCTCATCGAGCGCGTTCAGCGCCGCATCCGTTCTCGGGTCGAGTGTGCCGCGGTCCTTGATGAGCTGTTTGCGCACCTGATCGATACCGGAAATGCCGCTCGACATCGAGGAAAGGCTGCTCTGCACGGCCTGCATGGTGCTCAGCATGGAGCTGACGCCGGTATAGAGGTTGTCGCCCGAATTTTCCAGACGGTCCTTGATGTCGCGCATGCTGGACATGATGTCGAGTGCGGAAGTGGTCGCCGGGGTCATGAACATGATGAGACCCATGCTCTCGAAGTCATTCGAGCCGATGCGGACGGTGAAGGTGTTTTCCTCGCCCGGCAGACCCATGAACATGACGAGCTTGTAGGTGCCGAACGACTGGATCTGTGCGCCCGGCGCGTCGATGGAGAGCGCCTTGCTCATGTCGATGCCGGTCGCGCAGACCAGCATCATGTTGTTCTTGTAGTAGTCGCTCGCGTAGGTGTTCGGCACGGCGTGAATGTCCATCTGAATGGTGCCGCTCGCGCCGGCGCACTGGTCTGCTTCGACCGGAACGCCGTTGAGCTTGTAGGAAACATCGAAGTTCCACGGCATCTGGATGTTGACCGTGTCGTTCGGGATGCACTCGTAGTAGAAGCGGTTCTTGTCGGTGTTCAGCTTCCAGTAGACCGAGTCCTCCTTGAGGGTCGGCTCGTCAAAGGTGGACATATTGTAAACGTCCTTGTAGTCTCCGAAATCCGTGAATTCGGTGTGGCCGTTGAGGTTTACGCCCTTGACGATGCGTGTGTTGGTCGGCGCACCGTAGTAATCCATGTTGATGTATACGGTTTCGTCGGTCTCGACTGTCGGAGCGGCGGCCTGGGCGCACTGCGGCAGCGCGAACGAAAGCAAGAGTGCGGTCGCGGTAACGCGGCGCAGCTTATTTCTTTTCATTGTCGTTTTCCTCCGTGTTGCTCTTATCGTTGTCGTTCTTTCTTGCGGAAATCAGGTCGCTCAGACGCGCCTTGCGGCGGTCGAGCCGTGCCTTCAGCCGCATGCGGACGCGCTTCGGCAGCGTGCGCTTCGCGGTCTCGGGCGTTTCGATGCCCTCGCCGTTATCCGGCTGCTCGGGAAGGGTGAAGCCCTTGCCGTGGAGCAGGTTGTTCCACTTGGCGCGCGTCTGCTTGTGGCGTGCATGACGGTTTTCGCGGATCTGCTGATGCAGGCGCAGACGCTGTTCATGCAGCGCGCTGAGCGTCGGCAGCTTGATCTTCATCGCATGGATGCGGTTCATCTTCGCGTGCTTTCGTTCCGCGTGGTCAGGCTTGACGATGAATCGGTCAAAGATCATCAGACACATCGGCAGGAAGAACAGTACCATGATGACCGAAATGAACGCGCCGCGGCCGATCAGGCGGCCCAGACTGGAGATCGCCTCGACCGAGGTCATGAAGTACAGGCCGTAGGCAACGGTCATAACGATCATGCCGGAGGTCATGACCGACTCCGCGCTCATCGAGACGGCGCGGATGGCGGCTTCCTTTTTGTCGCCCTGCGTTCGCGCGTCCAGATAGTTGCCGGTCAGCAGGATGGAATAGTCGATGGTCGCGCCGAGCTGGATGCAGCCGACGATGATGAAGCCGAGATACATCGTGCGCTGACCGTAGATGTACGGAAGAGCGGTATTGATGAAGATCGCGCACTCGATCGGGATGAGAACGACGAAGGGCAGGATGAGCGCTTTGTAGGTAAGCGCGACAACGAGCGCGACGCCGAGCAGCGAAACGATATTGACGCGGTTGTAGTCGGGCACGATGATGGATTTGATGTCCTGCGTGGACGGGGTGACGCCGACGAGGTAGGTCTGTTCGTTCGGATAGTATTGATCCACGATGCCGCGGATATTGTCGGCAAACTTGAACGCGTCGTCGCTCTCGCCGGAGGAGCGGACGTTGATGATCACGCGCGCCCAGTTCTTCGAGTGCATGATGCTCGTGATGTTCTCAGGGAGGAAGTCCTCGGGGATGCCCTCGGGCAGAACGGACGACAGGCTGAGCGCGTACTTGACGTAAGGCAGGTCGTCGATCTCGTCGGTCATCGCCTTTTCGGTCAGGCTGCTGTCGAGCGGGACGAGCGCGATCATCATGTTGCTCTTGCCGTAGGCGGCGTTCATCTGCTGCTCGGCCTCATAGACCGGCGTGCCGGGGGAGTTCGCGACCGCCTCGTTGCCGTAGGTGAAGTTCGCCATGCCCTGCGCGATGTAGCACGGGATGATGATGAGCAGCACGAAGATAAACAGCGGACGGCGGATGCGGTAGGCGAAATTGCCCATGCCACGGCTCTGCTGCGGGATGAACGGACGGTGCTGCGTTTTGGCAACGATGTCCTGAAAGCGCAGGATGAGCGCCGGCATGAGCAGCAGCACAGTGATCAGGCTGATGGTGATGCCCTTGGCAAGGACAACGCCCATGTCCGGGCCGATGCCGAAGTTCATCAGACACATCGCCGCGAAGCCGACGATCGTCGTCATGCCGGAGGCGAAAATGGACGAGAACGCGCTGCGCCATGCGTTCGCCATGGCCTGCTCCGGCTCGATGCCCTGCGCGCGCTCCTGCGTGAATGAGTGCAGCAGGAAGATCGAATAGTCCATCGAGCAGGCGAGCTGGAGCACCGCGCCGACCGCGTTGGACAGGAACGAGATCTCGCCGAGGATGATGTTCGAGCCCATGTTGATGATGATGGCGATGCCGAGAACGGACAGGAACATCACCGGCTCGAACCACGAGGTCGTTGTGATGGTCAGGATGATGTAAATGATGATGACCGCGAGCACCATGACGCGCGCGACCTCTTTGTTGATGGTCGGGCCGAGGTTGGTGTCGGATACGGCAGAGCCGGCGACGAGTCCGCGGTCGCCGACGATCTGCTCGATCTGGCGGACGGCCTTGTGCGTCTGGGAGGACGAGTCCTTGTCCTTGAAGATGACGTCCATGTAGGCGGACTGGTCGTCCTCGTGATAGTAGTCGTCGATGTCGTCGTAGTCGATGAATTCACTCGAACCGTAGATGTTGGCCGTCATATCGGCCCACATGACCATGTCCACACCCTCAACATCTGCGATGCGGTCCTTGATGTTTTTCGCTTCGTAAAGCGTCACGTCATGGAGCATTACGCGGCCCATGCCGGGATAGGTGAACTCGTCCTCCATGATGTCGAGCGCCTGCGCGGACGGGGAGGAGTCGGGAAGGTACTTGGTCAGGTCGTAGTTGATGCCGACCATCGGGATGCAGATGAGGCTGAACACGACGAGTATGGTAAATACCTTTTCGATCAGTTTTCTGTGGTTAATGATTAAATCAACCGGATTGTGTCCGTTAAGTTTCACAAGGAAAACACCAACTTTCGGGAAAATAGATATTGTATCGGATTTCTTTTCGTGATATAGTATAGTACATAAGGTTAACGAACACAATAGGCAAATATAAATAATGTGTACATAAAAGAACAAAGAGAATGAAAATGTTCAATAACGTGTGTTTAGCCGAAAGGGACAGAGAAAAGCTGAACGCAGTCTGAACGGAGGAGAGGGAACATGACAGGAGCAGTACAGGAGGATAAGCGCATACGGCGCACGAAAAAGCTGCTGCGGCAGGCTCTGACCCGGCTGATGCAGCAGAAGGATTTTCAGAGCATCACAGTAACCGACGTGGTCCGCGAGGCGGATATCAACCGCGGCACATTCTATGCGCATTACCGCGATGTATATGATCTGCGCGAAAAGATCGAGGCGGAGATGATCGAGGATTTCCGCGAGCTGATCGCGGATCTGCATCCGAGCGGGACGAGCAATCTTCAGCCGGTCCTGGCGCGTGCGGTGGATTATCTGGAGGAGAACCGCGAGATCGTCCGCGCGCTCGTGCGCGGCACGGGCGTGGAAGGCTTTGGACGCAAGATGATCACGGTGCTCGAGGAGTGCCATCTGGAAATGCGTCCGTTCCGAAGCGTGGAGGACGCTTATGCGGCGCGTTTTCTCGCGACCGGCATCGTCGGCATGATGGAAAAGTGGATCACCGAGCCGCAGCCCATCCCGAAAAACGAGATCGTCGAGCTCATCAACCGTGTGCTGACGGGCAAACTGATATAACAATGCAAAATAAAGCCCCCGGCAGATTTTCTGCCGGGGGCAAATTCATCTCAAATTTTTATTCGTAGCGGAGCTTGACGTTTTCCTGACGGCACAGGTCGACGTATTCCTTCGGCGGTTCGCGGTCGGTGATGAACGCGGTGAGATCCTTGAGATGGCAGAAGGTGACGATGGCTTCGCGGCCGATCTTGGACGAGTCCGCCATGCCGTAGATGCTGTCGGCGCGATGCACGACCGCGCGCTTGATCTCGGCCTCGAGGAAGGTCGTGTTGGTCATGCCGGCGGTCAGCGAAACGCCGGTCGCGCCCATGAACGCCTTGTTGATGCGCATGGAGGACAGCGCCTCGATCGCGGAAAGGCCGACGAACGAGTCGGTCGTGGGGCTGTAAATGCCGCCGAGCGAAATGATGTTGAGGTTATCGTATTTGGAGGCCTCGCTCAGTGCGCCGAGTGAGTGCGTGATGATCGTGATGCGCTTTTTCGCCACGAGAAACCGCAGCAGACAGAGCGTGGTCGTGCCGGAGTCGATGAAGATGGTGTCGCCGTCCTCAACCTCCTCTGCCGCCAGACGGCCGATGAGCGATTTGTCCACGGTGTTGAGGCTGGAGCGGATGGGGGGCGGCACCGCGCCCGAGGGCACGGTCGCGGTCACGCCGCCGTATACCTTTGTAATATGGCCGCGCATTTCCAGCTCGTTCAGATCGCGGCGGATGGTATTTTTGGACACGCCGAAAACCTCGCACAACTCGTCGATACTGACGGTTTCGCGCGAGATCACATACTGCTCTATGGAGTTCAATCGGCTGACCTTCATTTTCATGCTGCTCCTTGAAAAATATCCAAACAAGTCCACAATGTACCTTTATAGTTTATCAAATTATGCGCAAGTTGTCTACTGCACAGAAAGCCAGAAATCAGGGGTAAAATTTGGTGAAAAAGCAAAGAGACAGGCGGTGCAGGATGAAAAACTGGTGAAAATAACGAAAACACAGGGGTTTAAGGGCTGTAAAATTTTATTTCGAAAAATAAAAAAGGTGAGATGATGGGTAAGTTGTGGTTTTTCGTGACTGCACGAATATACAGAAAAGTGCAGAGTTTCGCAGCAAATGGCGGAAAACAGGCAGAGAAGCCCCGGGATTTTCCGTAAAAAGGACGGAAAACACGAGACGGGAGATGGATAAAAAAATACGTTTTTTTCGCATTTCCGCGGAAAATCGACGCAGCAGCGGCGGAGGAGAGCGGAATTTTTATCTGAAAAAACACGATTTTCGGTTGAAATCTGAGCGGTTTGGTGATACACTGTAATCGTATACAGCGGTAAGGCGCCGCTGTGCGCCGGCGCGGCACACTGCGTCACGGCGCGATAAGAGAAAATACTTATGAATTAGGCAGGTGTATGCAATGCAGAAAGCAGAAAAGATGCAGGAGCTTCGCGTATTTGCTCAGGAAATCCGTGTGGAGACCCTGAAGACCGTCGGTTCGCTTGGCTTCGGCCATGTACCGGGTGCAATGTCCGTTATCGACGCGCTGGCAGTTCTGTACGGTGAGGTTATGAAGGTAGATCCGAAGAACCCGCACTGGGAGGATCGTGACTGGTGCGTACTGTCCAAGGGCCACGCAGGTCCGGCTATGTACGCTACCCTCGGCCTGAAGGGCTTCTATCCGGTCGAGGAGGCTTATACCCTCAACCAGCCGCACACCAACTTCCCGTCCCATACCGACCGCACCAAGACCCCGGGCGTTGACCTTACCACCGGCTCTCTGGGCCAGGGCATGTCTACCGCTACCGGCGCCGCTCTCGGCAACAAGCTCGACGGCCGCGACAACCACGTATTCGTATTCGTCGGCGACGGCGAGTGCGACGAGGGTCAGGTTTGGGAGGCAGCTCAGTTCGCTGCTCACTACAAGCTCGACAACCTCATTTGCTTCGTAGACGACAACAAGTATCAGCTCGACGGTGCAGTTGACAAGGTCATGAGCCATGGCAAGGGCATCGGCGCCAAGTTTGACGCTTTTGGCTGGAACGTAATCGAACTTCAGGACGGCAACGACGTAGAGCAGATCTACGACGCAGTTCAGCTCGCTTACGACACCAAGGGCGTTCCGACCTGCATTGTGCTGAATACCGTTAAGGGCCTCGGCGCAACGTTCGCTGAAGGCACCGGCGCGCACTCCTCTCAGCCGACTAAGGAGCAGTGGGATGAAGCCATTGCTGCTGCTGAGAAGAAGCTCGCAGAGATCAAGGCACAGTAAGGGAGGTAATAAACATGAGCTTTACTTTGATTGGCAAGCACGAGAAGGACTCTCGTAACAACCGTGACGGTTTCGTTACCGCTATGCTGGACCTCATGGAGAAGGACAGCAAGGTAATGCACGTAGACTGCGACCTTGAGAACTGCATCAACACCGGCAAGCTGGCAAAGGCTTTCCCGGAGCAGACCGTAAACGCAGGCATCGCAGAGGCAAACGCTATGGGCGTTGCAGCAGGTCTGGCCGCTACCGGCCGCACCGTATTCATGCACTCCTTCGGCTGCTTCGCATCCCGCCGTGCATTTGACCAGGCTTTCATGTCCGCAGCTTACGCTAAGCTGCCGGTACACGTGATCGGCTCTGACCCCGGCGTATGCGCTGCATACAACGGCGGCACCCATATGCCGTTCGAGGACTGCGCTCTGTACATGTCCGTACCGGAAGCAGTCGTTATCGACCCGGTTGACTACGCTCAGATCAACTGCCTGACCAAGAAGCTGGCAGCATCCGGCAAGTTCTCCTACATGCGCATGATCCGCAAGGGCTTCACCACCGTTTACGGCGACGGCTCTGACTTCGAGATCGGCAAGGGCGTTACCCTGAAGGAAGGCAAGGACGTTGCTATCATCGCTTCCGGCATCATGGTCGACGAGGCTCTGAAGGCTCAGGAGCAGCTGGCTGCTGAGGGTATCTCCGCCAAGGTCATCGATATGTTCACCTGGAAGCCGCTCGACGAGCAGCTCATCCTCGACTCCGCTGCTGAGTGCGGCGCTATCGTAACCGCTGAGAACCATCAGGTCAAGGTTGGTCTGGGTTCTGCTGTTGCTAACGTTGTTATCAAGAACAACCCGGTTCCGATGGAGATGGTAGGCGTAGAGGATCGCTTCGGTCAGGTAGGCGCTGAGTCCTTCCTGCGCGAGGAGTACGGTCTGACCGCTGCTCACATCGTAGAGGCTGCTAAGAAGGCAATCGCTCGCAAGAACGGTTAATTTCCTTCCGCAGATACGCGAAGTAAATATTTGCATCGAAAGCGCTCCGGCTTTGCCGGAGCGCTTTTTTGCCGTTACTTTGCACAGAAGCAAGCGCAGATTTTGTATGGTCTGGAAATAGACAATATCACCCAAATCTGCTATACTGTAAGCACAACAGTAAAAGGAGGCGATCCGTATGAAAAAACGGCACGCAGCGTTAGCGGCACTGGCTCTTGTGGGGATTTTGAGCGGGTGCGGACAGACAAAGACACAGCCGGCGGATAATACCATTGCCATCGCGCCGGTGGAGAAGAAAGCGAACACAGCGCAGGTTGACATGTCCGTAAAGTACGATTTTTCCGGCAATAACGCGGACGCAAACGGAATTGAAATCCAGCGTTAGGAATGGGATGGCAGCGCGTGGAGCAAGGACGAGTTCGGTCTTTTCACGGTCAATGCGGAGGACATCGGAAAGAGCAGCGGAATAATCCAGTTTGACCCGGAGAGCGATGCGGTCAATGCGGAATACAATATCAATATTCAGTCTGACGACTTCGGCGGCTCCATGCAGTTTGCTGACTCGTCCAAGCTGAGTAGTCTGCCGGTAGAGCAGCTTACCTCGTCTGTAGCCATGCAGGAGGAAAAGATTGACGATCTGGCGGTCGATGTGGAGATTCCACTGCTTGTACGCACATTCCGCACGGATGGCACGCAGATTCTGGTGGCGATTGATGCGTTCTCTGACCCGGGAAACAGCTCGGCGCTCAAATACAGCAGCTATGCAGAAGCGTACACCGTAAAATTTGTAAAGAACGATCATCTCTAAACATGCAATGCCCTGACCTCTCGTCAGGGCATTTTTCTCTTTACGCCAACCGCGAATTTCACTATAATAGAGGGAGCAGAAAGGGGAGAGAACCATGTCCCAAACAGACAGCCCTCTCGGCACCGCGCCGGTCGGGAAGCTGGTTTTGCAGCTCGCGATACCGGCCATGCTGGCGCAGTTCGTCAATATATTATACAGCGTTGTGGACCGCATGTATGTCGGCCATATCGCGAACGCAGGCGATGCCGCGCTTGCGGGCGTCGGCGTCTGCGCGCCGGTGGTGACGATGATCACCGCACTCGGCGCGCTGATCGGCTTCGGCGGCGGTCCGCTGATGAGCATCCGCATGGGGCGGCGCGACATGGACGGCGCGCGGCAGATCGTTGCGAACAGCTTTTATCTGCTGCTCGCGCTCAGCGTTATGGCAACCGTGCCGCTGCTCGTGTTCCGGCGGCAGATTCTGTTCACCTTCGGATGCAGCGAGGCGCTGTGGAAGTATGCCGAGGCGTATTTTACGACCTATGTCTCGGGCACGGTGTTCGCGGTGATGAGCTACGGCCTCAATCAGATCACGATGAGCCAGGGCTTTGCCTCGACGGCGATGCGGTCGGTCATGCTCGGCGCGGCGGTCAATATCGCGCTCGACCCGGTTTTCATCTTTGTGCTGAACATGGGTGTGCGCGGCGCGGCGCTCGCGACCGTGCTTTCCCAGATCTGCTCGACGGCGTATATCCTGCGCTTCCTGCTCGGCGGCAAAGCGGCGGTCGGCATCACCCGGCAGCCGGTCAATCCCGGCTGGATGCACCGCATCGTGCAGGTCGGTCTCTCGCCGGCGCTCATCATCGCGCTC